>Ga0315280_10003887_pt1 | contig 22543 bp, 18 predicted proteins | sample YL17G06_40_MG_FD_203697 | JGI IMG/M metagenome (GOLD analysis project Ga0315280, IMG submission 203697) | Sediment microbial communities from Yellowstone Lake, YNP, Wyoming, USA - YL17G06_40 | ecosystem: Environmental > Aquatic > Freshwater > Lake > Sediment | place: USA: Wyoming | collected...
GCCGGGCATCCCTGTCTGGCAAGCAACGCCGCCCGCCCGGCAATAGACGTGCGGCAAAGGCAGGCCCAGTTTCGCAGCAAGGCGCTGCTCCTCTGCAAGGCGGAAGGGGCCCAATTCATTGAAGGGAAAGCACTTCTGAGCCACCCTCCGCCCTTACACTTTTGGGATAGGAGCCAGCGAATGAAGCATTGCGGGCTGCGGATTGTCCGCAATCCGCAATCCGAAATCCGCAATCTTGTGGTTGAATTGAAAAATGATGGACCAAGCAAAACCTGGGCGTGCGAAGCAGGAGTTCCGGCCATACGTGCCGGTCGAATCGCAGGAACCGGAATTTACGCTGAAGGCCATCGTGGCCGGCATCGCCTTGTCGGCGATTTTCGGCGCCGCCAACGCCTACCTGGGCATGAAAGCCGGGCAGACGGTGGTGGCCACCATCCCCGCGGCGGTGGTGGCCATCGCGCTGTTCCGGCTGCCGTTCCTGCGCGGCACCGTGTTGGAACAGAACATCACTCGCACCGCGGCCTCGGTGGGCGAGGCGCTGGTGGCCGGCGCCATCTTCACCATTCCCGCCTTCCTGCTGGTGGAGATGAACGGGCAGCGGCTGTGGCCCAACTTCCGCGCCCATTTCTGGCAGAGCGTGCTCATCCTGCTGGCCGGCGGCCTGCTCGGCGTGCTGCTGATCATCGTTCTGCGGCGTCCGCTGTGCGTCGATTCCGACCTGCCGTTTCCCGAAAGCGCGGCCAGCGCCGAAATCGTGAAGGCGGGGCAGCGAGGCGAGGCGGCTGGCGCCGCCTCGCGCACCGTTTTTGGCGCGCTCGGCGTCGCCGCCCTGCTCCAGTTCCTGAAGTCCGACCAGGGGCTGCAGGTCTTCAAGGAGAGCGTCGGGGGGCTGGTGCGGCTGCCCCGCTCGATCATCTCCCATTTTGATTTTTCCAAAACGCGCATCGGCCAGGTGACGCATGAAGGCGCTTTTCCCTATGCCACGCCATCGGCTTCGCCGGCGCTGATCGGCATCGGCTACATCATCGGCCCGGAGCTGGCCACCATCAACTTCACCGGCGGCGTGATCGCCTGGTGGTTCCTGATCCCGCTGGTCCTGTTTGCCGATCCCAATCTGCCGGCACGCCTGCGGGTGGAAGGGGGCGCGGCCGCGCCGGCGCGGCCACCAACGTCATCACCCGCGGCGAGCGGGTCCGCGTGCCCAGCGAGACGCTGATCGAGTTCACCATCCAGCAGCCCTTCTCCGTCCAGCCGCCGCCGGCATTGTAGCAATGCCAAGTGCTGAGTGCTAAGTGCTCAGTGATGACGTGCGGTCGCAACCATCGGCGCGCGGCGCTACCCACTCAGCACCCAGCACTCAGCACTCAGCACTCAGCACTCAGCACTTAGCACTACTCGAAGAACCGCTGGGCGATGGGGAAGCGGCGCCCAATGCCAAAGGCCTTCGACGTGACTTTCAACCCCGGCGCCGCCTGCTGCCTCTTGTATTCGTTGCGGTCCACCCGGCTGCAGATCTCTCGCACCAGCTCCAACGGCAGGTTCTGGCTTTCGGCGATTTCGGCGGGCGACTGGAAATCCTCGACATAGCCCTTCAGGATGCCGTCCAGCACGTCGTAGGGGGGCAGGGAGTCGGTGTCTTTTTGATCGGGGCGCAATTCGGCCGACGGCGGCTTGGCGAACACTCGCTCGGGAATCGCCCCCCGGCAGTATTCGGGCCTGTTGGCGATGCGCGACAGGTCGTAGACCAGCGTTTTGGGAATGTCGGCGATAACCGCCAGGCCGCCGGCCATATCGCCATACAGCGTCGAGTAGCCCACCGCCAGCTCGCTCTTGTTCCCGGTGCTCAGCACCAGGGCGCCAAACTTGTTCGACAGCGCCATCAGGATGTTGCCGCGGATGCGCGCCTGGATGTTTTCCTCGGTGACGTCGGCGGGCAGTCCTTCGAACGCCGACCGGAGCCCGTCCAGATAGGCGCGCCAGGTGGCGGTGATCTCGACGACTTCGAAGCGGATGCCCAGGACCGAAGCCAGCGCCCGCGCGTCCTCCAAGCTGGCGGGCGAGGAATACGGCCCGGGCATGCCTACGCCGGTGACGTTCTCGGCGCCCAGGGCGCCGGCGGCGATGCAGGCCACCAGCGAGGAGTCAATCCCCCCGCTCAAGCCGACCAGCGCTTTGCGGAAGCCGCACTTGCGCACGTAATCGCGGGTGCCGAGCAGCAAGGCGCGATAGACGGCCTCGTTCTCGTCGGCGAACCACGGGTGCATATCTCCTTCGGCGGTGGTTGTGTCGTAGAAGACCAGGTCTTCGTCGAAGGAGAAAGCGCGGGCCCGGACCGTTCCCTCGGCATCGACCACGGCGCTGGAGCCGTCGAACACCAGGCCGTCGTTGCCGCCCACCTGGTTCACCAGAACCACCGGGATGCGGTGGCGCCGGGCCAGCGCCTCCAGCATGCGCTGGCGCAGCATCGGCTTGCCCACCCAGTACGGCGACGAGGAGATATTAATGATGAAGTCGGCGCCCTGCGTCATCAGCTCTTCGACCGGGTCGCGGCGGTAGAGGCGCTTGTGCCAGAAGCCCTTGTCGTTCCAGATGTCCTCGCAGATGGTGAGCGCCATTTTTCGCCCGCAGAAGGGCACCACCGACTGGCTTTCGGCGGGGGCGAAATGCCGCACCTCGTCGAAGACGTCGTAATCGGGCAGCAGCATTTTGCGCTGCACGAAGCGGATGCCGCCGCCGGCCAGCAACGCGGCGTAGTTGGCGGCGGCGCGGCCGGTCTCCGCCTCGGCCCGCCCCGCGTAGCCGCACACGATGTCGATGCCCAACTCGCCGCCGGCACCGGCCAGCCGCTGCAGTTCGTCCTCGTTGCGGCGCAGGAACGCCGGCTTCTCAATCAGGTCGCGCGGAGGATAGCCGCACAGCGCCAGCTCCGGAAAGATGACGAGCGCGGCGCCCGCTGTTTTCGCCCGGCGGGCGTACTCGATCATCTTGTCGGCGTTTCCCGCCAGGTCGCCGACGGTCGGATTGATTTGTCCCAGCGCCAGCTTCACGGTTTCATTATACGGGTGCGGGCGGGTTTGCCGCTTGCTCGACACAAAGAACACAAAGGCACCAAGACACAAAGAAGAAGCACGAGGGAGCCCGGATCTGCCTCGCTTCGTGTCTTTTCCTTTGTGGCTTCCTGCCTTTGTGCCTTTGTGCTCAAGCCTCCACTCCTTTGGTCGCGGCGTTGATCATGGCCAGAACGTTGCCATCGGGCGTCCCGTAATCCATGTTGATCGAGCAGACGCCCACGCGCTCGGTTCGCGCGGCGGCGGCCAGCAGTTGTTCCGTGTCCCTGCGAATCTCGCCGGCGGCGCACTGCAGCATGCGAACCGGGCTCAGGCGCAGGTTCAGAAAAGCGCCGGGCAGCGCCCGGCTGCAGGCGGCCACGTCCGATCCCCAACCCACGTCATAGAACACCGCGCCGGTCTCGGCGTACGCTTCAGCGAACAGGTGCAGGTTCCCGCCGCAATGGTGGATTCCGTATGGGCGCAGTTGATTGGCCAGGCGGCATTCGTAGGGCAGCAAGGTCTTTCGATATAGCGCGGGAGAAATCATCTGAACGGCGCAGTTCCCGTGGACAAAGACGGTGGGGTCCACGTGCAGAATCGAGCGATTCACGGCCACCGATGTGGTTCCGGACCGCAACCGAACATACTTGGCCACGCGGGCCTGGGTTTCGCTGATCACTGAAAGAAGGTGTCCGGCAAGCTCAGGGTCTTCGAGCAGATCGAGAAAGAACTGCTGGCCGCGGAGATGCAGGGCGGTGGTTAGGAGGCCGTCGATGTTGAAGTCGCCCACCACGTGGCCAAATTCCTTTTCCAGCCAGTCCATGTCGGCGATGAGCCGATCCATGGGCCAGGTGCGCTCGATGTTGGGCACGCGCAAGGCCAGAGCCTGCTCGCGGCTGAGATCGGCGGGCACGGGCCACGGCGCGTCGTGCTTGCTGAAGCGGATTTCGACCCCCAGCAGCGCGGGCACCACAAAGCCCCCGGCCACATGTTGCGAGCCCACCACGGGCCGCGGGCTGGGATTCGGCTCGCCAATTCCGAAGCGCGCGTGAAGCGCCCGGCGCATGGCCAGGTCGTTCTCGATCCTGGCCCTGCGGTCGAAATAGAACGGCTGATCAAAGGAAATCCTGTAGTTCCGAAACCACCAGTTGGGGTTGAAGATCACTTCGACGCTTACCGGCACGATAACAAGAATAGCAGCGGTGGGCAAACAGGCGGCCGAAGAAAAGCCGGTTGGATATATATTGAGAGGCCGCCATGCATTCACCACAAAGCCAGGATCTGGAATTCAACGCAGAGACGCAGAGTACGCCGAGAATACGCAGAGAGCTTCTTTGCGAGTCTCTGCGTCCTCCCCGGCACGCCGGGGCGGGCTTGCGTCTCTGCGTTGAGATTCTTTTTTGGCTGACTGTTTTTATGCTTGTGTTGCAGGCGGGCGAAACCCGCCTGGGCTTCGAGCAGGAGCTGTGGCAGAAGCGGGTCTCCAACACCGGCGGGGTGGCGAAGGCGGACGCCGTTACTTTCTCCATGGAAAAGGACGGCTTGGCGATCGGACCGTGGCGGGCGGGAACGTCGAGCGCGCGGTTTGAATACGCGCGGCGCATTCCCCTGGTGCGCGGCATGGTGGTGGGCCGCTATCGCACCGAGAAACTCTATCCGCGGCAGGCCATGGTGCGGGTGCAATTCTTCGCCGGCGACAAATCGCTTTCCACGCGCAGCTATCCGTTGGCGGCCGCGCCCGATTGGAGAAGCTTCGAGGTTCCGGTCTTCCGGCCGCCCGCCGACGCGGACTCCATCGCCGTGTCGTTCGGCCTGTCGGACAAGACCGACGGCCGGGTCACGTTCACCGACCTGCGCGTCAGCAGCGAGTACAAGGCGCCGCCGTTCCCCGAGCGTCATTCCAAGCTGACGCGGCCGCGCCTCCCGGAGCGCCTGGCCGCTTCGAAATATGTGCGCATCGAGCAGCAGGGCGGCGCGTGGTGGCTGGTGGCCCCCGACGGCAAGCCGTTCTTTTCCTCTACCAGCCTGACGCCCGGCGCCAAGGCGTCCGCCGGCGACGTTTCTCCCGAGCGGAAGCTGTACGAGGATTTCCGCCGGCTGGGCTTTAACTCGCTGGCCGGCAGCCACAACGTCCAGCGCTGGGCGGCGTTCAACGAGGCGCAGCTTGCCGCCGGGCAGCCCCTCATCATTCAGTTCCGCACGCTCGAGACCCGCGTGGGGACCGAGTACGAAACGCTGGTCAACGCCGCCGGCCAGAATCCGGGCAACCAGCAGGCCCAGGCGGCGGCCGTCGGCGGCTTCAACCACGCCTTTCCGGACCCGTTCGATCCCAAGTGGGAGGCCTGGTACCGCGAGCGGGTCCGGGCCACGGCGGCCCTGGTGCGCGGCAAGCCGTATTACGGCGGCTGGTTCGCGGATAACGAGCGCGAGCATCGCGACGTTCACCGCTACGTCTGGTCGCCGCATTGCGCCGCCGAGTTCCGGAAATTCCTGGAGGGCAAGTACGGGGACATCGGCAAGCTGAACGCCGCCTGGGCGGCGTCGTTCGAGTCGTTCGACGAGCTGATGCGCCGGAAGCCCGACCCGGTGCTCCGCAAGGGCGCGATGTACGACGATTTCCGGCTGTTTTCGCGCCAGATCATCCGCCGCTTCAACCAGACCGTGCTGGGCATCATCCGCGAGGAAGACCCGGGGCGGCTGGTCTTCAGCAACCGCTTCATGATCGGCGAGCCGCGCGATGTGCTGGACAACCTCGATCTGTACCGGGATTTCGACGCCATCGCGGTGAACATCTACCCGGCCAACGTCACCGCGGGCCTTGACCCCGCGGAGCGGCAGTTCCTCGAGTTGGTGCACGAGCGCACCGGGCGGCCGGTGATCATCGGCGAGTGGTCGGTGCCGGCGTTGGACTCGGGCCTGTACGACAACCCCAAGCGGCTCGACTGGTCCTACCCGCAGACCGTGGAGAACCAGGCGCAGCGGGCCCGCCAGGCGGCGCAGTTCCTGACGGATTTGTACAACCTGCCGTTCCTGATCGGCGCCCACTGGTTCACGTGGAGCGATATCGACTCGGCCGTGCGCCAGGCCAACCGGGGATTGTTCAAGGCCAACGGGGAGCCGTGGCGGGAATTGCAGGAAGCGCTGCAGGCCCTGAACGCGGAAATCGCCGCCCGGTGAAAAAAGGTGCCGGGTGTCAGGTGCCGGGTGTCAGGTGAGGCACTCGCATAATGCGGTGGCCGCTCAGCGTTGAACCGCGGCACCCTTTTCCGTCGAGAAATTTCGACTCGGCGCCGATAGGAGGAACGCTATGTATCCAAACGATGGAATCTTGCGAAGAGATGTTTTAAAGGGCGCAGGCGCGGTTCTCACGGCCTCGCTATTCACCGGCCAGATCAAGGGCGCCAACGACCGCGTCACCGTGGGCTTCATTGGGCTGGGAGCGATGGGCTCCGGCAATCTCGGGCACGCGATAAAGGTGCCGGAGGCGCAGCCGGTCGCGGTCTGCGACGTATACCAGCCTCACCTGGAACGCGCTGTGGAAGCGGCGCGCAAGCGCGATGTCCAGGTAAAAGCGGTCAGAGACTTCCGGGGAATCATCGCCGACCGGTCCATCGATGCCGTCTGCATCTCCACGCCCGACCACTGGCACGCCTACATGACCGTGGAAGCTTGTAAAGCCGGCAAGGACGTGTTCGTCGAAAAGCCCGCCAGCAAAGGCGTCGAAGAAGGGCTGAAGATGGTGCAGGCGGCCCGCAAGTACAAGCGCGTGGTCCAGGCCGGCACCATGCAGCGCTCCGGCGGCTATTTCCAGAAAGCCGCGGAGATCGTCAAGAGCGGCGCCATCGGCGAGATCACCTTCTGCCATGCCTTTCAGAGCGGACGCAGCAGCAGGAAAGGCTTCGGCAATCCGCCCGACAGCGACCCGCCCGAGGGTCTGGATTGGGACATGTGGCTCGGCCCCGCGCCCAAGGTGCCATTTAATGCCAACCGCTGGGGTGTCAAGGCGGCAGGATTTCCCACCTTCCGGTATTTCTGGGATTATGCGGGCGGGGCAATGACCGACTGGGGCGTGCACTTGATTGATCCGCTCCACCAGTGCTTCGGCGATCCCATGCCCGTGGCGGTCTCGGCCAATGGCAGCAAGTTCTACGTGCAGGACAACCGCGACACTCCCGATACGATGCTGGCCACCTTCCGCTACCCGAATTTCCTCGCCAGCTACGAGAGCCGCACCTGCAACCCGATGCCCATGTTCGGGCCGCATGGTTCCGGCACCACTATCCATGGAACCGAGGGCACGATCATCGTCCATCGGCGCGGATGTTGGGTGATCCCCAACGAGAAATCCAGCCTGGCGCCTGCGACCTGGGAAAAAGATCCGGCAATGAGCGACATGAACGTGCCGCATTGGAAGAATTTCATCGCCTGCATCAAGAGCCGCGAAAGACCGATCAGTGACATCGAGACGTGTGTCCGCTCCTCGACGGTCTGCCTGCTCGCCAACCTGTCGATGCGCTGCAAGTCATGGCTGGATTGGGACGAGAAGAACTGGATGGTGGCGCAGGACGCGGTCAAACCGTATCTGAAGGTCCAGTACCGCAACCCCTGGAAGCTGGAAGTGTGATCGCGCAGCCGCTATGTCAGGTCCAGCGTGATTTTCAAAGCGGCGCCGACCGCGGTGAGGCTGGTGGGAGGCAAGTGCCCAACGTGCCGGATGAGCCGCGTCTTGCTGATCGCCCGAACTTGTTCACCTAATGCGACGGATTCCATTGCCAGACCTCCCTCGCCAGCTTTCAGGATCGCATGGCTGGGATAGATTCTGGTCTTGTTTGCTCGGTCCGTGACGGGGACGACGACCACAACCGGGCTGTATCGGTTTATGGCATCCCTGCTGACCACGACCACCGGGCGCTCTCCTGCCTGCTCCGATCCCTCGGTCGGGTGCAATCGAGCGATATAAACATCTCCGCGCTTAATAGAGTCAGGCATCGCGATCCAGATCCGTGGATAACGGTTGACGTTACGCCGTTCCTTCCAGCGCCTCCCAATCACTTTCCTCGAAGTCTGCGGCGATCATCCGCGCTTCCTTCTGATAGTCCGTATCTTCCGCCATCGCCGCAAATGCCTGGTCGATCTGCCTGCGTCTAGCCATACTGATATAGGCCGAAAGAGCCGCGACAACCAACTCGTTCAGGGTGCCGACATCGCGGTCGCGCTCGCCGACCAGGGACTTCGCCTTCTCGTACAGGCCACGCGGCAGCCTGATGGTTGTCTGCACCCGGCCTTGGCCGGCTCCAATTACCGCCATGGGGACCTCCTGGAGACCATCTCCGATATCACAATATGATTTCAATTCTAGCATCATTCGTGGTTCAATCCCGGCCCGCTTTTGTGATTGCCCGGGACCTTAATCCTCGAATGGCGTGGTACACTGCCAGGCGCAGGAATGGAGTGAGCCATGCCTATATCGCATTCTTCCGAAAATCGTTCGCAGTTCCAATCGGGTCCGGTGTCGCGGCGGCAGCTTCTGGCGGCCACGGCCGGCTTTGGCCTCACGGGCATGCTGGGGGCCTTCAACAGCCTGGCTGCGGCACAGCGGACTGCCTCGAGCAAGCGGCCCAACATCGTGGTTATCCTGGCCGATGACCAGGGCTGGGGCGACCTGAGCATCCACGGCAATACCAACCTCTCGACGCCGCACATCGACTCGCTGGCGCGCGACGGCGCGCTGTTCGAGCGTTTCTATGTCTGCGCGGTATGCGCGCCCACGCGGGCCGAGTTCCTCACCGGACGCTATCATGGGCGCGGCGGTGTGCGCGGTGTCAGCACCGGCGCCGAGCGCCTCAACCTGGACGAGAAGACCATTGCCGAGAGCTTCAAAACGGCCGGCTATGCCACCGGCGCCTTCGGCAAGTGGCACAATGGCTCCCAATTCCCCTACCATCCGAACGCGCGCGGCTTCGACGAATACTACGGCTTCACCTCCGGCCACTGGGGGTTGTACTTCGACCCCGAGCTGGACCACAACGGGAAGCTGGTCCGGGGCAAGGGTTACATCACCGACGACCTGACCAACCACGCGCTCGATTTCATCACCCAAAACAAAGACCGGCAGTTCTTCTGCTACCTCCCGTTCAACACCCCGCATTCGCCGATGGAGGTTCCGGACCGCTTTTTCGAGAGGTTCGCGAACCTGGAGCCGAAGATGCGGGCCCGCGATCCGAAGCTCGAAGAGATCCCGATGACCCGGGCGGCGCTGGCCATGTGCGAGAACATCGACTGGAACGTGGGCCGGGTGCTGGCCAAGCTCGAGGAGCTGAAGCTGGCCGGCGACACCATCGTCATGTACTTCAGCGACAACGGGCCCAACAGTTGGCGGTGGAACGACGGCATGAAGGGCCGCAAAGGGTCGGTGGATGAAGGGGGCCTGCGGGTGCCGTACCTGATCCGCTGGCCCGGCCACATCCGGCCCGGCGCCAGGATCCCGCAGATCGCCGGAGCCATCGACCTGCTGCCCACGCTGGCCGACATGGCCGGCGTCCGCGTCGTCAGCACCAAGCCGCTGGACGGCAAGAGCGTCAAGCCGCTGCTGCTGGGCACGGCTAAAGAATGGCCCGACCGCATGATTTTCTCGCTCCAGAACAAGCGCATCAGCGTCCGCACCCAGCAGTACCGCCTGGATGCCGGCGGCCAACTGTTCGACATGGTCGCTGATCCCGGCCAGGACCGCGACATCTCGAAGGAAAAACCGGAAGTGGCGGCGAAGCTGCGCGAGGCGGTGGCGCAATGGGCCAAGGAAGTGCTGCCGATGGTCGGCCCGGATGACCGGCCGTACCCGGTCGGGCACTCGAAGACCACCATGCTGCCGGCCCGCGACGGCGTTCCCGGCGGCGGCATCAAGCGCAGCGCCGGCGCTCCCAACTGCTCCTACTTCACCAACTGGACCAGCAAGGACGACAAGATGACCTGGGACATCGAAGTGGCCCAGGGCGGCGAATACGACGCCGACATTTATTACACCTGCCGCCCAGAGGACGTGGGTTCGACCGTGGAGCTGAGTTTTCTGGGGGCGCGCGTCCAGGCCAAGATCAGCGAGGCGCACAATCCGCCGCTGATCGGCGCGGAGTTCGACCGCGTGCCGCGGGGGGGCGAGTCCTATTGGAAGGACTTCCGGCCGCTGCGGCTGGGGGCGATTTTGCTCCAGAAGGGCCGCGGCGAGCTGCTTCTGCGCGCGCTCGACATTGCCGGCAAGCCCGACTCGGGCAAGCAGGTCGCCGACATCCGCTACGTCATGCTCACGCGCCGCAAATAGGCCGTGAGGATTCACCACAGAGACACAGAGAGCGCAGAGGATAGGACCGCGGATTTCTCTGTGCTCTCTGTGACTCTGTAGTGAAAGAAAGGTTCCTATGAGAAACAGAGCGCTGCTTTTGCCGGCGCTGTTTTGCTGCGCGTTGTTCGCCGCACTCGCCGTAGCGCAAAGCCGGATCACCTCTCCCGAAAAATTCTTCGGATTCCAGCTCGGCAGCGACCGCAAGATGGCGCGCTGGGACAAGATCGTCGAGTATTTCGCGATGCTGGAGAAAGAAGGCGGCGGCAGGCTGAAGGTGATGAACATGGGGCCGAGCACCATGGGCCACCCCTTCCTGCTGGTGATCATCTCTTCGCCGAACAACATGGGCAGGCTGGAGCGGCTGCGCGAAGTGAACGCCCGCATCAGCGATCCCCGCGGGCTTGCCGAGCAGGAGGCCAGGAAACTGATCGGAGAAGGGAAGGCGGTCATCTGCCAGTCCATGAGCCTCCACGCCACGGAGATTGGCGGGACGCAGATGGCGCCGGAGCTGGCCTATGACCTGATTTCGCGGGCCGACGAGGAAACGCAGCGCATCCTCGACAACGCGATCTTCCTGATGGCGCCGTCGTTCAACCCCGACGGCCAGATCATGGTCACCGACTGGTACCAGAAGACCCTGGGCACTGAGTACGAGGGGTCGAACCTGCCGTGGCTGTACCACAAGTACGTGGGCCACGACAACAACCGGGATGCCTTCCAGAACAACATGGCCGAGTCGCAGTACATGTCCAAGGTGCTGTTCCGGGATTGGATTCCGCAGGCTTACATTGACCATCACCACATGGGCAGCTACGGCGCACGCATCTACGTCCCGCCCTATGCTGAGCCTGTCCGGCCGCACGCCGATCCGCTGATCTGGCGGGAGATGAGCTGGTACGGCGCGCACATCGCTTATAAAGAGGAGGAGGCCGGCCAGTCGGGCATCCTCAACATGGCGCAGTATTCCGGCTGGGGCCATTTCGGGTTCCACTGGATTACGCCCTTCCATAACATCGCCGGCATGCTGACCGAGTCGGCCAGCGCCAAGCTGGCCACGCCCATTTACATTCATCCCGACCAGCTCCGCGGCGGCGCGCGCGGCCTGCCCGACTACGAGGAACAGACCACGTTCCCAAATCCCTGGCCGGGCGGCTGGTGGCGGCTCCGCGACATCGTTGAGCGGCAGAAAATTTCCGCGTGGGCCCTGCTGGACCTGGCGGCACGCAATAGGGAGACGGTGCTGTGGAATGCCTACCAGAAGGCCAGGAGGCAGGCCGAACGGGGCGCGGCCGGCAAGCCCGCGGCCTATGTGGTTCCCCCGCTCCAGCATGATCCGCTGACCGCCGTGAAGCTGGTCAACAAGCTGCTGCTGCAGGGCATCGAGATCAAGCAAGCAACCAAGGGCTTCACCACGGCCGGCGGCATGACCTACCGCGCGGGGTCCTATGTGGTTTCCCTCGCGCAGCCCAAGATGGGGGTGATCCGCTATCTGCTCGGCCGCACCGTGTATCCAGACAACGACTGGACCAGGGCCAGGGACGGCTCCCCGATGCGGCCCTACGACATGGCCACTGACACCATGTACGAGTTCATGGGGGTGCGCGTCGATCCCCTCGACGAGGAAGTCAAGACCGGTCTGGCGAAACTCACCGGCGCGATCCAGGTGGCGGGCAAGGTGGCGCCGGACGCCGCATCCTACGCGCTCGATGGCAGGCTGAACGACAGCTTCCGGGCCGTGAACATGCTGCTGGACAAAGGCCTCGCCGTGCGGCGCGTCGATCGGGCGGGCCAGGGCCTGCGCCCCGGCGACTTCCTGGTAGCCACGGCGCCGGAAGCCGTGCTCGCCCCCATTGCCAAGGAGACGGGCGTCGATTTCACGGCGCTCAAGCAGGATCCGCAGCAGGACACGCACCTGGTCAAGCGGCTGCGCGTCGCCATGTACCAGCGCTACTTCGGCGGCAACATCGACGAAGGATGGACCCGTTGGCTGCTGGAGCAGTTCGGCTTCCCGTACAGCTCCCTGATGGACGCCGAGATCAAGAAGGCCGAGAAGGGCGGCCTCAACGAGAAATACGACCTCATCATCCTGCCCGATGATTCCACGGCCACCATCACTGGTGAGCGATCCGCGGCCCCCGGCGGCCGCGGCGGACGCGCGGAGATGTTCGGCCGGCTCGAAGAGACCTATCCGCCGGAGTATCGCAGCGGCATCGGCAATGAAGGAGTGAACGCGCTGAAGGCCTTTGTGCAGAAGGGCGGCACGCTGGTGACACTTGGCGGGGCCGGCAGCTTCGCCATCGAGAAGCTCGGGTTGAGCCTTCGCAACGTGGTCGCCAACATAAGCTCGAAGGAGTTCTGGTGCCCGGGCTCCACGCTCAAAGTGAAGTTCGACAATGCGCATCCGCTGGCGTACGGGATGCCGGCAGAGGGCCTGGCGCTCTACCTCAGCGGCAATCCCGTGTTTGAGATCGTTCCCAGCCAGCACAACGAGCGCTACGAGGTGGTGGTGCGTTACGCCGACCGCGATCTTCTTCAGAGCGGGTGGCTGGTCGGGGAGCAGGTCGTGGCCAAAAAAGCGGCGATGGTTGCGGCCAAATACGGCGAAGGCCGCGTGGTGCTGTTTGGCTTGCGGCCACAGCACCGTGCTCAGACGCACGGCACGTTCAAGCTGCTGTTCAACGCATTAATGCGCTGACTCTGAGTCCGCCGGTGTATACTCTCCGGCAAATCGGGCCCTGAGAAAGACAGTGTGATATGGAGGAATGTGCCGATGAAACTTTTGACTGCTGCTGTTGTGATTTTCTTTTTCCTGCTGGCGGGGACCTGCTTCGCCGCTGACATCGACGGCAAATGGGTGTCCGAGCGCAAGATGGAGCGCGACGGCCAGGCGTTCACCATAAAGCAGACCCTCGAGCTGAAGGCGGAGGGGAGCAAATTAACCGGTACCGTCACCGTTGTTTTCGGCGACATGGAGCCGATGAAATCCGCAATCCGGGACGGGAAGGTTGATGGCAACAAGTTCTCCTTTGTGACCGTCGCTTCCACCCCCAACGGGGAGTTCAAGATGGTTTACGAAGGGACGGTCGAAGGCGACACGTTGAAGGGCACGTCGACCCGGGAAGGCGGGCAGAGCCGCCCCTTTGAGGCCAAGCGCAGCAAATAAACAGTCCTTATTGAACGCAAGGGCAAGCCGCTGGCCGCCCTGGTGCCCGTTGGGCGGCTCGAGCAGATGCGGCGGTTCGCGCGCCGGGCAAGACGAGTTTCCCACCCCAAGCTGAGCCCACGGGCGGCCCGCTAGGTAACCAGTCGGTGTCGCGGCTGTTAACCGGAGGTTGCAGGTTCGAGTCGTGCCCGACGCTGTGCTGCCGGCGGGCCGGGCGCCGGCGATACAAGATGTTACCTATTTGGGAAGCTCGTACTCGCCCTCCAGCTCGCAGGTGGAGGTGCCGTCGGCGGCGGGCTTCCCGCATTTGTAGGTCCCCTTCCCCTTGAGGCCCTTGAACTTGCCAGCGCCGCCGGCATAAGTCCACTTGCCTTCATCGGTCTGGGGGGCCCCGTCCTTCAGAGTCGTTGTGCCCTCGCCGCGGACATACACCTTGTCTCCGTTGGCCATGGTGACCACACTCGCGAACCGGCCGCGGGCGGTGTTCCCACTGATTTCAGCAGAACCTGTCCACACCTCTTCTTTGACTTGAATTCCCGCGATCTCTCCCTTGGTATAGGTACACTTCCCCTGGCCGATCGTGAAGCCGTGGCCAGGCCGGTCGCCCACCTCGATCTTGTAGTCTTTCTCAGGCTCGCCACATTGCGCCGTGGCGGAAATCTTGTTCTGCGCTGCCGCCGAGGCGGCCAGCGCCAGCACCACCAGGAAAACCAAAGCAGCTTTCTTCATCGGAATTCTCCTTTCACGGCAAGCAAACGGACTTGCCCTCCGGAGGCCACCGCGAGCATCCCGCCATCCACGGCGAGCGATCGAGCACAGCCCACCCTCTCGCGTCCCGCTCCGCGCGGCGATTGCGGGAAAACCTGTTTGCCCGTCCTTGGGCTGTCACCTACTTGGGAAGCTCGTACTCGCCCTCAACCTCGCAGGTGCCGGTGCCGTCGGCGGCGAACTGGCACTTGTAGGTCCCCTTGCCCTTGAGGCCCTTGAACTTGCCGGCGCCGCCGGCAAAGGTCCACTTGCCTTCCTCGGTTTGGGGCGCCCCGTCCTTCAGACTGATTGAGCCCTCGCCGCGGCTGTACACCTTGTCTCCGTTGGCCATATTGAGAAAGCTCGCGCCTCGGACGCGAATGGTGTTCCCACTGAGTTCACCGAAGCTCGTCCACACCTCTTCCTTGACTTGAACTCCCGCGATCTCCGCCTTCGTCACGGCACACTTCCCCTGGACGATCCCGAAGCCGTGGCCGGGCCGATCGCCCACTTCGATCTTGAACTCTTTCTCAGCCTTGCCACATTGCCACGTGCCGGAAAACTTGTTCTGCGCTGCCGCCGAGGCGGCCAGCGCCAGCACCACCAGGAAAACCAAAGCAGTTCTTTTCATGGGAATTCTCCTTGCGAGATGTTTTACCACGGATGAAGGCGGATAAACACAGACAAACGCGGACTAACACAACCGGAACCGAGCCGCAGATTATGCAGATGCCGCAGATTTCGGGGACGGTGTCTTAATCTGTGTAATCTGCGAAATCTGCGGATCGGTTGCTGCGGTGGCTACCGCAATTGCGAATCGACCTCGGCAAACCAGTCGGGGCGCTTCAGCACCTCGCGGGGCTTGGCGCCGTCGGGCGGGCCGATGATGCCGTCGCGCTGCATGATGTCCAGCAGGCGGGCGGCGCGGCCGTACCCCAGCCGCAGGCGGCGCTGAAGAATGGAAGTGGAAGCCTTGCCCATCTCCACGACCACGCGCACGGCCTCGTCGTACATCGGATCGTCATCCCCGATGACCTCGTCGCCATCCGGCCCCTCAATCAGTTCCTCTTCATCGGCCGGCGGCGCCAGGTATTCGGTCTCGTAGTCGGGCTTGGACTGCGCCCGCCAGAAATCGACGATATGGGTAATCTCTTTCTCGGAAACTAAGCCCCCATGGACGCGCAGCAAACGCGCAGAGCCGGCCGGCAGGTAGAGCATGTCGCCGCGGCCCAGCAGCGCTTCGGCGCCGTTGGCGTCCAGGATGGTGCGGGAATCGACCTTGGTGGCCACCCGGAACGAGATGCGGGCGGGGAAATTGGCCTTGATCAGGCCGGTAATCACATCGACGCTGGGCCGCTGGGTGGCCAGGATCAGGTGAATGCCGACGGCCCGGGCCATTTGCGCCAGGCGGGTAATGGCGCCCTCGACGTTGTGCAAATCCATCAACATCAGGTCCGCCAGCTCGTCGATGACGATCACGATGTAGGGCAGGGGACGCTGCTGGCCGGCCTCTTCGAAGAGGCTGAGCGTGGCCGGCCGGTCGAAGCGCCGGTTGAACTGCTCGATGTTGCGCACGCCGTTTTCGGCCAGCAGCTTGAGCCGCCGCTCCATTTCCTTGACCGCGTTGCGCAGGGCGTTGGCCGCCAGCTTGGGCTCGGTAATGATGGGCGTCATCAGGTGCGGCACACCGTCGTAGAGGCCCAGCTCCAGCCGCTTGGGATCGACCAGGATGAACCGCACCTGCTCGGGCGTAGCCTTGTAGAGGAAGGAGATGATGAAGGAGTTGATGGCCACGCTCTTGCCCGTCCCGGTGGCGCCGGCGATCAGCAGATGGGGCATGGTGGTCAGGTCGGCGATGCGGATGCGGCCGTTGATGTCTTTGCCCAGGCTCATCGTCAGGCGCGAGGGAGAAGCCGCGAACTCCTGGCTCTCGATGATCTCGCGCAGGTAAATGGTGGCCCGGCGGTGATTCGGCACCTCCACGCCCACCGTCGATTTGCCCGGAATGCGTTCGATGAGGATGGACTCGGCCTGCAGCGCCAGGCACAGGTCGTCCACCAGGTTGGTGACGCGGCTGTATTTGATGCCCGCCTCGGGCTTGAACTCATAGGTGGTGACCACGGGTCCGGGGTTGATTTGGGTGACGGCACCGGCCACGCCAAACTCGTCGCACTTCATCTTGAGCACGGTGGCCTGGCGTTTCAGTTCATCCTCGTCGATGCCTTCGCTGGGATCGGGCTCGCGCAGCAGGCTGACCGACGGCAGCTTGAATCCGCCCATGGCCTTGATGGCGGGTTGGCGCTTGGGCGGAGGCGGGGTCGGCGGGGGCAGGTGGACCGGCACGTCGTCCACGTCGTCGGCAGCGTCAAACGGCGCTTTGTCACCGGGTTCGGTGGTCAGGGGTGGCGGGGCCGGCGCAGGCTGAAGGCCCGCACCACTGGCCGGCACAGGCTGAAAGCCTGTGCTACTTCGCTGCACCACCGGCAGCCGGCCCTTGGCCCGGAGTTTCTCGAGCCTGGCCCGCTCTTTTGCCTTGCGGCGCTCTTCGCGGCGCGCCCGCCAGCGCTCGCGCCAGACCGCCAGGCGCTGGAAGGGCGCCCGGACATGGGCGAAGGAAAACGCGGTCAGTAAGTACAGCGCCGCCACCAGAATCAAAGCCAGCGCGATCAGCGTGCCGGTGAGGTTCAGCAGGCGTAGAGCGCCGGAGGCCAGCAGGCTGCCGGCTAGCCCGCCGGGCGACGCCGCGCCTTTCCAGCGCCAAAGCCACTTGCCGAACACCGCCGGCAACGCCAGCGCCGTACTCAGGGAGGCGGCCAGCATCAGGGCGCCGGCCGTTCGCGCCCATCGGCTCTCCACCGGCTTTGCCCAGGCCCTCCGCCAGCACAGCACCCCGAGCCCGGCAGGGATCAAGAACGCCGTCAGGCCAAAGACTTGCAGCAGAAGGTCCGCGGTATAGGATCCGGCCAGACCGATCAGGTTACGGACGGGTTGAACGGAGGCCCCGGCGGAGTTCAGCGAGGGATCGAAGGGGTCGAAGGAGGCCAGCGCAAGCAAACACAGCAACGCGCCAGCGCCATAAGCGAACGCCTGCAACTCTTCGAATCTGCGGCTCCTCGGTGTCGGTTCCAATTATGGAGCCGAGGAAAAAATCGCCAGTGTCAAAATGATAAGCCCAAACACCAGGCGGTAGTAAATAAAAATCTTCAATGTGCGGGTCTGGAGGTACCGGATAAGGAACTCTATCACCGCGTAACCCGCCACGGCGGCCACCAGCACCCCGGCCAGAAACGGCAGGCGCATGTCGGCCGGAATGCCGTGGCGGAGCAGGTGCCAGCCCTCGACGGCGGCCGCGCCCCCCACTACGGGGGTGGCCAGCAGGAAGGAGAAGCGCGCGGCTGAATCGCGCCGAAAATCCCGCACCAGCGCGGCCGTGATGGTGATGCCGGAGCGCGAAATACCGGGAATCAGCGCCACGGCCTGCGCGCAGCCCACCAGCAGGCTGTCGCCCAGCCGCATGTCCTTCAGGCCGCGCGTGAGGCGGGCGATGCGCTCGCCGTAAGCCATGGCCAGCGCCACCGCGATCAGGCTGGCGGCCATGACGAAGGGGGAGCGAAGCGCGCCCTTGACGTACTCTTCCAGAGCCAGGCCGGCAACGCCTGCCGGGATGGTGCCCAGCGCCAGCAGCCATAACAGGCAGCGGTCGGCGACGGCCTCGTCCGGGATACCGGCGGTCGGCGCCACCGGCGGCGTCAGGCCGAAGCCGGCGAAGACCACCCGCACCCACAGCCGCCAGAAATACGCCAGCACCGCCAGCAGCGTCCCGAGGTGCAGCGCCACGTCAAACTCCAACCCTGGGTCCTGCCAGCCGTGATGGCGGAGCAGCCACGGAACCAGCGCCAGGTGCGCGGTGCTGGAGATGGGAAGGAATTCGGTGATGGCTTGAACGATCGCCAGAACGACAGCCTGGTAAATCGGCATGGTGACGAGTGATGAGTGACAAGTGATGAGTGCCAAACTCGTCACTCGTCACTTGTCACTGCTTTCTCAGGGCGACTTGAATATCCGAGTATACCCCGACGTTGTTCTGCAGCGACCAGATAAGGCGCTCGGCGCGGACCCGCCAGAGAGTCGCGACCGGGTCCTGGGCAAGCTGCTCGCAGGCGGCCAGGGCCCTGGCCTTGTGCTCGACGGCTTTTTCGGGGCTGAAGTGCGGCTTGTCTTTGGCCAAGTAGATCTCGACCAGCGCCGCGTGGCGATACGCGATGGCGTAGCGGGCCTCAGCGGCGTGGACCGAGTTCGCGTAGTGCTGGAGGTAATCGGAGATCAGGCCGACCTCCGTTGCGGGGCAGCCGGGGGTGCCATCCCAGTGCTCGCAGAGGCTGTTGCGGAGCAGCAGAAAAGCGGCGCGGGCGGCGGCGGGGGTTTTCGCATAGGTGCGGGTGACGGCGGCCAGATCCGCCAGCGAGCCCTTGTCCGAGGGCGCGCCGGTCTGCCGGATTTCGGCCTGCCAGGCCAGCTCGGCGGCGCGGAAGGCGGCTTCGGCGGCGTAGGGCGAGTGGCACAGGCTTTCAGCCTGTGCAGCCTGTGCTTGCGCAGAAGGTTTTCCGCCGGCGGGCACAGGCTGAAGGCCTGTGGCACAGCCCAGCGCCGCCGCCTTGCGGAACAGGCGCGCGGCTGCCTGCCAGGAATCGAGGGAATTCGATTGAGCCATGCTGTCGGCGGCCTCGAACAGCAGCGCCGCCGCGTGCGGGTTGTCGTCCAGCACGATCAGGCCGTTGGCCAGCGTCCACCCGGCCTTCTGGTTGGGCAGGGAGATTTCCAGCAGGTCGCCCTGGCGCCCGGTCACCGTGACTTCTTCGCCGATGGTGAGGCGGCCGACGGCCTTGCTCCGCACCCGCGCTTCGCGGTACAGCCGCTGGTTGTTGGTGACTACGGCCCGCCCCGTCATCGCCGCGGCGCCCGCAGTGGGGGCCAGCAGCCAGACAACGAGGGACACAAGAACACTCTTACGGATGTCCATTCCCGGATTCGAGGAAAATCGCCTTCCCTTAGCTTAAGCAGTTCGTTCTCGGTGCGCAAGGCCGCCTGGACGTGCATGTGCCATTTCGGTAATCGAAGCTGTCAGCTACCAGCCATCAGCTATCAGTTCAGAGGCCGCATCGTGGCGGTTGGACTTTGCGGCGGTTGGATGGTATATAGAAACGCTATGAAGATGGCATGGCTGCTGGGTCTCGCATTGTTGCTCGCGCTGGCGGCGCTTTTGGCGCCGGCCGCCGAGGAGCCGGGGTTCGTGGCGCTGTTCAACGGCAAAAACCTGGATGGCTGGGTGCTCATCGGCGGCAAAGGCGCGGGATACGTGGTCGAAGACGGTAAGATCGTTTGCCCGATCGACGGCGGCGGCAACCTGTTTACGGTGAAGGAATACGCGAACTTCGTCTTCCGCTTCGAGTTCAAGCTGGCGGAAGGAAGCAACAACGGCGTCGGAATTCGCGCCCCGCTCGAAGGCCGCGCTTCCTATGAAGGCATGGAAATCCAGATCCTGGATGACGATGCGCCCAAGTACGCCAAGTTGCGCCCGACACAGTACTGCGGCTCGATCTACGACGTCATCCCGGCCAAGCGCGGCTTTCTGAAAAAAATCGGCGAGTGGAACCAGGAGGAAATCACCGCTCGGGGCCGGCGCATCACGATCGTGCTGAACGGCACAACCATCGTGGACGCCGACCTGGACTCGGTCACCGACCCGGAGGTGCTGAAGAGACACGTGGGGCTGGCGCGGACCACCGGGCACATCGGGTTCCTGGGCCACAACACGCGGGTGGAGTTCCGGAACATCCGGGTCAAGGAGCTGCCGTAGGACTATTTCGGATTGCGGATTTAAGCCCGCTTGAAATCCGCAATCCGCAATCCGAAATCCGCAATCAGGGGTGCGATGGTGAAGAAGCTCGCGATCAACGGAGGGGAGAAGCTGCGGCGGCGGCCGTACCCGGAGTGGCCGGAGTTCGACGAGCGCGAACTCCAGGGCCTCGAGCAGGTGCTCGGCAGCCGCTGCTGGTTTGCCGGCATGCGCGGCGGCGACCCCGGCACGCGGGTGGCCGAGTTCGAGCGGAAATTCGCCGACTACCACGAAGCCGCCCACGGGATCGCCTGCGCCAACGGCACTGTGGCCATCGAGATCGCCTTGCGCGCCGCCGGCATCGGTCCCGGCTGTGAGGTGATTTGCCCGGCGCTCACCTTTATCGCCACCGTGGGCGCAGTCCTGCAAGTGGGCGCCGTGCCGGTGCTGGTCGACGTCGATGCGGAAACCTATTGCATCGACCCGGCCCTGGTCGAGTCGGCCATCACCGAGCGCACCCGCGCGGTCATCCCCGTGCACTACGCTGGCCACATGTGCGACATGGATGCCATCATGGACCTGGCGGGCCGCCACAACCTGGTGGTGGTGGAAGATGCGGCGCACGCTCACGGCGCGGTCTGGCGCTGTGGCACAGGCAGCCCTGCCTGTGGTGGTCCGCCAGGTACCGGAAACTCCGCACAGGCAGGGATGCCTGTGCCACGCCGCGCCGGCTCCATCGGCCATTTCGGCACCTTCAGTTTCCAGCAAAGCAAGACCATGACGGCGGGCGAGGGCGGCATCATCACCACCAACGATGCGGCGCTGGCCGAGCTGTGCATCCAGTATCGGAGCTGCGGGCGCAAGGAGGGCGAATCGTGGTACGTCCACTACGTCACGCCGCTGAACTACCGCATGGTGGAATTTGAGGCGGCGGTGCTGCTGGCGCAGCTCGAGCGCCTGCCCGAACAACTCGACGCCCGCCAGCACAGTGCTGCCTATCTGAACCGCAAGCTGGGGGAGGTCCCGGGGATCACGCCGCTGCGGAACGATCCGCGATGCGAGACGCACGGCTATTACCTCTACCAGTTCCGCTACGATCCGGCGAAGTTCCAAGGAGTGTCGCGGGACCTGTTTGTGAAGGCCCTGGAGGCGGAAGGCGTGCCCTGCCACATCGGCTATCCCTGGCCGCTTTCCGCCAACCCGCTGTTTGCCAACGAGCCGCGCATTCGCGATTTGTATTTTCCGGTGGCCGAGCGTATCTGCGCGGAAACCGTCGTGATTCCGCACCAGGTATTGCTGGGCAGCCGGGACGACTTGCACGACGTGGTGGCCGCGGTCGCCAAGATCCAGCAGAACGCCGGTGAGCTGGCGGGGAATGAACCACAAAGACACCAAGACACCAAGGTTCACAAAGAGGGACAGACATGAAGAGAACCGGCAGGGTGCGGCGCAGGCGGTTCCTGAAGGCGGCGGTGGTGGCGGCGGTGGCCGGCCCGACCATCGCCTGTCAGCGCGCCTCGAGTCCGTGGCGCTTCCTCACTGCTGAAGAAGCGAGAACGCTGGAAGCCGTCTGCGGGCGCATCATCCCCGCCGACCAGGACCCGGGGGCGCCGGGCGCCGGCGTCGTCGATTTCATCGACCGGCAGCTTACCGGGTTCCACAGGCGGCACCAGCAGAGTTACCGCGACGGGCTCGCCGGCCTGGACCAGGCGGCCACGGCCTTGCACGGAAAGCGCTTTGCGGACCTGCCGGCCAAGCAGCAGGACGCGGTGCTGGCGGCCATGGAGAAGAACCAGGCGCCCGGCGCGGCCTGGAAGCAGTTGCCGGCGCGGCAGTTCTTCGACCTGGTCATCAGCCACACCATGCAGGGCTATTACGGCGACCCCCGGCACGGCGGCAATCGCGATGCGGTCAGTTGGACCATGCTGGGCGTGCCCGCTGCGCCCATCCGCGGCCGCCAAAGATCAAAGTTCCAAGTTTAAAGTTCCAAGTTTCAAGTTGATCGGAACCTGGAACTTGAAACCTGAAACTTGAAACTTCTTTTATGTCCTTGCCAAAAGTAAACGCGGTGATAGTGGGTGCGGGGGCCGGCGGCGGCATCGTCGCCAAGGAACTGGCCGAAGGGGGCCTGCACGTGGTGGTGCTGGAGCGCGGCAAGTGGTACACGCCGTTCGATTGCCGCAAGGACAGCCTGCGGAACCAGCGCACCACGGCCTTGGGCAACGCCTTCGGCCCGGACGACGAGCGCCACCCGCGCGTCCTGGTGGATGCCCAGGGGCGCGAGCGTATCCTGCGGGCCAGCGAGGGCGGCTACCAGAACAACGCCGCCTGCGTGGGCGGCGGCACACTCAGCTACGGCGCCATGGCCTGGCGCTACATGGAAAAAGATTTTCGCATGCGCTCCACCTACGGCG
>Ga0315280_10003888_pt1 | contig 22539 bp, 26 predicted proteins | sample YL17G06_40_MG_FD_203697 | JGI IMG/M metagenome (GOLD analysis project Ga0315280, IMG submission 203697) | Sediment microbial communities from Yellowstone Lake, YNP, Wyoming, USA - YL17G06_40 | ecosystem: Environmental > Aquatic > Freshwater > Lake > Sediment | place: USA: Wyoming | collected...
TTGAATTAATCCTCAAAATGGTTTACATACGGGTGCTGGGGTTGATGGTTCAGAAATGTACAAAAATGTGTTCGAAGAAGTGCGAATTGTGTAATGATGATGTCTCGCGCTTCATGCGCTCAGTTGTCGTGCTACGAAAACGACGATTAAACTGTTATAGATTTTAAAACTTTAGCCTTCGCACACCCGCCCGTGTAGGCCCCTACTTAAAATCTAGTCAATGGTTGTCGTGACGCTTGATGGGTTTACATTTTTATAAATTATACAATCGCTAAATCACGACCCAAAGTTTTTATTGCTGGCAATGTTACCTTCGATTGTCTTCTGGTGGTGAATTGTTCAGCTGGGCCGAGTATAAACCCCAAAAGCGGGGATTGCAGACCGTATTGAACCCCCTTGAATCCGAGGTCATGGGGATAATGTGGAGGGAAAAAAGTGCTACTGCACGAACCATATATACCCTCCTAAAATCAAAACACAGCATCAACCGCCCAACCGTCACGTCTGCCATGAACTCCCTCTGCAAGCGAGGACTTCTCAAGAAAACAATAAGCAAGGGGAGAGGGGGCCTGAGGTACGTGTTTAAGGTGCAGATCTCGAGGGGAAAATTCGAGCGCGAGGTGGTCGGCAAGGTGATTGACAGCTTGCTGGAGTCGTACAAAAATACCGCCAAAAAGCAAATGCGTGAGAAACTGAAGCGGGTGTGAGATTGGCAGAGATTGAGGAAATCTGGGTCGAGAAATATCGCCCGAAGAAGTTGTCGGAAATCGTGGGACAGGACGAGATTGTTAGCAGACTTCAGAGCTTCGTGGATAAGAAATCTCTTCCCCATCTCCTGTTTGCCGGGCCACCTGGCAGCGGGAAGACAACGGCCGCACTTTGCATCGCCCGTGAGCTGTTCGGCGAGGGTTGGCGGCAGAATTTTTTGGAGCTAAATGCGTCGGATGAAAGAGGGATAGACACCATCCGTACTAAGGTAAAGGATTATGCGAGGACGAGGCCGATTGGCGACGTCCCGTACAAGTTAGTCCTGTTAGACGAAAGTGATGCGCTTACAACGGATGCACAGAACGCGCTTCGGAGGACGATGGAGATGTACACCCACACGTGCAGGTTCATCTTGGACTGCAACTACTCGAGTCGCATCATCGAACCGATTCAATCTCGGTGCGCAATTTTCAGGTTCAGAAAGTTGAACGAGGAGGACATCAGCCATTATCTCAAGCGAATAGCCCGCGCAGAGAAGCTAACACTATCCCCGGACGGCATTAAAGCGATCGCATATGTTTCGGAGGGTGATATGCGCCGTGCAACGAACATCCTACAATCGGCTTCGACTCTAAAGCGAAAGGTGGACGAAAAAGCCGTCTACGAGGTGAGTGCAGTCGCCCGCCCAGAGGAGGTGAGGCAGATGCTAGAGCTCGCGCTCGACGGAAGGTTCGAGGAGGCTCGGAACAAGCTCTACAACCTGCTCATAAACCAGGGGCTGGCTGGTGAGGATATTTTGGATCAGGTTCACCGAGAGATATTCAATCTCAAGATTCCCGAGCCAGTTAAGGTCAAACTCATCGACAAGGTCGGAGAGTTCGATTACAGGTTGACCGAAGGGGCGAGCGAGCGCATCCAGCTTGAGGCAGCCCTAGCACATTTTGTTTTGATAGGTGACAGGTTGAAATCTTAGCGAATCGCCTTTACTTGTTATATTTATAACAAATTGGTGTTAAGAACTGCCGAGGTATCCTGATGTTTGAGATTTGGGCCGAGAAGTACAAACCCCATAAACTCAGCGAAGTCGTCGGCCAGCCCCAGGCGATTCAATGGTTGTCGAAGTGGGCAGATTGCTGGAGAATGGGTAAACCAGAGAAGCCCGCTGCACTCCTCTACGGACCGGCTGGCACGGGTAAGACTTCAGCATCTGTCGCCTTGGCGAGGGAGCTGGGCTGGGACCTCATCGAACTTAACGCGAGCGACAAGCGAACGTTCGACATAATCCAGAAGGTGGCGGGCACCGCTGCAACGACGGGGACGCTGTTGGCGGGAGCCACCGGAAAACGCTTGGTGGTGCTTGACGAGGTGGACAACGTGTACGGCACGGCTGATCGAGGGGGCTACCGGGCGATTGAGCAGGTGCTGAAGCAGGCCACAAATCCCGTCCTGCTTATCGCGAACGATCAGTACTCCATACCTTGGGCAATTCGAGGTCTCTGCTTTCTCGTGAACTTCAGGCGCCTGACGCAGGAATCGATCTTCAAAATTCTGGGACATATTTGTGAGTCCGAAAATATCGAGGCCGAGCCCCTGGCCTTAAATGTCATCGCGGAGGCGGCGCAGGGCGACCTTCGCTCCGCTATAAACGACCTTCAAGCCGTAGCGATCGGCAGGCGGCATCTAACAATCAAGGATGTGGTGGTCTACAGGCGCGACAAGGAGGTCAATATCTTCGAGGTGTTGGGCCAGCTCATGCAAGCCACCTCTGCCAGGCAGGCAAGGGCCCTGCTCTGGGCACTCGACCGACCGCCCAACGATGCAATAGACTGGATTAGCGAGAACATCCCGAGGATGCTTACCGAGCCAGCCGACTTGGAGAGAGCTTACGAGGCACTCTCCCGTGCAGATATTTTCCTCGGTCACATCAGGAGGAGGCAGTCCTACGGCATGATGGGTTACGCCGGCGACATGATGACCGCGGGCGTGGCCCTCCCCAACCCAAGCGAGCTTAAACACGTCCGATTTCAAGCACCGAGCTCTGGGGTCCTCATGGGCAGGACTAGAGCTACACGGGCTGTGCGCGATAGTGTGGCAAAGAAAATCGCCAAGCGTTGTCATACCTCCAGTCGTGAAGCGAGGAAGCACTTCCTGCCTTACATGAACGTGATTTTCAGGTGTGATAAAAATGTTGCAAATAGGATAGCAGAAGAGTTAGAACTAGAGGATGCTGAAATCAACTACTTGGCAGGGGTGTGACGTGCTGAGGAAGCACTTTAAAGTGGGGCGCACGCCGTAGTATCGCTTCCTTGAAGGCCTTTCTTACTCCATCAGCAGACCCCTCCCGCAGACATGAGAGCACATCCACAAGATTGTCGTTTTGCATAAGGCATGGCTTCAGGTAGCCATCGTGGGTCAAGCGAAGGCGAGTGCAGTGCATGCAGAACTCGGAATTGTGCATGGGCCTGACCACCTCCACCTCACCTTCTGGCAAGATGTACCTCTTGCGCGCATGCATTGAGTGTCGAGTTTGGATCGCCCTCGCCCGCCCGCTCAGCAATCGCTCGACATCGCCGAGATCGAGATAGTGGTGGTAAAAATTTTGCCCGCCGGTTGGCATCTTCATGAGTTCGATGAGTTGCAGTATCACGCCTCTTCCGGATGAATAGCTGATCATTCTTTCGATTTCCTCATCGTTCAAACCAGCCAGAACCACCATGTTGAGCTTCACTGGTTTCAGGCCTGCATCCAGCGCAGCTTCTAAACCAGAGAGGACATCATCGAGCAGGTTTTTTCCAGTTATAGACGCATAAGTCTCAGGATCCAAAGTGTCGAGGCTGATGTTGACGCGAGAAAGTCCAGCATCAGCTAAATCATGCGCGACATCCGCGAGCAGCGTGCCGTTCGTCGACATCGAGACCTCTTCGATCGGTGTCCTAGCGATCTTCGCTACTACGTCCGCTATGTCGTGACGCAGGATTGGCTCGCCTCCTGTAAGTTTCACCCTCCTGACTCCGAACTCAGCCGCTACCTCGGCGATTTTTGCAATTTCATCCGCCGACATTTCACGCTTCCCATTTTGGCAACCCTCTCTGTGGCAGTAAAAACAGTTAAGATTGCATTCGTTCGTAACTGAGACCCTCAGACCCGTCAGCGGCCGTCCAAATCTATCTCGCATGCTTTCTCACCCTTAACTCAAACTCTTCACCTTTAGAACCTTTCAATGAAGACAGTATCCCACCGAAGGTGTTCGCTATCAGATCCTGCACAAATGGATTGAGGGGTATAACCTTGCCGTCCACTCGGAGCATTACCAGGTCTTGCATTGGTTGACAATCTTCCACTTTCGCCCGCCCGGACAGAACTGCCAGCGAAAACTCCTCGCAGCTTTTATAACCACAACTTTGGCAGTCGAGCTCGGGCATCACGGGCAGGGCCTTTTCCTCAACTATGTTAGCGAGTTCCTTTACTTGATCCAACTTTAGTACCGGCATACCTCGCTTGCCATATCCAACGAATGCGATGGTGAACTTATCCACAAGTTTTGATACCTCCTCAGCAGTTCGAGGGACGACTATCTTGGCCATTCCCTTGGACTTGCGGAAGCCCTCGAGGATGACGAAATCTAACCATCGAAGCGTGTACATAATTTCATCAAGCTTTGTCGGACGCTTTGTTATAATCGCGACCTCACGCGGTGCTTGGCTGACTACTACACTCGCGCCAGCTTGAGCATGGCGCCAGGTATCCTTGCCGGGCGAGTCTATGGAAAACTTCTCTTCGCGAATGTTTTTGATGGTGCCCACGCGATATCCTCGCTTGACCAGCTCTCGAACCAATCCCTCGACTACTGCTGTTTTGCCCGATTTCTTGAAACCGGACACCACGACTGCCCTAAGCATCTTCAATCTCTCCAAACAACACTACTTTTACCAATCCGCCCTCACTTACAATTTCTACTTCCAAAGGCACCTCGATGTAACCATCCGCGGCCGAGAGCGCGGTTATAGCCCCAGAGCCCTTTAAAATTGGCCTTGCATTCAGACCCTCGCTCCCACGCACGAGCTGGACTGGCACGAACTCCCTCCTACCCCTGGCTGATAGAATTTTTGTTGACAATGTGGCTTGGACGATTTTACGCTCGATCGGAGGCAGGCTCGCCATGGACCTCAAATAAGGTGCGACGAGCTGGTCGAACACAATGAGTGCGGATACCGGATAGCCGGGTAACCCAAACACTGGCTTGCCTCGAACTACTGCCACGAAAGTAGGCTTGCCTGGCTTAAGCGCTAGCCCGTGGACGATCACGCCAGGTTTGCCCAGGCTATCAACAACTGATGGAACAATGTCTCCAGATCCCGCCGACGAGCCTCCAGATATGACAACGACATCGCTGCTCGAAAGACCCTTCTTGACGAGTTTAGCTATCTGAGACGGCTGGTCACGGGCAATGCCCAAGTACTCGGATTCACCCCCACATTCCTCTACAGCCCTGCAAATCGTCGGACCATTGACGTCGTAGACCTGACTTCGTTCCAGCCTAGAACTTGGAGCCCTGAGTTCAGCACCGCTTGAGATGACCGCAACCATGGGGCGTTTGTAAATCTTGACCATTTTTGCGCCGATCGCAGCTAGTGTCCCTATCGATGGGGGAGTTAGCCGCTTTCCAGCGCGGAGGACCGTGGCACCACGCTTGATCTCAGAGGCCCGCCTAGCGACGTTTTCACCGGGCGCGACGGCTCTGAAAATATTAATGGTTTTTTTCCGCGCCATGGCGTGCTCGACCATTACCACGGCGTCTGCACCCATCGGCAGTGGCGCGCCAGTGGCGATCTCGATGCACTCACTTGGGTCCACCTTAACACGGGGCCAATTACCTGCCAGAAGCCGGCCTACAAATTTCAGTCTAATCGGGTGGTCCTCACCGGCGGCAAAGGTATCGATGGAGCGAATCGCGTAACCGTCCACCGCAGCTCTGTCGAAAGGAGGCACATCAAGCTTTGAAACGACATCTTCCGCTAGCACCAGCCCGCCCGCCTCATGTAGCGGCAAATTGATGGCCTTAGGCCGCGGCCTCCAGTGTTTTTTGAGCTCACCCGAAGCTTCCTCGAGCGTCATAACTCGCAGAAATCTTGCCATTTGACCCAATGTAAATTAGATGCCGAAGCTTAAAATTTTCTTGAATTTTAACGGCCGATGTTTAACCTTTAGCTAATGTTGGGTGGTAACCGGGGAGTTACCACTTTTGTCGATTTAGAATATTTGTAAGTGGGAAATTTTTATTTCGAGCTGATTGTAGCTAGGGGTTACAATAGTAATGTTTAAAGTAATTTTTACCACAAATCACTTTTTACAATTCGTAACCATAGTGGTTCAAAACAAAGAAGCGGTACGACGGTTTATCTGAATAAAAAAATAGCGCTCATTTAATTAACGATAGAGTTCCACCTCGACGATCTTGCCCTCATCGAACCCCTCGACATCCTCAGGCACGATAACAAATCCATCAGCTTTAGTCATCGAGCTGAGCACGCTCGAGCCAGTGACTCTAATCGGGTCTGCCATCAGTCCCTCCTCTTCAGTTCTAATCCTGACTCTGACGATATCCGCTCGACCCAATGTTGAGCTGACCTTGCGCGCCAGCCTTGCCCAGACTTTAGGATAACCTCTATCTGCGGGCAGACCCTGCATTTGGCGCAGCGCCGACCCCACCAACATATCGAAGGCAATGAGCGATGAGACTGGAAAACCCGGAAGAGCGAAAATAGGTTTACTTTTGATTATACCGAACGCAGTGGGGCCGCCTGGACGGATCGCTACGCCGTGGAACATAAGTTCGCCCAGCTCCGCTATCACATCCGGCATGATATCGTGTTCGCCCACAGAGCTGCCACCCGATGCGAGCACCACATCGTAGCTGATTGCTTTTCTCAACGCTCGCTTCAACTCCTCTGACTCATCGGGTACAATTCCAAGCCTGTGCGGCAAGCCGCCAAATCTTTCCACTGCAGCTGCAAGAGAGTAGCTATTTATATCTGTTACCTCGGCTCGACCAAGGCGTTCACCTGGCTTTCGAAGCTCGCTGCCAGTCGCAAGGATCGCCACTTCTGGCCTGCGTGAAACCCGCACCCGAGTTTTGCCCATCGATGCGAGCATGCCCACATCCTGCGGCCTCAACAGGCATCCGCGCCCGAGCACGACCGCGCCTGCTTTAACATCCTCTCCCTTCTCGGAGACGTTTTTGCCTGGAGTAACTGGTGCGGACACCGCAATGTTTTTGCCCTTAACCCGTGTATGCTCGACCATTACCACGGCGTCCGAGCCTTTCGGTAGAGATGCGCCCGTCATTATCTTTATCGCAACCTCCTTCCCCACGTGAAGTTTGCTGTTGACTCCGATGTCCACCGAACCTATGATACGGAGATTCACCGGTTTCAGCTCGCTCGCCCCAAATGTGTCCTCAGCTCGAACGGCGTAGCCATCTACCGCTGAACGATTGAAAGGTGGCACATCCACTTCGGAAATAATATCCTCAGCCAATACGCGGCCTAGGGCTCGATCGAATGGTACAGCTTCGGATTCAAGTCTTTTGGCTTTTGATAAGACAATTTTCAATGCGTCCGCAAGTCTAGCATAACGAGTAAAACCGTGCATTCTGACTGACATTTCACTCACGAGCATGTTTGACCAAGTGACCGAGTTCAGGGATGATTAAATCCATAGCAACCTCAACTGCGTTGGGCGCACCTGGCAGGCAGAAAACTGGTTTTCGTTTTATCAAGCCGGCTGTCGCTCGAGTTAGAATTGCTGGGCCGCCCACTTTTTGATACCCCTTTTGCCTTAATATCTCGCCGAAGCCTGGCAACTCCTTTTCGAAGAGAGGTTGAATTGTCTCGATCGTTACATCTCGAAAGGTTATGCCTGTCCCACCGGTTGTTATGACTGCATCTATTTTTTTGTCTGAGATGAATTTTTTCACAGCTGCTCCAATCTGCCTAGCTTCGTCTGGCACGATGAGGCGCGTCGATTCATGCCCCATCTCTTGAAGTCTTCGCTCGATTATCTTGCCGGAGATATCCTCATCTCTTCCATCCCTCATCGCTGCAGACCTGCTATCGCTTATGGTCAACACCGCCACACGAAGGTGTTTTGGCGCATCCTCTCTGTGCTCTATCCCGCTCATCCCTTCACCTTCTCGATTACCTTAATATCAGTGATCGAGGTCGTTGGATATTGCCCTGCTTCGTCCTTCTCCAAGCCTTTTACCATGTCCCATATCGCAAGCAATGCACTAGTGGCCCCGACCAATGCCTCCATCTCAACTCCAGTTTGCCCGATGCTCTGAACCTCGACCTTTACACGTATGCCATCGTCCTCGAACTTGAAACCGACATCTGTGCTCGTCAGGGGAATTGGGTGGGCGAGAGGGACGAGCTCCGGCGTGCGTTTTACAGCCAATATCGCCGCTGTCTGTGCAACCGTCAAAACATCGCCCTTTGGTACTTTTCCAGCCCTGATCTTCTCCAGAGTTTCCTCCTTTAGGTGTATGAAGCCGCTGGCCACTGCTCTTCTCGGGACCGCTGGTTTGGCGCTGATATCGACCATCTTGGCCATTTTAATCACGTAGAGCTTTTTCTGTCGCGCATAAAAGTTTAGGTTCCCTTGCCGCGTTTCTTGCGCAGAATTTTTAGCCTCGCAAGCCCTCTAGATTTTTTCTTTTGCCCAAGACCAAGCTTCTCCTCGACCTCTCGAAGTTTTTTTTCATAGCGCTCATGTAAAATATCATAATCAAGTTTGGTGACATCGCCAGTCTCCCTGCCCTCATCCAGCCTGCGCAGGGCGTCGATGAGCCTGTCGCGCTCGATTATTAAAATTTGAATCTCCTTTCTTGTCTCCAAGTAAGCTCCCACATGACTTCAGCCAGACGCTTAATTAAATGCGCCGCCAATCATTAACCATGCTGGAGCTATCATTGGACTTGGCAATCGCACTCGTGCTCACCTTGATTTTAGCCCTCTTAATCGCAATGGTTATTTTGTACAGGCTACGCGGTCAGACTGAAACTCGCCGCCGGCTTGATCAACGCGGGAGAATCTCGCAGATGCTCAAAAGAAGGGAAGAGTTAGAGCCACCTCCCGAGAAGCTTGTTGCAGCGCTCGAGCAGGTGGTCGGCTCGATAGAGAAGGCCGCGGAATCCAAGCGATCGATGGTTAAAGTCCAGCTTGATTCCAAAATCGAGCTCAAGGCTGTTGCGCCAGATATTTTGCTGCTGCGCATGCCCACCGATGATGGATGGTCTACCCTACACAAGTCCTTGGAAAAAGTAAGGATCAAAAACATTAAGAAAATTGCCCGAGGCTACGAGATCCACATCAGTAGTACATGAATCCGGAATGAAGTTCCTCGGTAGACGCCCAAATGTAGTTTCTGCCGAGCTTAGCCTTCTTCACCCTGCCTGAACGCTCGAGTTGCCTCAGGACCTGTCGAACATCTTGAAGTTTGCAGCCCAGGATGCGCGATAAATCACGTGCCTTGAGTGAGCCATAGCGACGCAATATGTACTCTATTAATTCGGCTCGAATTGTGATGGGCCAGAATTCCTCTTCTTCCTCCTCTTCTTCCTCATCGATGTAGTCGGGCAATCCTTCCATTATCTCACCTTTTATGTTATGTAATTTGTGCTAAAAAAGTTTCTCTATGCAGTCGAACGGTTCCGGTGAAATACGCGACAACAGTTTATTTGTAAACTTCCTTAGGGTTGAACATTTTTTTCATCACAGGTACCGATTTACTCCCCTTTAACTTTCGATAGAAACACGATCGATAGCCATCGTGGCATGCGCCGCCGATCTGCTCGACATCGAACAGCAGGGCATCGCCGTCACAATCCACGAAAACATTTCGAACGTGCTGGAAGTGCCTCGATTGCTCTCCCTTCAGCCAGAGCGTACGCCTAGAGCGGCTCCAATAGTGCATCAGACCGGTAGTGAGCGTCTTAAAGACGGCTTCCTCGTTCATGTGCGCGACCATCAACATGTCTCCGCTTTTGAATTCTCTTACCACAGCAGTCACCAGGCCTTCCTTGAAATCCAATGATTTCACGACCTGTTGTGCCTGTATTTTCGAAAGTTTCATCTCTTCACCATACTCACAAAGTTTTTAAGCAGCTGCAGCCCGATCTTGCTGCTCTTCTCAGGGTGAAATTGTACGCCTATGATCGAATCCCGTGCAATGATCGATGGAAATCCGATTCCGTAGTCCGTAGTGGTTAAGATGGTGCTTGAATCCATAGGGCGGGCGTAGTAGGAGTGGACGAAGTACATGTAGCTGCCAGGGGCAATGTCTGCGATGATGGGGTGTTCTCGCCTAATCTCGAGCGAGTTCCATCCCATCTGAGGCACCTTGAGACCTTTGGGTAATCTGATGACCTCGCCGGGGATTATGTTCAGTCCCATCGACTTGCCCTCCTCACTTCTCGTGAGCAAAAGCTGCATGCCCAGACAGATGCCCAGCAAAGGCTTGCCACCTCGAACCGCATCCATGATGGGTTCAAACTTATCTTTTAGCCCCTCCATCGCGTCATCGAAAGCCCCCACTCCAGGTAACACGATTGCATCAGTATCCTCTATCTCGGTGCGGTCACTCGTCACCCTCGCATCAGCACCCGCCAACTCAATTCCCCTTCGGATGCTGTGCAGGTTACCAACGCCGTAATCCACTATCGAGATCTTCGTCATTTCCTGAATCTCCTCCTGATACTTTGAGCATGTCCAGGTAATCCCTCCGCCTCGGCCAGCTTTTCCGCGACACTCGCCACGCGCTTCAGCCCCTGCTTTGTCAGCACCTGTACTGTTGGAAGCTTCACGAAATCTAGCACGGAGAGCCCCGAGCGCCGCCGAGCCGCGCCCCCAGTAGGCAGTATGTGGTTAGGCCCGACAGCGAGGTCGCCAGCGGCCACCGGAGCATAAGGTCCAACGAATATCGCCCCGGCGTTCTCTACGAGCCTCAGCACTTTGTTTGGGCGTTCGACCATTATCTGGAGATGTTCAGGCGCATAATCGTTCACAAACTCGATTGCATCATTTAAATCGTTGGCCACAACAGCTTGCCCATATTTGTTCAGAGATTTAAGCATGATTTCCTCCCTGGGGCTGCCTTTTAGCATGGTTTGGACGAGTTCGCTGACTTCTCGAGCCAGTTTCTCTGAGGTTGTCACAAGTATCGCCGCAGCCGCTGGATCATGCTCTGCCTGGGCAAGTAGGTCGACCGCGATATATTCGGGGTTAGCTGATGCATCGGCTAGGATCAGGACCTCGCTCGGGCCGGCTGCAAAGTCTATTTCGACATCAGCTGAAACCACATGTTTCGCGGCCACAACATAGATGTTGCCCGGGCCGACGATCTTGTCTACCTTTGGTATCGTGACAGTCCCATACGCCATTGCAGCTATGGCCTGAGCCCCGCCTACCTTGAACACCTTGTCTACTCCTGCGACATCTGCGGCCACGAGCGTTGTGGGGTCAATCTCGCCGTCGATCTTAGGAGGGGAACATACGATGATTTCCTTAACGCCCGCCACCTTAGCGGGTACTACTGCCATGAGCAGGCTCGAGGGATATCTCGCAAGCCCTCCCGGCACATACGCGCCAACCTTTTCAAGCGGACGAACTAACTGACCCGCCTTAATCCCACGCTGAAGTTCCATCATCCGTTCCTTGGGCAATTGTCCTAGGTGGAATTTTTCTATAGCTTTAGATGCTTTTTTTATGGCGTCGACGATCTCTGGGTCAATTTTTCTATACGCCCCGCGGATTTCCTTCTTTGATACTTGGAGCTGTTTGCGATTGAGCCTTACCTTGTCAAACCGAGAGCTGTACTCAAGCAATGCCTCGTCCCCATGCTTCTTCACGTCTTCCACTATCTCGCGCACAGTGGAAACTACAGAAGCGACATCCAGTTCCGAGCGCGTGAGAAGTTGCTGGCGTTCCTCAAGCGAGCAATCACCTAGCCGTACAATTTTCAAAGGCTTTTCCATCTAATTCCTCCATTTAATCATGAGACGTATATGCGTCCATCTCCAGCCGGCCTCACAGGGACGCCTTGCATTTGCAGGTATCGCTTGATGTCTCCGACGGTATAGATACCAAAGTGAAATATTCCAGCAAGAAGTGCCGCATCTGCTCGGCCCTCAGTTAAAGCCTCGTAGACATGTTGGGGATTTCCTGCCCCACCTGATGCTATGACAGGAATGCTTACGGCCTCGGCTATCGTCCGCGTAAGCGTAAGGTCATATCCCGCCTTTGTACCGTCAGCGTCCATGCTTGTGAGCAATATCTCACCCGCGCCTAGGGATTCGACCTCACGAGCCCATTCCAAGGCATCCACGCCCGTCGGTCTCCTCCCGCCGTAGGTGTAGACCTCCCACTTCCTCTCGCCGATGTTCTTGGCATCGATTGCTATGACTATGCACTGGCTGCCGTATCGCCTTGACGATTCTCGAACGAGCTCAGGATTTTCTACTGCTGCCGTGTTTATCGCGACTTTATCGGCTCCCGACTTGAGCATCCGTTCGATATTCTCGAGCGAGCGGATCCCTCCTCCAACTGTAAGGGGAATGAAGAGCTGCTGAGCTGTCCGTTCCACGACGCCGAACATCGCCTCCCTTCCCTCCGGAGAGGCGCCTATATCCAGAAAGACCACCTCGTCGGCCTCCTGCTGATCGTACCAACTAGCTAGCTCTGCAGGGTCGCCCGCGTCTCGGAGCTGCTTGAACTTTATTCCCTTTACCACTCGCGCATTTAAGACGTCGAGGCAGGATATGATTCTCTTAGTTAGCATTTACCGACCCACTGCTCCGCTTGTACATCATATCGCCCCTTTCGTGCTAGGCACCCCCACCCTTCGAGGCTCCCTGCTCACGGCTTCGGCCAATGCAATGCCTAAAGCCTTGAATATCGCCTCCGCTTTGTGGTGATCGTTGCGGCCCCGAATGACCTGTATGTGTAAATTCAGCTTAGCATTCGTCGCGAGCGTTTGAAGCAGGTGTTCGATGAGGTCCGAACTTAAATCATCTAACTTTTTCTTCGCAAATTTCGCCTCGGTCTCAGCATACGCCCGCCCGCCTAAGTCGACAGCAACTAGCACTAGCGCATCATCCATTGGAACGATCGCATCGCCCATCCTTCGAATGCCCGACTTGGTGCCCAACGCCTTATCCAGTGCCTCACCGAGGGCGATAATCACATCTTCTGCAATGTGGTGCTCAAGGTCTCCACGCGCCTTGACTGTTAGGTCGAAACATCCGTGCTTGGCGAAGCTGTTCAATAGGTGGTCGAGGAATTTGATGCCTGTATTTACCTTTGCAATGCCAGAGCCATCTAGATTTATCTTCACCTCAACTTCTGTTTCCTTCGTCTTCCTGCTTACATTACCTGTTCTCATTCCGCCACCTCTATCGCTTGCCTGAAAGTTAGCTTGCGCTCGTAGAACGCCATCCCTATCACCAATCCAGCCGCTCCCGTCTCACGTGCCAACTTAACATCCTCGATCGAAGCCACTCCTCCAGCTGCGAAGACTGGTATCTTTACTGCCTGCACGAGTTCACGAATTGATCTCGCCGCAACGCCCGCCAACCTGCCCTCAACCTCCACGCTGGTAAACAGCAAAGACCCAACTCCCATACGTTCAAACTGTTTTGCAGCCTCAACCGCCGATTTATCCGTCGGAGTGCGCCAGCCTCTTATCACAACTTTTCCCGAAATTGAGTCTACCGCTGCCATCACACGGGCGCCTCCTGCGAGCTCTACCAATTCGCGTATCAATTCCGGCTGCTCCATCGCAGCCGTGCTCATTATCACCCTGTCGACCCCTAATCCAATTAATTCAGAAGCTCTTTCAACTGATCGAATGCCTCCACCGACCTGAACTTCCACGTTTACATTTGCAAGCACTTCGGCGATTTTGTTGAAGTTGTCGCCCGTGCCCATTGCTGCGTCGAGGTCAATTACGTGCAGATAACGGGCTCCTTCTGCTATCCATCTTTGGGCAGCTTCAACTGGGTCGCCGTACACTTTCTCCGTCCCAGGCCTACCTCCGACTAGCTGGACGCATCGCCCCTTTAGGATGTCGACGCTCGGGATCACTAACATTTTTCTCATCATGACATAGGTATGTCATCAAGGTAGTATTCGCTCGATTGGCACCACCAAGATGTCTCTAGCGCCAGCCTGCTTGGCCTTTCGAACTATCTCGTAAACCTTGTTAGATTCGACGACAGCCTGCACCGCCAACATGGGCTCGGCTGCCTCGACTTTGGATACTGTTGGGCCAGCCATCCCCGGCATTATCCGCTTGATGGACAGCAGCTTGGCCTCAGGCACGTTTAAGAGTATGAGCTTTCGCCCCCTCGCCCTGATAACGCTCGCAATCGCGGTCGTCATGTCCTCGATCTTGGCCTTTTTCTCCCTGAGGCTACGACGGTTTGCGATCAATCTAGCCGAGCTCTCGAGGATGGTGTCGATGATTTGTAGTCCGTGCATGCGCAACGTAGTGCCGGTGCTAGATATATCCACGACTAAGTCTGCCACTCCGATAAATGGAGTTATCTCGGCGGCTCCAGTGACGCGGGTTAGCTCAACCTTTTTGCCCTTCTCGGTGAAGTAGCGGCCAGCGACGTTGGGAAACTCCGTCGCCACTCTCATTCCAGATTTTATATCTTTAGCCGACTCTATGCCGGACTTTTCGTGCGCTGCGACCACGACTTTTGTATAACCAAAACCTAGGTCAAGCAGCTCCACGACATCGCTACCGCTCTCGCGTACCAAATCATATCCTGTAATACCGAGGTCCGTTGCCCCCTTTGCGACGAGGTGTGGTATGTCCTGCGCACGAACGAAAACTAATTCTATCTCCGGATCGTTCGTCTTCGCGAAAAGCTGACGGGACTCCCTATTGACGGCGCCTATGCCTGAATTCTCTAGCAGGCGAACCGTTGTTTCCTCCAGGTGTCCCTTTGGAACTGCAATTTTCATCATCACCTAACCACCTCTTTTGAATTTTTTCATGACTTCCACGAACTTCTCATTTTGTTCAGGGCTACCAACGCTTACCCTGACCCAACTCGAGCCAGCGCCCCTGAATTTCGAGAGATCGCGGATCAGGATTCCTCTTTTGGCCAAGAACTCGCAGAGCGCCGGCGCATCCGTGCCGAGCGGCGTGACATCGACCATGAGAAAATTAGCATCAGATGGCAGCGGAGACAAACCAAGCATTGAAAGCTCTCTGCTGAGGTAGGTTCGACCTTTCCGTATCATGGAGATTACATTGCGTAGGTAACGCCTGTCGCGAAGTGCAGCTATTGCGGCGACTTGAGCCAGGCTGTTGACGCTGAAAGGGGCGCGCACGTGCTCCAGCGCTTCGATGAGTTCCGAGCTGCCTATCGCATAGCCGACACGCAAACCTGCCAGTCCGAATGCCTTCGAGAATGTCCTCAACACCAGCAAGTTCTCTCGCCTCGCGGCGTCCTTCGCAACGGAGTATCCGGCGAACTCCACGTACGCCTCATCAACGACCACCAATTTACCACTCTTCAGCAGCTCGCGAAGGCCCTCGGCGCTCATGCCGTTGCCGGTCGGGTTGTTTGGTCTCCCTATGAAAGTTAATCTTGCATCTTTCATAGCGCTCTCGAACTCCGCAGCTCTCCACTCAAGATTAGGAAGTTCAAAAAACTCGGGGGTGCCACCATTTATCCTACAGGCGAGCTCGTAGATGCTAAATGTCGGCAGAGGGATCAACACATTTTCACCGGGGTCCATGAAGGCTTTGCACACGAGATCTACGAGTTCATCGGAACCATTGCCGAGCGCCACACATTCTGGGTCAACTCCGATGTAGCCGGCAATTGCGCGCTTGAGCTCGATACCACTGGGGTCCGGATACGAGCCGATTCGATCGATCCCTGATTTTATGGCTTCAATTGTCTTTGGGGAGGGACCAAAAGGGCTCTCGTTCGAGGCGAGGTTTATTGCCCCCTTTAACCGCGCGCCGTATTTGTGTGCAAGCGGATATTTGACCCTCAATTTCAGCATCTTGTCCACGCGTTTCGACAGCATTTTATTTTTCCCCCACCAACTCCTTAGGATTTTTCAAGACCGCCTCCCTAGTTGCGGCCTCGTCCAGTCCCGCACCCCTCGCTACATTCAACGCTGCATCGACCGTTAGCAATTCGCGCGGGCTGTGGGTGTCCGTGTTTACTATCAGCTTTGCCTTCGCTTCACTGGCTACGCGCGCGACCCAGCCATTCGCTATGCAGTGCCCCTGCCTCGAAGTGAGCTCGAGGTAGATGTTCGCCTCTCTGGCTCGTTCGGCCTGCTTCAGTGTCATCAGACCCGGGTGGGCCAGGATATCGACATCCGAACATGCCAGCGCAGCATCGTTGGTTCCCTCATGAACTGGCTCGGCGGTGGTTTCCCCGTGCATGACCACTATCTCTGCCCCAAGCCTTCGAGCGAGCTTCGCCAGCTTGGCTATCATCGGCACTGGCACGTGAGTCAGCTCCACCCCCGGAATAATCCTGATGTCCATGTACCTGTTCACCTCGGATGCAGCTTTCGTTATACCCTTCACGACCCATTCGATGTTGGAGCTGTCGACATGGTCGGTTATCGCGATCGCCTCATGGCCAAGGTGCTCCGCCCTACGAGCCAACTCCGTCGGCACGAGTTCTCCGTCGCTAAGCAACGAGTGGGTGTGCAGATCGATGCGCTTCATTTGCTACCTCCATAAAGCTTGTCGCTAGAGGCATACTTCTTCCACACGTAGTTCCTCTCGAAGGTCAGCTCGCTTGGCACGCCCATGCGCTCGAGCACCTCCTGCGCCTCATCCAAGCTCTTGGTTTGCACGAGATCTTTAGCGACCTTGCTCACGCGTTCGAATATCGTGCGAGGGTCAAAGAAAAATGTGACCGCTGATGCCGGAGTCAAAAGAGCCTTTCGCTGGCCACCCCGGATCTCGAACTCCCCAACCTTGCCCTTGGCAGCCTCGACCGCGAGCGCCGTCGCTTCAGTCTTGGTGTTCTTTATCACCTCGTCTAGCACCTTCAGATCATCGGGAGTCAAACCCCTGGCCCCGAGGAACCCGCCGTAGCTGGCGATGCGGGCGACGTTCTCGTTCAACCTCTCGAAGCCGAGCTCTCCGTCGCTTCCGTACCCAAGCACCCCGAGCACGGATGGCACCTTTAGGTTGACCATCGCCGCGAGCATCATGCTGTCAGCGAGCAAGCTGTGCAGCCCCTGCTCGGTGCCCTCGGCTAGGACATCGCCCCCGACGTCTATTCCCACGAAGAGATCGATGCCTAGTTTCTCGATGGCCTCGTTCAGGCCGGAGATGATTCCCTGCACGCCTTTGTTCAGGTCAACGAGCATGACCTCGGTACCTAATATTTCAGCAACGATTGATTCCGTGAAACGGATACCCTTGGTCGTCTGGGTTTTGGCATTTGCGAGCCCGACGGTGCTCGAGAGAATTTTTACGTCGACGATTTCTTCCATCCGGCGAGGTCCTGGTTCAGGGTCGACAACATACCTCTCCCATGTAATGCCGCCGATCAAAGTGTTTAGTCCGAGCCAACGCAGGTAGCGCGCGGTCGGTATAGTACCGATGACATCCCCTCCCCCGCCTATCCCTATAACTAGCGCAGAGTTCGCCTCGTCCACGAGAGTTTCGAGCGACTTCGCCATGATTATCCCTTAGACATTCGTTTGTTTGTATATAAATTTTACTAAATTGTATTAAATGTATAAAATATCCCCAAATAACCGAAAAATATAAATAATATGCACGAAAACACCTCTTATTAGCCATCGGTATAGCTATCGGGTGAAAATAATGGAATTGGATTCAACTGACAAGAAGTTGCTCAACTTGCTCCAGGCCGATGCCAAGTTGCCTTATGCTGAATTTGCAAAGCGCCTGGGCGTCAGCACGTCTGGCATCCACAAGAGGGTGAAACGCCTCGTGGATGCGGGAGTGATAAAAAGGTTCGTCGTGGTTGTGGAGCCGCAGGCAATAGGCAAGAAATTAAAGGCCTTCATAGGCGTCTCGACCGAGCCAGGGCGCTGCGCCGAGGTTAAATCCCAGCTGATAAAGAGGCCCGAGGTGCTTGAAATTCATGAGGTCGCAGGGGAGCACGACCTATTCCTCAAGATGATCACCGATGACACTCTCAAGTTGAACGATATTCTGCACGAGCTCGACTCCATACCCGGTGTGAGCAGCACGCGCACGCTGATAGTGCTCAAAACCGAAAAGGAGACAAACGCTATCCGCCTCAGCTGATCCTTGGAAAATGGCGAGTGCTCGGTTGAAAATTAGATAGTTAATTCGATTTCCTGTGAAACAATCCTACATAAAGTTTAACTAGCTCAGACAATCTTTTTAACTTGGGAATTAATCTTAAAGGGGAAGATTCATTGGTCGAAAAGAGAAAAATTACCGCCCTCTCTGGTACAGAGAGTGTTGGCAAAAAGGGAAGATTCAGACGTAGAAAGGTGAAATCAGAGGAATCAACCACTGGAGGGTCTGATACAGATATCGAGCTATCGGAACTTCAGCAAAAGATAGCATTTGAAGAGGAAGAGTCCAAGGATGCGAGGAAAAAGGCGCAACTTCGACTTGAAAAAGTGGATCTTCAGCAAAAGATGGCTCCAGTTAAAGAGGACCCAGTAGTGGTTGAGGAAACCAAACCATCTGCCAAGAAGATTGGTATGCTTGCTAGGTTCTCTTCTAGGTTTAGGAGTAGTAAAAGCGAAAAGAAAGAGGCAAAAAAACTAGTTGGCAAAAAGGAGCGAGTTCGACGGGGAAAGCGCGCAAAAAAATCCACCGTTGAAAATGCAGTGGTAGCAGAAAAATCTGACATTGAAGGGCTTGAGGCAGACAGCGAGATAGTCGACCTTGAGAAGAAGATGACGGGTGTGGAGGTCAGCCTGAAGAGATTTGACAAAAATGGGACTTCCATGCCACTAGACGGATATCAGGAAAAGTCGCGATATTGGATAGAAGAACCTTACTCTTGGGTAGCCATCATGTTTAACCCGGAGCAAAATGAGCGAGTATATTATTTGGTGGAACCGAGCCTTTCGCCCTCAGAAAAGAACGTCCTGGAGATGCTCCACGAACATCTGCTCGACCGTCTAACCTACGATGAATCGAGGAAGGATCGGGACGCGATTATCGTGGAAAAGGTCAAGGAGCTCCTGAATGAGTACGAGATATCCCTCGACGAAGATACGGTCAATAAACTCATTTATTACCTGAAGAGGAGCTACATCGGCTACGGTAGGATAGACGCGTTTCTAAAGGACCCCCGGATAGAGGACATTTCTTGCGACGGACTCAGTACTCCGATCTTCTTGTATCATCAAGATTACCAAAACATCAGGACAAACGTCACTTATGATAATGAATTGGAGTTGGACCTCTTCATAGGCAGGCTGGTGGAACGGGCCGGTAAGTCGATATCGCTCGGGAAGCCAACCGTGGACGCGACCCTTCCCCAGGGCTACAGGTTGCAGGCAACGATGGGGAAAGAGATCACGACCAAGGGGAGCACTTTCACGATCAGGAAATACAGGGAACAGCCGTTTACTCCCGTTGACCTTGTAAAATACAGAACGTTCTCGTCCGAGATGTTGGCCTACCTCTGGCTGGCGGCCGAGAACAAGAGGAACATAGTTATCGTGGGAGGTACGGCGAGCGGGAAGACCTGCACGCTGAACGCGATTTCCCTGTTCATGCCTCCGGATGCAAAGATAGTCTCGATAGAGGACACAAGAGAGCTACAGCTCTACCAGGAGAACTGGGTGGCTGCGGTCACGCGACCGGCGTACGGTGAGAAGGCAATAACCATGTACGATCTCTTGTCCAATGCACTGAGGCAGAGGCCCGAGATCATAATTGTAGGTGAGGTCCGAGGTCCAGAGGCCCTCTCCCTATTCCAGGCGATGACCACTGGACACACATCGTACTCCACTATGCACGCGGGTTCCATACAGGAGATGGTGTTCCGACTTGAGGGGGAGCCGATCAATGTTCCTCACCACATGCTGGCCTCGCTGGACATCGTGTGCATCCAGCTATTATCACACGTCAAGGATACGAGGGTCCGCCGCAATCAATCCATATTGGAGATCGGTGGAGTTGACCCGGAGAGCGGGGCCTTGAAGACCAACCGCCTTTTCGAGAGAGATCCAGTGACAGATCAATTCGAGATGTTGGGAGATTCAATCGTCATGGGCGAAATCATGCGAGAGCGCGGATGGAGCGCCCTGAGGCTCAAGAAGGAGCTCGAGAACAGGCAGAAGGTGCTCGAGTATCTGACCGAGCATAACATAAGTACCATAGACGAGGTCTCGAAGATCATTAGGCAGTACTATTTCGATCCTGAAAAGGTGATGAAGGAAATAGGTATAAAGTAAAAAAGGAGTGTTGGGGAGCCCGCATATGGTCTCTACGGGTAAATTAGCATATCGTTTATTCGGCCGTCGGACGCGTGGACGAAGATTAGGGATGTTGCAGAGGGACCTGAGAAGGGCCGGAATGGCGATCTCAGCGGACCTCTATGTTTCCATAGGCATGCTTTACGGGATCTTGGTTGCAATCGCGATAGGTGTAGCTGGTCCCCTATTCCTATTTATAATGCATTTAATGAGGCTCCTGTTTCTTGTGCCCATAATTGTTCTTGCGCCCATCGCTGGATTTGGAGCTTACCGCCTTTACCTGTACTATCCAACTTTGAACGCTAAGAACAGGGCGTACAAGATCGACTTGGCATTGCCTCGGGTGATTGGTTTTATACATGCGATGAGCCGAAGCGGTGCCAACATAGTGGAGATATTCAGGGAACTTAGCACCCGTCCGGATGCGGGGGAATTGAAGAACGAGGCTCGCGTCTACATGAGGGATGTGGAGTACCTCGGCCACGACCCGCTTACAGCCCTCCGTGACCTTGCTAGAACCACTCCATCCAGAAGGCTCAAGGAGTTCTTGGAGGTTTTGGCGCCCATCGCCGAAACTGGAGGAGATATACCCTCATACTTTTCGAGCAAGTGGTCTGAGTACCAGGAGAATGCGAAGGCGGACCAAGGGAAGTTCATCTCGGTCTTGGAACTCTACTCTGAGCTGTACATCACAATGATAATGCTGATGCCCCTGCTCATGTTGTTAGTTTTTGCCCTTCTTGGTCCATTGGCCGGGTACTCGGAGACTTGGCTCTACCTGATCTCTTATGTAATGATCCCGATAGGCTCGGTGGGATTTATGGTACTGGTTAGCATGGTATTGCCCGAAAAAATAGTCGTTAAGGCCCAAAGAAGTGCAGCCGTGGATTTCTATAGGGCGATTCCTACGGTCGATGGAGGGAAGCAAGAACAGAGGCTGCGCAGGATACTGTCAAGGAGTTTGCTGCGGCAGAGGTTTAAGGACTTCCTCAAGAAACCTGTTCAGGTGATTCGGAGGGAGCCGGTATACATCCTTTTCTTTAGCGTGCCTCTTACGGCGCTCGCGCTCTTCTTGGTGTACCTCTTTCTTGGCTTTAATATCACAGCCTTCGTGGTCTTGGGCTTTGTGATGGCGGCCGCTCCATACGCGGCGGTCTACGAGGTCACTCAGATGAAAATAGGTAAATACGAGGACTTATTGCTGGACTTCTTGAGGGCGATTGCGAGCGGGATCAAGTCAGGACTTACCCTCCAGGCATCTCTGAAGGTCGCCTCGGCGGCGGATCTCGGCCCTCTCACGACGGAGGTGAGGCGGATGAACGCCGACATTGAATGGGGGTCTTCCGCGGGTGAGGCGTTGGAAAGGTTCGAGCGAAGGGTGAGCGGTTCCGAACTCATCTCGCGGGCGGTGAGAACTATAAAGAAGGCGAGCGAGGCCGATGAGGATATAGGTGACGTCCTGGACATCCTGATGCGCGATGTGTCCACCAAGCGAGAGCTCGAAAGGGAGAGGAAGGGGGCGATGGGAACCTATAATATAATCATACTCCTCATGTTCGGAATATTTATGTTCTCGATGTACATGATCACAGGAAATATCTTGACCCTGAGCCTCAAGGGCACCGTCGGTAGTGCCGTGGGTGGGGTCCAACTCTTCGGGGGTATAGATGTCCCTCTTGTCACGAATGTCTTCATGCACGCCTCGATACTTGAGGGGCTGTTCGCAGGGCTCGTGGCAGGGCAGACGAGCTCCGCTGACATGAGGTCGGGCCTGAAATACGCGCTAATAATGATGGTGATAGCTTACGCGATGTTCGCAATTCTGATACTCCCCAAAATCTAAGTTCAACCACAATTTTTTATTGGGATAGTTTTAATCCAGTCGGCGGTTCTAAAAGCCCCATTCAAATTTACTGAAGAGACATTCCCCTTTTTTGTATGCGTCCAAGGAAAATGGCGAGGAAGAACACGAAGACGATCAATATCATGGTCGCTGCAAATGACAGGCCTAACTTTGCCCCCCCACTCATCCCTGTTTCAACACTTACCTCGTAGATCCCGATGGCTATCACTGCCATGACTATCAATAAAACGACCGCCACGGCTCCTTTAGCCACTTCAATCCTCTCCTTTCCCCTGACATTATATTGTCTTTCCTCCTTATTCTATTTTTCGGCATTTTAGACTTTGCACATAAATTGCTCGGCTTGCACATAAACTGATGCAATAAATCACTAACATTAATCTAATTTGAAAGTCGGCCAAAAAGTATCGGTATTTAATCCCGAAAGACTTTTTAAAGCAAAAAACACTGTTAAAACCGCCTGGATGGTAAAAAAAT
>Ga0315280_10003889_pt1 | contig 22536 bp, 25 predicted proteins | sample YL17G06_40_MG_FD_203697 | JGI IMG/M metagenome (GOLD analysis project Ga0315280, IMG submission 203697) | Sediment microbial communities from Yellowstone Lake, YNP, Wyoming, USA - YL17G06_40 | ecosystem: Environmental > Aquatic > Freshwater > Lake > Sediment | place: USA: Wyoming | collected...
ATGATAAGAAATTATGGCTCATTGAGGACTGCGCAGATGCATTAGGAAGTGAATATAAATATAATAAACCAGATACTGAACATGTAGGAACAGTAGGAGATTTAGGAACCTTAAGTTTTTATCCTGCACACATGATCACAACCGGCGAGGGAGGTGCAGTCTTTACATCAAAACCCGAACTAGGTAAGTTAGTTGTAAAATTTAGAGATTGGGGTCGTTCTTGTATATGCCCACCAGGTTATGATAATACTTGTGGCCAACGATTTACAATGGAATGGGGAAATCTCCCATATGGATATGACCATAAATATGTCTATGATGAATTGGGATATAATTGCAAAATGACCGAGATGCAAGGAGCAATTGGAGTAGCCCAATTAGAAAAGTTGAAAGATTTTATACAAATTAGAAGAAAGAATTGGGAGATCCTTAAATACGAATTAATTGATTTACAAGATTATTTCTATCTTCCAGAATCATTTCCAGGAAGTATTCCCTGTTGGTTTGGTTTTATGTTAACAATAAGAGACTCTTCCATTGATCGAAGAGAATTACAAAGATATTTAGAAAAGAATGGGATTCAAACTCGTTTACTATTTGCAGGGAATATAGTAAAGCAACCTTGCTTTGCCAATTTAAGGAATGGAATTGATTATAAGGTAATTGGAGAATTATCCAATACTGATAAAGTAATGAAAGATGGTATCTGGGTTGGGGTATATCCAGGATTAAATAAAGAACATATGATTTATATTGGGAGTAAAATAAAGGAATTTATATGAATAGACCAGACATATTACATGGAAAAACTAAACGAGTAAGGACAGGTTGTGGAAATTTATATGTAACAATTAATGAAAAAGACGGACAACCCTACGAAACATTTATAAGGTTGGGTAAGGCTGGTGGATGCGCCTCTTCTCAAACAGAAGCTTTGGGTAGATTAATTACTATAATTTTAAGAAACCATGTTCCTTTGTCCGAAATAATTGATCAATTGCAAGGGATAGGATGTCATCAACCTGCATTTGTAGGGGAAGGAAATAGAAATCTTTCTTGTGCTGATGCTGTGGCTAAAATATTAAAGAATTTTGATAAACAAGAAAATCCATCAGTTGTATCAAAAGAGCAAGAAGAATTACCTGCTATGCCAGAAAAACAAGAGAAATTAAAAACAAGTAAGAAATTTTGGGATAAAATGGATAATACAGCATGTCCAGAATGCGGGGCTAGATTGGCATATGAAGAAGGGTGCCAAAAATGTTTCGCATGTGGCTATACAAAATGTTGAGGATATAGAATGACTATATTAATAACTGGGAGTACTGGCTTTGTTGGTTCTGCTTTAGTGTCACATCTGCTTGCTAAAGGCCATGAATTATATCATCCCAATCATTCTCAATTGGATCTCACAAATTATTACGAAGTAAAAGCATATTTTAGATTTCATAAGGATATTGATACAGTAGTTCATTGTGCTATTTCCCTCCCTCATCGGTGGGAAGATAGAAAGAATGATGAGGAATGGGGTAAAAAGATTAATGGAGATATTGCAATGGTCTCCAACCTATTGCGATTTGCTTCAAAAGCCATTATTCTAACTTCAGGATCAGCTAAAAAATTTCCATACTCTGAAGTGGGATGGCCTAAGCATATAATATCATTATTATGTTCTCAATCTCCCAATGTACTAGAATTACGACCATTTGGAATTTATGGTCCAGGAGAAGCAAAAGATAGGTTCCCTTCTTATTGTCTTAATCAAATTGTTCACAATGAACCAATTTATATTGTAAAAAATAGGAAGATGAGTTGGATCTATATAAATGATCTGTGCCAAATTATTGAACAGTTTATTAGAAATGGATGGATGTGTAACCAAATGGATGTAGTAATGCCAGAAGCAAAATCAATGATACAGATTGCATGGGATTGTATGAGAGTGGCCAAAACAGATGTTGATATAGTTCATATTGGAACAGGATTGGATTATATAGGAAATGCTACGACGCTATTAACTGAGATACCAGAATTAAATTTCACCTCTTGGGAAGACGGGTTAAGGGAACTATATGGAACCAATCACTTACTTTAATTCTCAACATTTTCCAGCATGGAGATATGGATGGAACATGGCATTATGGATGGCGTAGATTTTGGATGATAGAATGTTAAATTGTAAAGTTTGTAAAAATGAATTATTTCTATTATTACATTATGAGAACATGCCAAAGGCTGCCCAAGGCTTTCCTTACGCAAACGAATTGGATGATGACCACGGCATAGATTTAGATATTTATCAATGTTCAGGATGCGGCTTAGTACAATTAATAACTGAACCAGTTCCATATTATTGGAAGGCAATTCGTTCAGAGTCGGCAGAAATGAAATCATTTAGACAGCGGCAATTAGATAGATTTATTAAAAGATTTAAATTAGATAGAGAAAAAATTATTGAAATAACAGAAGAACCAAAAGACGAAATCTTAAAAAATATATCATTTGAGGCATTTTTGATGTTTAACTTTTTGGAGCATTTGCCCGACCCAAACCGTGCACTGTGTTGCATTCACTATAATTTAATTGGAAGTGGAATGGGCATTGTGGAAGTACCCAATTTTAATCTGATTTTACGTAAAAAAATAGTTACAGAATTTATTCGAGATCATTTATTTTATTTTTCAGCCCAAACGTTGAGAACTACTTTAGAGTTGAATGGATTTAATGTTTTAAGCATAAAGGAAATCTGGGATAAATATATACTTTCAGCAATTGTTAAGAGACGAGATCCATTATATGCACCAGACTTTTATGATGCAACTAGTGCATTGAAGTCAAAGATTCGTCGCCATATAAGAGGTAAAACGGTGGCGGTTTGGGGGGCTGGACACCAAGCATTAACTGCCTTATCTCTATTTGATTTAAAAGATAAGGTTTCTTATGTAGTAGATTCTTCATTGTTTAAACAAGGCAAATATACATTTGTTACGCATTTACCAATTGTAGCTCCACTTAGGTTAAAAACTGATCCAGTTGATATAATTCTTGTTATGGTGGCAGGATATACACAAGAGGTATTAGACCAAATAAATGCCATGGGATTAAATTCATCCATTATAGTGCTTAATGGATCTAACTTAGAGGTATTAAAACTATAAGTATGAAATGTCCATACTGTGGGGCAAGTACGAATGATTATGGAATTTATAAAGGGCATGATCTATTTCATTGTCTTAAATGCAGAACAGATTTTAAAGGGGAGGAGATATGGAAGGTACGGTTGTCATTGGAAACCGAAAAATAGGAAATGGAAATCCTTGTTATTTAGTGGCTGAAATTGGAATAAACCATAATGGAAATATTAATCTAGCCAAGCATCTGATTGATATTGCAGTTAGCACCGGTTGGGATGCTGTTAAATTCCAAAAAAGAACTATTGATGTTGTCTATACTTCAGAAGAATTGGCAAAATTTAGAGAAAGCCCTTTTGGATCAACTAATGGGGATCTAAAGCGGGGTCTTGAATTTGGACAAAAAGAATATGAAGAAATAGACCGATATTGTAAGGAAAAAAAGATTACATGGTTTGCATCTGGGTGGGATGAAGCATCAATAGATTTCTTAGAACAATTTAAGATCCCATGCTTTAAGATTGCATCTGCCTTATTAACAGATGATAACCTATTGTGGCATATAAGGTCGAAAGGAACTCCTATTATACTTTCTACAGGAATGAGTACATTAGAGCAAATAGATCATGCAATTAGAATATTAGGGAAAGAAAATCTAATCTTATTACATACTTGTAGTACTTATCCTTCCGCTTATGAAGATCTAAATCTGAATGTTATTACATTGCTAAAAGACCTTTATAATATTCCAGTTGGGTATTCTGGACACGAGACGGGACTTTCCCCATCAATAGCTGCCGTAGCAATGGGGGCTTGCATGGTTGAGAGGCATATTACATTGGACAGATCCCTATGGGGATCAGATCAAGCCGCTTCATTAGGTCCAAGTGGGATTATCCAATTAGTACGTGATATTAGATTGGTTGAACAAGCAATGGGCAACGGTATCAAGCGAGTAATGGAATCAGAAATTCCGATTATGAAGAAACTTAGAAGAAAATAATATGAAAGCTTTAATTGTAGGGTTGGGAAGTATTGGGCAACGCCATGCTAAAAATCTCTATGATCTACTTGGAAATGATTTAGAACTAATTGCATATCGGGTTAGAAACCGTACACTTACAATAGAACATAAAATCGTTACTTATTACACCTTAGAGGATGCATTAGATGCCAAACCAGATATTGCTTTAATCTGTAATCTTCCCAATATGCATATGGATACTGCTCTGGCAATTGCTAAACGCGGAATACCGTTTTTAATAGAAAAGCCATTATCCCATACCTATGAAAGGGTTGACGAACTGATCGAAGTAGTCAACAGACAAAACTTGGTGGCTATGGTTGGATATCAACTTAGATTTCATCCAATAATTCAAAAGATACCATCGGATCTCAAACTGGTGGAGCCAATATGTTCAGTACAAGTAGAAATTAGTTCTAGAGTTACTAGATATCATATAAATGATGACTATCGACAAATGTACGAATCACATGAAGAATTGGGGGGTGGAGTAATTAGATCACAAATACATGAATTAGATTATTTATATAGTTTATTTGGACTCCCAAAGCGTATATTTGCTATGGGGGGTCATCTAAGTTCTCTTCAAATGAATACAGAAGATGTTGCATGTATACTAATGGAATGTGAAGTCAATGGGCACACTTTTCCAGTATATTTATATCAGGACTTCCTATCATATCCTGCACGTCGAACATGCCGCATTATTGGAACTAATAATATACTAGATTATGATTTGCTAAAAGGGATAAATAGGAACACATTATTTATAGCCGAGGTACGACATTTCTTAAATTGCGTAGCAATGAAAAAGCAGCCAATAGTTACTATACAGGAAGGAGCACAAAGTCTACGGATGGCATTAGCAGCCAAAGAATCCTTAATAACAGGAAAGGTAATAAGATTATGAAAGATTTATTTGATTTAACTGGACGAGTAGCAATTATAACTGGAGGGGTAGGGTTTCTGGGGCAACAACATGCAGAGATTCTTAAAGAAGCAGGTTGTACCCCTATATTGGCAGATATCTGTCAAGGGGTTGATATTACAAAACCAGAACTTGTTGAGAAATTTCTTGCTATAGTTTTACATGAATATGGGCATGTTGATATATTAATTAATAATGCCGCTAATAATCCGTATTTAGGGACTGAGTCTTCACGTTTGGAGACTTTAACAGTAGAACAATGGGAAGCTGATTTGGCTGTTGGATTAACGGGAGCATTCATTTGTAGTAAAATTATTGGAAATGAGATGGCACATAGAAAGAGTGGAGCTATAATAAATGTAGCATCGGATCTGGCGGTAATTGCACCCGATCAAAGAATCTATCAAAAAGAGGGCCTACCTAACGATAAACAACCAGTAAAGCCAATAACCTACTCGGTAATAAAGGCGGGAATATTAGGGCTGACAAGATATTTGGCAACCTACTGGGCTGATTGTGGAATCCGCGTCAATGCAATTTCTCCAGGCGGAATGTATAATGGTCAGCCAGAGGAATTTATACAAAAATTAAATAATCTAATTCCTATGGGACGGATGGCTCATCTTAATGAATATCAAGGAGCTATTTTGTTTTTATGTTCGGATGCTTCATCGTATATGACTGGAGCTAATTTAATAATTGATGGGGGAAGGAGCTGTTGGTGAAACCTTGCGAGATTAGAAAAAGAAATGACCTAAAAAAGAAAAAGCCATATGTTTATAATAAAATTATAAAACTCGATGAGAAACTTGCTAATGGAGAGGGGATACCTATACTCCAATTTCAATATAGTTATAGTTGCAACTTTAAATGCAAACATTGTTGCACAGAAAAGATGTGGCAAACCCAACTTACAGCTAGAGGAAAAAGACATTTTGAACTATCGGATATACGAGAACTTTCCAGACAAGCGGATGAAATGGGACTTTCAACTTTTGTGATTACAGGAGGAGAACCATTATTATTTCCAAATCTTGATGAGATAGTTATGGCCATCAATCCCAATAAGTTTTGGATAGCTATGGATACTAATGGTTGGTTTTTAAATAATGAGAAAGCAAGACATCTAAAAGAAATAGGTATTGATAAGGTTCAATTAAGTATGGATGGAGCAAATTCACAAACACACGATACATTCCGACGCCAAGAAGGTTCTTGGGCAAGATGTATTCGGGCAATTAAAGCTTGTAAGAAAGTTGATTTATACATTATATTACAGACAGTTATTTGGAAGAATAGAACTCAATCAAAAGAATTCCATGATTTCCTAGAAATGGCAAAAGAGCTTGGGGTAGGAACTTATATTACATATGTAAAACCTGTTGGGTTATATGAAGGTAGATATGATCAATTAGTAACCTCTAAAGATGAAGAAACCATACGAGAATTTGAAAAAGAATATGATATATTTACACACTGGACTCCATCTTATGGTATGGATGTTGGTTGTATAGCAGTTAAAAGAATGATATCCATTACGCGATATGGAGATATCATGCCTTGTCCATATATGCATATATCCCTTGGAAATTTCTTTAAGGAACCCTTGAAAGATATTATAACTCGTGGCCTACATATAAAATGGTTTAATCCAAGAATTAAAATGCCCTGCCTCATTGGAGTAGATCGGGCTTTTATGGAAAAGGTTCTTTTACCCACTTATGGGGATTCGGAGATTCCAGTACCATATGATAAAATATTTACAAAAGAGGATTATATATGATAGACCCCAAATGGACTACGGGCAATGAACAGAGATATCTAATAGAAGTTCTGCAAAACGAGAAAGGTAAGGTACCCTTTACTGATAGGCTTGAACATGCATTTGCTGAGAAATACAATCTTAAATATGCCATTGCAATGAATTCAGCTACTTCTTGTATTCATGCAGCATTGGTTGCTGCTGGAGTTGGTTTAGGTGATGAGGTAATTACTACTCCTTATACAGTATTAATGGATAGTAGTATTCCAGTTCTAATGGGGGCAATTCCAGTTTTCGCCGATATTGAATATGATACTCATAATATTGACCCAAAATCTGTTGAGGATCGAGTGACAGAAAAGACAAAAGTGATAATTCCAGTATCTTATCATGGATTGCCTTATGATATTGATGCAATTATGAAAATTGCAAATAAATATAATCTTATCGTTATTGAGGATAATGCACAAACTCAATTGGCTACCTATAAAGGGAGATTAGTAGGACAAGATGCTCATATGGCCTTATGGTCATTTGAAAGAACAAAACACATATCTACAGGCGAAGGTGGAATCCTTTGTACAAATGATGAAAAATTGGCAATAGAAGCCAGGAAATTTGCGGGTCTAGGTTTCAAGAATTTGACTGCTGAAAAAAGTAAAATGATTGCTATTACGCCAAAAGATTTTCAACGTCCTGATTATGTTCGCCATGATCGTTTGGGATTAAATTATCGTTATAATGAATTTTGTGCAGCAGTAGCTTTGGCTCAATTTGAAAGATTGGAAGAATTAGTAGCATTAAGACAGGAAATTGGAAAATTATATAATCAAGTTTTTGAAAATACTAATTTTGAACCCCAAACTGTACCAAAGAACAGGACACACTCATATTTTTCTTATGGAGTAAAATCCCCATTTACAAAGGCAAGTGACTGGATTGCATTTTATAATCGCCATATTAGCAATGGGGGAGATGATTTTTACGGAATGATGCAACCAGCTTATAAGGAGCCAATTATGATTAAATTGGGATATGCTGAACGATATAAGGGACTTTGCCCGATAGCAGAAGCAGTTCAATCATGTAGTATGCTTTTCAAAACTAATTATAGAACCATCGGAGAAGCTACAAAATACATAGAAATATTGAGGAAAACATTACGAAACCCTGGAAGATAAACGTGGATCTTGACGGAACCTTATGTAAATCCTGTCCACCTGAAAAATATTCTGTAGCAGAACCCATAAAGGAGAATATTGAGAAAGTCAATAAATTATATAATATGGGGCATACTATTCAAATATATACAGCCCGGAGTTGGATAAATTATGATTTGACAATTGATTGGCTCAAAAGACATGGAGTTAAATTTCATATTGTGGTATTGGGAAAGATGTTATGCCATGCCAATATTGATGATTTAAACTACACTTTTGATGGGCTTATTGAGAGGTTAAGTAAATGAAGGTTTGTGATTACATTGCTAAACGTTGTGCAGAATTAAATAAACATACTTTTCTTTTTGTGGGCGGGGGCAATATGTATTTAGCCAATGCTCTAGGAAAAAATGGAGTAGATTATAAATGTATGCATCACGAACAAGCTCTTTCCATGGCGGCAGAAGCCTATGCACGCGTAACAGGCAAACCCAGTGTCTGCATAGTAACTACCGGCCCTGGGAGTACAAATGTCATTACCGGTCTTTATGGGGCTTGGGTTGATTCAATTCCAATGCTCTTTATTTCTGGTCAAGTTAGAACCGAAGTGATGCGAAGAGGAAAGATTCGCCAGATTGGGGACCAAGAAGTTAATATTATTGATGTGGTAAAACCCCTAACCAAATTTGCAGGGATATGCAAGGAACCAAAAGAGATTGGTCAGCTAATGAACAAGGCCCTTTATGAGGCATCTACTAAAAGGCAAGGACCTACCTGGTTAGATATCCCCTTAGACGTCCAGAATGCCCCATATGAAGAGATCGAGAACGCCCCCATGTCATCTATAGGGCAATATAGGCCAGCTTCCAATCCCAATATTAATCCCTTTATAGAAGCCTGTACTCTTGTAGAAAATGCTTTCAAAACATTTACTCTCCTGAAACAAGCCAAGCGGCCTATTATTATAGCCGGAAGTGGAATTAGATCGGCACAGGCAATTGAGACATTTTGGAAAGTAATGAGCAAATTGCATATTCCCGCAATCCCAAGTTTTAACGCTAGGGATCTAGGACCATTTCATTATCCGGCATTTGGGATGCTAGGTTGTGAATTTTGCAATAATATCATTGATAAATCAGATTTAATTTTAATATTGGGATGTAGAATGAATATTCGGCAGATAGGATGGGAATTTGGCAAAATGGGGCATAATGCCACTAAAATAATGGTTGATATAGATCCAGAAGAATTAAACAAACATACATTTAAACCCGATATCAAAATAGAAGCCGATGTAGGAGACTTTCTCGCTATTTTAGATTCATTTCTAACTAAAGAATACACTAATCAATGGGCAGGCGATATCCGTAAAGAGTCGATTATGCCTAATTCAAATTATGTTAGTCCTGTTGGTTTGGCAAAAGCACTAAACAAATTTACGGAAATGGAAGAAATTGTAGTATTTGCCAATGGTCTTTATCCTCCTATAGTTTCTCAAGAATTGGAAATCAAAAAAGACATGCGTTTAATCCTTAATTCAGGATGTGGGGCAATGGGTTATGGACTTCCTGCTGCCATTGGAGCTGCTTTTGCCAGTGGTAGAAGAATTATTTGCCTAGAAGGAGATGGTTCAATTCAACTAAATATTCAAGAACTACAGACACTTGTCCACCATAACCTTCCTATAAAAGTATTTATAGGCAACAATGGGGGCTATAATTCTATTAAGAATACCCAAGATCGTTATTTTGATGGATTTTATGTTGGAGCAGATGCACAGAGTGGAATAAGTTTTCCTAACTTTGGGAGATTGGCAAAGGCATATGAAATTAAGTATGTAAGGATTCGGAGGGATGCAGATTTAGAAGGAGTAATAAAACGGGTATTACAAGTTGAGGGTCCAATCATTTGTGAATTGAATTTGGATCCAAAATTTATGCTAGAGAAGGCAAAAATTTAAGGAGGAAACTTATGTTATACGGAATAAGAATTAATTTAAAACCACTAGAAGAAAAAGACATTGAGACAACAAGAACTTGGCGAAACAAATATTCTGATAAATTCTTTGATAGTAGCTATATAACCAAAGAACAACAGCGCCAATGGTACGAAAGGTTCAAGGAAACCCATGATTATTTCTTTATTATTCAGCTCAAGGATAAAACTCCCATAGGAACCATCTCCCTTTATAATATTAATATTGGGGATAGAACAGCAGTTCTTGGTAGATTCTTATTGCTTGATGAACATCGGCATCATGGATATGCAGAAGAGGCTGTTGGTATGGTCATTGATATGGCCGAACGGATGGGGCTGTTTAAGATTAAAGTAGAAGTTCATTTAGAAAATATTGATGCCATTGCTATCTATGCAAGGGCTGGATTCAAAACACAAACCAAACCCATTATTATAATGGAAAAACAATTCACCAATCAAGATTGGGATAGACCAATAGAGATATTTGATGTAGAAGAGGAAGAAGAATGATATCATTAGCAAAAACAATGATTCATAAAGAAGCAATTGAGAATGTAGTTAGAGTATTGCATTCCAACTGGCCAGGTCTAGGGCCAGAAGTAGATTTTTTTGAGAAGGAATTTGCAACTTATATAGGCGCAAAATATGCCATAGCCTTAAATTCTGGAACCGAAGCTCTACGTTTGGCCATATGGGCAGCACAATTTCCTATAGGATCATATATTATCACAACCCCAAACACATTTGTCTCTACCAATCATGTTCTATTACAGGCAGGTTTGAGACCAGTATTTACTGATATTAATCCAAATACGGGATCAATGGACTATAATTCTCTATATCGCTGTCTTAAATGGGATTTCCCAGTTGACAGCAAACCCAAAGGAGTTGTAGTGGTTCACCTTGCCGGTATGCCGGTGGATATGGATGAAATATATTCAATTGCTGTCGATAATAATTTAGTTGTGATTGAAGATTGTGCGCATGCTTGTGGAGCAAGCTATAAACAACAAAAGATAGGAGCCACTACTTCTTATAACTGCTTTTCCTTACATGCTGTTAAACCACTAGCAATTGGAGATGGAGGAATGATAACAACCAATGATCAGCTAGTAGATAACATGGTTAGGAAAGGAAGATGGTTGGGGATTGATAAATCCACTTATGCCAGATCGAAAGAAGGACAATACGATGGTGAATATAATGTTACTCTTCTGGGATATAAATCGCACATGTGTGATGTCATGGCAGCCATTGGAAGAGGCCAACTAATTCATTTAGATGAAGATGCTAAAAGGCGCAAGGAGATTGTAGATAGATATCGTAAAAATTTAGAGGGAATAGTCCAATTAATGGACAATCCAAATGATAGAACTTCAGCCAATTATCTTTTTATTGTAAGATTTAAAGACTCTAAAGAAAGAGATGAAGTAAGAAAATTATTAAGAAAAAATGAAATTCAATTTGGATTCCATTACACTCCTAATTATGTGTATCCTATGTATCATCAATGCTTGGTTGAATCCAAACGAGGAATGGAACTGTACCATTCTACTGTTATGTCGCTCCCACTGCATCTTTATTTAACTAATGATGAAGTTGATTTCATATGCAGAATTATTAGGGAGCATTGCGTTTATAAATAATATAGGGGGATTCATTGTAGAATATGAAAGAATATAAAAGTACTTGTTGTAGCGCTCAAGTAAAAATAGCAACGTCAGAATTGTCCAATTTTCTATGGGGTAAACAGGATGATATGACCAAACCAATAATTACTACCTGTTGGTTTATTTGTACTAAGTGCAATAATTGTTGTGATGTTAGTGTACTAGATGAAAAGGAAGGAGATAAATAAAATGTTAACTATTTTGGGAACGATTTTTGGGCTTTTAGGATCAATGATTCCAGAGGTTCTTAAGGTTTGGAGAACAAAATTAGATCATCAACATGAACTTGCAGTCTTACAAATACAGGCTGAAATGGCCAAATCAGAGCACCTCTATAAGTTAGAGGAAATTAATGTTCAAGGTGATATAGCTAGCGAGCAGGCTGTATATAAGGCCGCAGAAATTAAACCCACAGGGGTTAAAATAGCCGATGCATTGCTTGTCATATATAATGGAACAGTAAGACCAACTATTGCATATGCTTATTTTGCATTATATGCTCTAGTAAAATATGCCATGTATTTACTCCTTATGAATTCTACAACGGAACCCTGGTATAAAACCGTTGTTCAGCTATGGGGCTCTGAGGATATGGCAGTATTCTCAACTATTATGGCATTCTACTATGGTGGAAGATTTATGAAATATGCCATGGAAAGATATGGTGTTGGGCTCCCCCCAATAAATGGAAATGGGAATGGAAATAATGAAGTGTTTCGGAATGTAGTTCCCGTACCGGAGGCACCCCATCCCAAAGAACCTAAACCAAATAAACCTAAACCAGGAGAAATATTTGATATTACGCCATAGGAGATTCAATGAAACATAGGAGTTTAACAGAAGCCGGCATAGGACTCATAAAAAGTTTTGAAGGATTTAGTTCCACAAGGTATCTTTGTCCTGCCGGCTTCTGGTGAGGACAATCGGTTGGGGACATGCAATTCGCAGGGGCGAAAAATGGGATTCCCCTATAGCCACCATTACCACAGAAGAAGCAGATACTCTTTTCGATAAAGATAATGATGAGGCAGAAATGGCTGTTTCTCGTCTTATACGAGTTCCTCTTGAAGATTATCAGTTCGATGCACTTGTGGATTTTACTTTTAATTTAGGTGCAGGAAGTCTTCAACGCAGTACCCTTCGCAGTATGCTAAATCGTGGGGAATATTTAGAAGCAGCCAATCAGTTTCCTCTATGGTGCTGGGGAGGCGGAAGAAAATTGCCTGGTTTATATAGGCGGAGGGTTATAGAAAGGAATTTATTTTTAACGGGAGTTTATATATGAAATTACCCAAAAAAGTTATTGTTGGCGGTCTTCATTTCAAAATAAAATATGTAATCCCTGGAAAAGATAAAGGGCTTGCTGAAGGAGAGCTAGGGGCAATGATATTAAATAGCCAAACCATTTGGATAGCTAAAGGCCAAACCCCATCCATGACTATGCTAACAATCTTACATGAATTTCTACATGCTATTGGGGATACTATAAACCCCAATAAGGGTCCATTTGTTAAAGAAGATTTTACTTCAACAGCATCCCATTTGCTTCTTCAGGCATTGCAATCTTCTGGGTTGCTGCGGAAGTTGCCTGGCTAGAGGCACAAAGATTACACGGTATGTCTTTTTCTTTAATACGTAACTTTAGTACCTTTTGTTTAAGAGCTTCTTTAGTAATTCTCTTTTCCTGAAGTTCCTGATATCCCAAATCGATACTAATTCCAATTCTGTTTAATTGTTCCGCTACCATCAATGTAGTTCCTGATCCCCCAAAAGGATCAAGAACTATTCCACCTTCCGGGCATCCTGCCCTAATCATAGGCTCTATTAAAGCTGGTGGAAATGTAGCAAAATGTGAGCCATGGCAAGAGGCCGTTGCAATCTTCCAAACGCAACGTTTGCTGCGACCTTTGGGGTTTAGGGTTATCATTGTTTGTTTTGAACCCCCCCGTTTGCCCTTACTTAACTTTCCCATAGGATTATTTGGATTCCCCCCAAATTTATTTATGGGATATTTAGCTCTATCTATGCTTACTTGTTGGTGGGGTTCATATTGCTGTTCAAACCAATACTTCCTAGTCTTTACAAAGAAAAATACAGGCTCAAAATCTACAGTGAAACGATCTTTGGCCGAACTAGGAAGACAATTACTTTTTTCCCAAATTATTGTATTTCGCCTTGCCCATCCCCGATCAGTCATTGCAATGACAAATCGTTCTGGAATACCACAAAGGGACTTGGGGGGCAAACCCTTAGCTTTATGTGGGCTTTGGGCTGTTCCCGGATTTATTACTTTTCCAAATTGCTTATGGTGCTTCTGATACTCTCCGGAACCCGAACCTCCACTTTGAGAATATGTATCCCCCAAATTTACCCACATCGTCCCATCGTTTCTTAATACTCTCCAACATTCATCCATAACTTGGAGAAGGTGTTCGAGAAAAAGATTAATGGTGGGCTCAAGGCCTAATTGGCCACGCCAAGCCCCACATAAGGAACAGAATCCTCTAGATAATGTCATATCTGGTATTGGTTCTTGTTCCGAAAATTTACCTGATCTTTGACAATCTCCTCTACCAGAATGCTGCTTGAAGTTCTCATTAATCCATTCATGTTGGCACTTTCTTGCCCCATCCCAAATCGAATCAGGAATATCATATTTTCTTAAGGACCAGTAGGGGGGCGAAGTAACAATGCAATTTATGGACTGATCTTTCAATGGGAGATGAATAGAATTTGCTTTTATAATCATTCAATCTGACTTATTCCTTCTTTATTTCTATGTACTTGGATATTAAAGTCAAAATCCTTACTTATCTCTTCGCGATGGCTAATCACCATAATTGAATGTACATCTTGCAACAACCATCGCAATAATCGAACGACATTTTCTTGTCCAGTAGAGTCTAGCGATAAATCAAGCACTTCATCAAGAAGAAGAAAATTAAAAAGGTTAATAGAACGATCCCTACACAATTTATTAATGGCAAAAAGCAATGCCAAATTAATCCTACTTCGTTGTCCATCGGAAGCCCCCCAATAGTTTAATTTCTTATTCCCAGATAATACTGAAATATCAATCTCTTCCTTTAAGGCCTTAGTTTTGAGTTCATGCTGCGGTTTTATCTCAACCCTAAAAGGTTCAATAGATAACTGACTAAGATGCCTATTGGCTAGGCTTTCTAGTCTACCAAACGCCCTTTCAATGATAAAGGCTATTACACCCTCTTTAGAAAAAGTCCATTTTAAAAATCCGCATAAATCAATATTTTTTGTTGTTTTCTTTAATTTATCCTCTAATTCTATTAAGGATTGTTGAGTCTCTTTAGCTTTGGTCTCATAATGAGAGACATCTTGAGTATAGGTATTTGGTGCGTTTTTAATATCAAGAATTTGTTTATCAATAGATCCTATAATAAGATTTTGGCTATTAATTATAGCTTCCTGTTGAAAGAGAATGTTCTGCGCTTGATCCAATTCTTCTTGGGCCTTTTCGATCTCGTGCGTAATCTTCTCAGATTGAAGAATCTTTTTCTCTAGATTCTGTATTTTATCATCAGCCTCAGTAGCTTGTTTTATTATTTCATCTATCTTTCTAGTAAGTTCTGTTTTATGCTTTTCTAAATCCTTCTTTTGAATTTCTGCCCCGCAATATTTACAAGTAGTTCCAATTAATCCATTAGACTCATCTAAAACAGAAATGTTCTCCTCATACATGGCCTTTAGAAAAAGCTTTTCTGATTCAAGTTTTTGGAGCTTCAAATGGCAAGCCTCTTGAGGTTCTATCTGAAGATTTAAAGATGTAATCCTAATTTTTAATTCTTCAATTCGATTGGTTAAAAGAGGATCAATATTAGTTTTGGTAGTGGTCTTCTTTGCTTCTAGCTCCTGCACCTGGATCTTCCGATTCTCTTCAAATCTATTAGCTTTATCTTTATAAAGGCCTATATGGGTTAAATGTTCAGCCAGCATAGATTTATGAGCAACAATATCATAACCCAATTTATCTGCTTGTTCGGTTAAAGATTTATAATCAGCTTGGGCTGCCATATATAACTTATCAATGATATCTAGCTGAAAGATGGGCTTAAATAATTTCTTTTTGGTAGCATCACTAGCGGCTGCAATAAATTCTGTTTGGCCTGCAGCTAGCATTGTAGCCGAGAGGAATAAATCATAAGATGTTTTAAAGCATTCATTGATGGTAGTTTGCACATCACGTTTATGCCCTTCTACTTTTTCTCCCCCCATATAAAAAGTAACTTCTTCTTCATTACGAACAATTTTATAAATTTCCTTGGATTCATTAATAAGCTCTAAAGAAACCTCCATTGGCTTGGAAGTATCCCATCTTTTTATATCTCGTAAAGAAGATAGACCCGTAGCCGTCCGCCCAAATAGGCAAAAGCAAATGGCATTGAGAAGGGTAGATTTTCCTGAGCCATTTGATCCTTGACTCTTCTCATCAAAGCCCGAAATAAGGTATAAGCCACTTTTCTCTAGGTTTATATCTGCTTCCTGAAACGAAAGAAAATTACGGACTGATAAGGATTTCAGATTAAACATTTTTCTCCAATAAAGCTAAATACTTTTTTATTTCTGTCTTGGACAGTTTTGTATTTGCTTGGTCAATGAATTTATCTATTATTTCTCTAATATCTTCATTGGGAGTTTCTTCTATTCGTGCAGTTTGCGAGGGAGCAATATCATATTCAACTACAACCCGATGGTCAAAAGAAGGAAGAGTAACATCAATACCAGTAATAACCAACTTAAAATAATCATAATCATTATAAGTTTCTCGTAAAAAGAAGTCGGCAGCCTCTTGTGTTGGAATAATAATTTCTTCAATTTTTGGGGATTTAATATCGTAAAATAGAGGTTGATTATTGCTATTAAGAAACACAATACCACGGTGATCAGTAGGAGATGATGCCAAATTGATCTGAATAACTGAACCAATATATCCAGCATATATTCCTCCCGATACTTCAAATTGTTGTCTTTCATGAAAATGGCCAAGAAAGGCATATTTATAACCAAAGAGGTTCTCCTTAGAATAACCTTCGTCAGCCCGTTTCTTTTTATCCCCACTTACCCAAGCTCCTATAATTGGAATATGGCCTGCCAATATATCGCCCTTATTCTTATCTGGAATGGGGTGTCCCCAAGGAATTAAATCGGTCTTATATCCCTGAATGTTTACTTTGGCTGGAGAGGATATAACTTCACAATTCGGAAGTGCTTCCATGGCGGAGAAACAATGCATATTCCTATAAATATCATGATTCCCCAAAATTAAATAAAGATGAGCGTTCTTTGACCATAGTTGAATGGCATAAAATGCTGCATTATAAATAACTTTTGGGAGACTATCACTAAAGCTGTTAATAAGGTCACCAAGAAAAACAACTTCATCTTCTTTGGTCTTTTCGATAATCTCTCCAATTTGATTGATAACTTTCATTTGTTCTATCAGTCTGGAGTTAAATCCATTAGATAGAATAGTTGAGAAGGTTCTATATTGATCTAAGTGAAGATCTGCTATAAATAACATGTTAATTACCCCCTATTCTTTGACATGAAAGGTAGGGATAGTGATAATATCTCCATTTATAGGTCCTTTCTTATAGACCATATATTTTTTATTATTTGAAAATAAACCCCAAATATCTTGATTAGTGTAACTATTGCAATTCTCATATATCTACAGAAGTTTATCATTGAATTCCCCCTAAAAAGTAAGGTTTAACCCACTTCTCATCACTTAACATTTCTGGATGGGCTTTCACAAATGTCTCCAATTGTTTGGATTGAAAGGCCTCTTCTTTGAAATAGTACCAAGCTCCTTTACGCTGAATAATATCCAAATCCACCATCAAGTCAAGTAGTCCGCTATATTTATCAACACCAGAATTCCAATAAAGGTTCAATTCGCACTTTCCAAAAGGTGGGGCAATACTATTTTTGGCCACATAGACATAGATAGTTACTCCAATCGGTCTATCTTTATTGGGCAAATTGATAGAAGTCGGCTTACTAAGTTCAAGCCGAATGTTAGACTGAAAAGGAACGCCTCTTCCACCAGGAGCCGAACCAGATTGAACATATGATCCAGGATTCGAGATAATATGGTTGGATACGAGTAGAATAGAATTTGTTCTTCTAATTTCTGTTCTAAGTATGCGCATTGCCGCATGAATTTTCTGCGCCTTTCTTCCTTGATCTGCTTTAATGTCTCCACCTTCTACGTCCTCCATTTCTTTTATAGTTGATAAAATAGCCAAACTGTCAAGTAACAATAATACAGGTTTATCTTTGGCAAATTTAGTCAGGATTTCATAACTTTTTACAGCAAAATCTTCAACAGTCTCGGGATAATATAAAGCCACAATAGTGGGATCAACACCATGAATTTTAGCAAAATCTTCATCCCATCTATTTTCTGCATCAGCAACACAAACTTGTATATTCCTCTCCTGAGCAGTGGCCGCAGCTTTCATAAGCAACAATGTTTTTCCTGTTGCAGGATCACCAAATAATTCGCATGTACTTCCTGAGATGTACCCCCCGTCAAGCCGCCCGCTCATAATATAATTTAGAGCCAAATTTCCTGAATCTAAAAAATATCTTGTGGGCATGGAAAATCCATTGGCATTCTCTAAAAACTTCTTTAATCCTTCCACTGTATTTTCAGTAGAAGCAGTTCCTTCTACCAATTTATTTTTCTTCGACATTGTACTCTCTTTCTCCCCCATTATAATTCGTGGGAACTGAAACAATCCTATTTATTTTTCTTGTATCATAACCAAATTTTTCTTGGTAAAAGGGATTAAGAAAAAAATCCTCATATCCGCTTAATTTGCCGGAATTGGTAATGGCCATTTTAAAAGAACAATTAGTAACAAATTGTTTGCACTCAAACACACCGTAGTTCCATTTTTCAACAAAACAAGTTCCATTTTTGGGACAATCAATACAAGCGCAAACTCCGGAATTTTTGAGTAATGGAGGACAGACTTTTATCCGCTGTTTTGTGCCTATAACTTCCATTAGGGCCTCATTAAAACGTTTGGCTCCTATTGCTTCTACATCTTTTTTCTTCTTTTGGAAGAATCTCATTTATTCTTCTTTTTTTGATACTTCAAATAGGAATTGACCTACAAATTTTATTAACTTGGGTTTGCTTGTAAATACCAGTTCTACCGCCTCATATCCATCTGGCCCTGATTGGTCTGCATTTATTGACCATCCATTATCCATACTATTGATGACAAGATGCTTCTTAATTTTCTTATTAATTGGTTCCAATGGAGCTAAGGGGTCTGATCCTGAATATCCTGTTTGCATACTTATTCTCCTTTATTTGGAAAGTTCTAAATAGATTTTGTTTAAATCTTCTTTGTATTCTTTCTCAAGGTCAAATTTTAGTAGAAATTTAAACGACTCAGGCCGGGCAGATTTCAACCATTCTACAAATAAGATTGGGTTCTGATGTACAGCATGCGGAGTAAACTTATGACATTTCCCCGCGCAAAGAGCCACCCCATTAAGCAGTTCAAACCGCAATGGTTTATATTGTTTTCCTATTATATGGTGCGCTTGAACATAACGAGAACTCCCACACCACTCACATATGCCATTTGCTCTATCTCTCACTTTCTTTGACCAAAGCCGAAGACATTTATTCTTGAGAGCCTTTAGTTTCCTTTTGCGCAGCGAGGAATTTGTCTGCCGTTTGCATGATTTTTCCATCTTCTTCATTTTGTAACTTTCTATTCCGATAATGTTCCCTATTCTTTTGGATCACAAGTCGTTCTTCTTCTTCCGATTGTTTCACCCGTTTCTTTGACGCCTTTATGGCGTCATCAGAATAAAAAGGGTGGCCTTTATCCATATCTTTGAGATCCTTAGACCGATGTATTTGTTTTGCTTCCATAATTTATTAACCTATTATATACTCGTTCAAGTTCAAGAGTATCCTGCTTACAGTGCTCTTGAATATAAGACAATGCTTCAATATTTCCTTGCAGTGCTTTTATCCATCGAGCAGGATCAATATGAGTCTTGGTGGTTTCCCCAAATAAAGTTCGGCATACTTGTTCTAATCTATTGGAATGTAAACGCAACTTTGATCTTGCCATAAAATACATGTCGGTATGATACAATGATCCGTATTCAGGGAATTCAATTCCAGAAGCCAAGGCACGCGTCCGGAGGAACGGGAGATCAAATCTGCTATTATGTGAACCAAATCCCTCAACAATATATGTTCCAGTAGAAGTACCTAATCCCATTACAGTTCCTTTACCTTTAAACTTTATAGATATAATAGGAATCTTTTCTCCATATTGATGAATAATTCCTAGTTTATTTATATCTAAAGTGGAAAGCTTTTGTGGTCTAACTTCTCCTAAGAATTTTATCACATTATGCTTTCCCCCAGATATCCGAATACTTATGCATCTCTTATTGGAAGGATCATATCTAGATATAGATGCCCCATACCCAACTTTATTTAAATGATCTGCAAATTTATCTAAAACTTCTCCTTCATTTTGGGAAGCAGATACACACAGACCAAAGTCATTTTCAGATCTTCCCTTATAACTTTGGTTAACACATCCTTCACCATCAATAAAAGCTGCTACGTATCCGGCATCATAAGATTTAATAGAATCCCAAGTAGGAAGTATCCTAAGTAAACTTGGGGGATCACAATTAGAGTGTTGTAATTCTTTTGTCGCTCTAAATTTCCAATATCCACTTTTAGGATGGACTCTAGAAGATTCACCCCGTTTAACTAACCACGGATGGTTGGATGTGGCTTCTAAACTTGTGCCATCTTCTAATTTTATTTCAAATATATCTTTCTCTATTGGGATATTATGTAAAACTTCCCCTTCTTCAAAAATCCTTTTATGCCATTTTTCAGTAACTTGTTCTGAAAAAGAAGTTATTTTATCTCCGGGTTGCAATGTCTCTACAGGAACCCATTTCAAATCATTTGTTAATATTCTTTGTCCCGGAGTAACACAACCATAGAACGTACAAATCCTATCAAACCGTTGCATATCTTTAACACACTGTTTTACTACCTTATAGTCTAGGCATGTTCTAAGTTCTCTGGCAGTTACTGCCCTACTATAGATAGTATCAGACTTTGAATCTTTAATGGCATAACATAAGACAATTCCAAAAGAAGCATGTAAGTTACTAGCTTCTATATCTAAATATCCTCGCTTTTCCTCTTCGGGGCAAGAGCGGAGCCAACAATTATAATGGCTTAGCCCTGTTTCGCCGTGCTTACATCTCCATTTTGCTAATTTAACTATGTCCTTCTTACTCATACGCCAAACTGGACATCTTGCCATTCTTATCTTTCTCCCTTTAAGACAGGTTGGGTGGGATTTAGGGACTACACAATCAGCAATTTCCTACAAGATTATGTAGCTTTGCAGGCTTGCCAAACCTGCTTAAATCCCGCCCTCCCAACTTGCCTATTCCGTTGTATTCTTTTTTTTTCAAGACAAATTACATCTTCCCAATCAATTCTCGGACTGCCTTTAGACTCTGCTAAACGCCTAAAAAATGACTTTCTTTCCACAACTCTCGTAGTCCCATCTTTGTTAAACTTTAGGCTAATTAGCATTGCCCGATGTCTGCATACCAATTTGAACCCTATCGATTCGCATAAGGCAAGCCAGCGATCAGAGAAGGGAACCCTTTGTTTGTTTTTGACATAGTCCTTCGTTACCCAGATCACATGACCACCTGGTTTGAGCAATTCAAAGCATTGTTGGACTATCTCACGGGAGGCAGACCAGAAGGTATCGCCAGATTGACTTGCAAGTTGTCCTTGTTGTGATGATAATGGATATTCACAGTGAGTTAAAAATCCTTTACCACCACCCTTAAATTTTCCATCTTTTAAGGCATCTGTTTGGCCTTTATGGTCTGCTACTCCTGATTGCTCCCACGGTGGGCTGCTTATCACGGCATCTATCAAGCCTTCCTTCATGGAACCAAGTTGGCCTGGAGTGTGACCGTAGTCTGAGCAACCCCCAGTTCCAACCTTACCTCTTCTGTTTTCTCCAGGCAATAAACCTTTGGTATATTGAAGTTGATCGCCTCCTTTACCTACACTTCCGTGAAATGGTGGACTCGAAATAATGAGGGAACAATCTTCAGGCTGTCGGGAGTGCCCGTTTAGACAGTCGCATTTTACAGGCTTGCAACTTCCCTGCATAGAAAATTGTTCCCTTAACATATCCTTCAGTTTTCTCGAATCGCCCTGCACAATCCTTGCAGTTCCAAGATTATGCCAACCCTTAAGTTGACGATTCCAGAGTTCAATATTCTGCTCACCTAATTTGACAAACTTCTCTTCTAACTCCACCCCTACCCAATGCAATCCGCAACTCATAGCATATAACCCACCTAACGCCACCCCACCAAATGGATCAAGAACCCAGTCTCCCCGATTTACCCATCCCATCTCTTTAGCATGTTGGTAAATCCGATGGATAAGGCCACGGGAGAATTTTGCAGGGTGAACAAAGGCAGATGGTACAATTAAACCCTTCCACCCACCTTCATAGCAATTATCCCATGAATCTATTAACTTTTCTTCATTCATTTTTTTTATTCTCTTTATTTGGGAAATATTGTATGCCCATTCCAGGAACAGTTCTTACATTCTTGTTTATGTAAGAGTTCTATCTCTGGGAGATGATCAACTATCGCCTCATCATAAGCTTCCCATGTCTTATAGAAGGCTTTCCATGCCTTATCATAGTCTTTCCATGTCTTATAGAAGGCTTTCCATGCCTTATCATAGTCTTTCCATGTCTTATAGAAGGTTTTCCATGCCTTATCATAGGTATC
>Ga0315280_10003890_pt1 | contig 22533 bp, 26 predicted proteins | sample YL17G06_40_MG_FD_203697 | JGI IMG/M metagenome (GOLD analysis project Ga0315280, IMG submission 203697) | Sediment microbial communities from Yellowstone Lake, YNP, Wyoming, USA - YL17G06_40 | ecosystem: Environmental > Aquatic > Freshwater > Lake > Sediment | place: USA: Wyoming | collected...
CTCTGCCGCTGCAGGGAACTCGCAGAACTCGTACGTTTGGCGGATACTGGATTCTCGAGACCCCCGCAAGGTCAGCAGCTGCATAGGAACACCATTGACACGCGAAGCACAGTATCACAGGTCTGAAACTTTCAGCCGGTTCCGTGCGCTTCTTGGGGCCATATAATGCTTGGATTGCCGCTATGATTTGGTCATCTTTGTAGTGTTTGAGCTGCATGGCTCCTACTGGGCATTCTGACGCACAGACGCCGCAGCCCTTGCAGTTGGCCTCGCGTACCTGTGGAAGCCCAAAGGCCGAAGCTTCGATGGCGTTGAAAACGCAAGAAACTAGGCATGCATCGCAGTTGACGCAGATCTCTGGGTTGACTGAGGCCTTGACGGCTCCGGTCTTTATCTTCTTGGCTGCCATTGGAATGGACGCTTTGGAGGCTGTGGCGTACGCTTGAGTGAGACTTTCAGAGACGCTTTTTGGTCCGTGGGCTGTGCCGCAGACGTATATTCCTTCTGATGCGAAGTCGACAGGTCTGAGTTTCGGATGAACCTCAAAGAAGAAGCCATCAGCGCCTAGAGGAACCTTGAGTATGGACGAGAGTTTTCTTCCTTCTTCGTGCTGGACTAAGGGAGTGGACAGTACGACGAGATCGCTTTCCAGTTCAATTTCGGCTCCCAAGTAGACGTCATAGACTGTCACAACCGAGTTGCCGTCTGCTCTGGAAGTCACTTTGGAAGGTCGGTTCGGATCATAGCGGATGAAGTTGACAGAGTTCGCCATTGCTTCTTTGTGGAAACGCTCGTTTTCGCCTGGCGTCTGGATGTCCCGGAACAGTATGGTCACTTCAACGTTTCGATCCAGCTTCTTAAGCTGCAGGGCATTACTGAGGGCTACGTGGCAACATATCCTTCCGCAATACGTTCTGCCTGTTTTCTCTCTTGCTCCGACACACTGAATCATAACGACCTTCTTAGGCTTATTCAGTTCATTCTTTCGGAGAAGCTGTTCGAATTCGAGCTGTGTGACGACGTTTGGATCTTCTTTGTATCCGTACATTCCTGTTGGCTCGAACTCTTTGGCTCCTGTTGCCACGATAATTGTGCCCACCTTGATCCGTTCAGGCTGATCCGAGTTCTTCGCTTGCAGGGTCACATGGAAGTCGCCAATGAACCCACTCACTTCATGTACAAGAGTCGACAGGTGCAGGTGTATGTTGCTGTTGGCCTTCACGGCTATGATGGCCTCTCGCAGGATTTCCGAGGCTTCACGCTCAGTTGGTTGCAGCTTGTACAGGTGGTTCAGCATTCCGCCGAGTTCCGCTTCTTTGTCAACGAGATGAACTTGGAAGCCTTGCTTGGCAAGAGACAATGCCGCAGTGATTCCGGATATTCCGCCACCTATTACTAGGGCTGAGGGGCATATGTCGAGTTCCATCTCTTTCTGCGGTTCAAGAAAACTTGCCTTCGCCACGGCCATTCTAACGAGGTCTTTGGCCTTTTCTGTGGCTTCGGCTGGAAGGTGCATGTGAACCCAGGCGCAGTGCTCGCGGATGTTTGCCATCTCAAAAAGATACTTGTTCAGTCCAGCTTCTTCGCATGTCTTCTGGAACAGAGATTCATGTGTTGCAGGAGTGCATGACGCGACGATGACGCGGTTAAGCTTGGATTTCTCTATCTGTTTCTTGATGGAGTCCAAGCCAGCCGACGAGCAAGTGTAGAGGCCTTCTTCGGCGAAGACCACATGGGGCAAGGTTCTGGCATACTCAACGACCGCGGAGACGTCGACTACTCCTCCGATGTTGAAGCCGCAACGGCATATGAAGACTCCGATCCTCAGTTCCTCTTTGCTGGCTTCCATTTCGGTCACCTCATTTCGCACGTGGAGTCGTGGCCACTTCTGCGGCTTTGTTCGCAGCGGCGCTGGCCTGAGTAACTGATTCAGAAATGTCCTTGGGTGACTGGCAATACCCGCAAACAAACACTCCATCCACGTTCGTTTCGACGGGCGTGAGTAGTGGGTCCTTCGTTTTCAGGAAACCATCCGCATCTAGCTCTATGCCGAGGGCCTTCGCCAAGACTCTATTGTCTTCTCTTGGAACCAACGCTGGACAGAGCACAACCAGATCTGCCCACAACTCTTCGATTTTCCCTTCCGCAACGTTTTCGTATCTAACCAGAAGGTTCTGCGTCACTGGATCCTCTATGACCACGGCTGCACGTCCGTTGACATAGTTGACGCCCCACTCTTCTCTGGCTCTGGTGACGAATTCCTGGAAACGTTTTCCAAACACTCTCAGGTCCATGTACAAGATGTGAACCGCGCATTCAGGATTGTGTTCCCTGGCCAGAATCGCCTCTTTCGTTGCGTACATGCAGCAAACACTCGAGCAATACGGAACTCCCTCTCGTTCACTTCTGGACCCAACACATTGTATGAAAGTTATGGTGCGAGGCTTCTTGCCATCTGAACGCCGCACAAGCTCCCCGCGGGTTGGTCCTGAAGCATTAATGAGTCTTTCAAACTCCAGCGATAGAAGGACGTTTTCGTGTCGTCCGTAGCCGTACTCGCTGATCGACGCTGGATTCCAGCATTCCAGGCCTGTGGCCAATACCAGACTTGAGACATTAAGAGTAATCTCTTCAGCCTTCTGATCAAAGTTGACTGCGTGAGCTTGACAAAGCTTCTCGCATATCCTGCACACGCCCTTCTGGAAGAAGAGGCAGTTATCCTTGTCTATCACGGCAACGCGTGGCACTGCTTGCGGAAAGACCATGAAGATAGCCTTCCGTTTTCCCATGCCCATGTCAAACTCGCTTGCCACTCTGACAGGGCACTTTTCTGTGCATTCCCCGCAGCCAGTACATTTTTCGCCATCAATAAACCTGGGTTTTTTCACGACTTTGGCCACGAAGTTACCTGCATGCCCTGTGACTTCTTTCACTTCTGAATATGTAAGCAATTCTATGTTTGGATGACGTAGGCATTCGATCATCTTTGGTGCGAGTATGCATATGGAGCAGTCCATTGTGGGGAACGTCTTGTCAAGCTGAGCCATCCGCCCCCCGATGCTTGGAGACTTCTCGACAAGATATACCTTGACTCCACGATTGGCAAGATCCAAAGCCGCTTGCATTCCGGCTATACCTCCACCAATCACAAGAACTGCATTGTTTCCCATGCTAATTCCTTAGCTCTGACACAACAAGCACTATGGAAAAGCCTCTCTGCGGCTTATAAAAGAGTATCTTGGGAAAGTGAGTGAATTGATGATTGGTTTGGACCTGACTCGTCTTGACGTAGGGGCCGCCAGAAAAAACATGCGCGCGTTTCCACCGGCAAATGTGTCGAAGAGGTCCGCGCGGATTAGGACTGTTCGTTCACTCGATCTCTGATGTCTTCCCAATCGAACATTTCGAAGCAGATCAGAGTTTCAGTTTTGCGGACGAACGGAGACTTTCTCATCTCCATAATCCTGGCGTCAATTTCTTCCATTGCTCCATAGAGAACCATGACGAAGTCGAAAGGTCCGTGAACAAAATCTGTTCTCTGCACCTTGGAGTCCACGAGCAACCCCTTGGACAGGATCAGATCGCAGAATTCCTTCTCCTTACCTGGGTGAAGCTCTATGAGCACATAGGCACGCGTTCTATCGGCTTTGAAGTCCATAAGTATTTCTGCGTTGATTGCCTTATTATTGTTTTTCATAGGACCGCTTGTGCATGCGCGCGTTCCAGCTCTTATGACGGAGTTTGTCTCATTTGGTGGTTGGGTCTTTTGCCAGTAGAGAGAAGACTATTGCTGAAACAATGCCTATTGCTCCTAGGGCACTTGCCAAGCCCTCGTAGCCGAAGTGGAGCAAGGCAAGTCCTCCTATTGCGCTTCCTACTGCTGAGCCAACGTTGATGACTGCCGTGTCGATTGACATCATCGGTCCTCTATGATTCGGAATCTGTTCAAGAGTCAGGCTGTTGGCTGACGAAGCCAGCATGCCGAAAAACCATGCAGCAACCAGCATGAGCGCAATCGAAATCTCGATGATTGGCACGAAGACATAGGCGACGGTGAAGATTCCGGATAGAAGCGCAGTAAGGACAGTTGCTGGTTTTCTCCCTAGTCTTTTCACCAGCTGTCCAGCGGTCAAGCTGCCAACCACGTAAGACAGTGCTCCACTCAGCAGTATCAGCGACGCGAGGTCAGTGGGCAACGAGAATCTCTCTCTGAAGAAAGAGGTTGAGTAGAACAGGACTGCCACGAAAGCTGCTGAACGGAATGTATCGCCGACAAGACAGGCCACGGCAGACTTGCTCATGAAAATCTCTTTGAAACCCGAAGGGGTCTCCGAGTTCGATAAGGCATTGCGATTTCGAGAAGCGGAGGGAAGGCCAACGAAGCCCATCAGTAGGCTTGCGAGCAAGATTGGAAGGACGAAACCTGAGAGTGGAAAGCGCCAGCCCCCGAATCCTGACATCAATGCGATGACTGGCGCTCCCAAGACGTAGACCAGCGCTCCACTTGCCACAACCAGTCCTATCGCGCCAGACCTTTTCTCCAGAGGAAAATGCTCCCCCACCAAAGCGAACGTCATCGGGTTAACCAGAGCATAGCCAGCGCCGCTTATGGAGAAAAACACGAACAACGTAACAAAGTCAGGAGCAAAGTAGCATCCCAAGACGGAGACCACCATTAAGAAAATGCCTGCAAGAAGCAGCGGTTTGCTTTTCAGCTTAAGGCTCAAGACACTTGCCAGCAAAGCAAAGACGACGGCGGCAATCGAATATGACGTGTTGATCTGACTTGTGACACCGACTGTCGTGCCAAATGTATCGCCTATGTCGATGAGAAGGAGAGCTGCCAAGACTCCTATCGGGCCCGTGGAGAAACTGGCAAGGGTCAGCGCTGGCAGAAACAGCTTGCCCAAAGAGCTTTCACCAGAGCCAGAGTCGGCACCCACTCCCAGAGTCACCCTAACCGTCTCAAACGAGATCCACTTTACATGAGTTGTTGACGATTTATGACTTGTGGCATTTCCCACAGGCTGCCAATAGGTCAGAAAACGCAAGGAGAATGGAAAACAAGCCGCAGGTCGCAGACATCGCTATCTAACTTCAAGCGCAATCCATGTTCTTTGCGTTACGACATGTTAGAATCAGTTGTTTCCTATGTCAGGGCGGGTTTGGTTTTCTCACGTGCTGGCTGTCCGCACGTTAATGCAGCATGAGGGGTTGTCATAGTAATCTCGGGTGACTCTGATCAGGTTCCGATCTTGCGTCAACAGAGCAGCTCCACCCATCCAATCTGACAACGTTATGAGCGTTTTCATGTCAGATATGAGCATTCCAAGCGAGTCAATCGAGGTTCCAGGCGAACAACGTAGCAAGCGTATCTCGCCGAGGTGTGAGGGGTCTCCCTTTTCGAAAACGTTTTGTGTCATGGCGATATTCAATTTGACTCTGCGTTTTTCCTTTGCCTCCAGCATTGACTCTTTGAGTCCTGTGAGAAGCTCCGGATATGCGACGAAAATTGTTATTTCTTTTCGTGCTGTTTCTATGAGGGCTTTCATTCTGTTGATGATGTTTTTCTGGCCTTTGATGATGTATGCCATCTCCAGTTCTTCTGACTTTTCAGCGTGTTCATAAATCGGCGTCAGCATGTCAGCCAGTGCGTCTGCCTCCCTCGTTTTCTCGTGGAGGCTTTCGGTTAGCTGGTTTTTCAGATTTCCTATGGCTTCCTTTGGGGGCGTGGGCAGGTACACGTTCGGGTTGCCCTTCTGAATCGTAAGCAAGCCCTTCTTGGAAAGCCCGTCCAGAGCATAATAGATTTTTGAGTCCGGTATGCCTGTCTCCTTGCACAACACACTGGCCGTTATGTTGGGATTCGCTAAGAGTGTGACGTAAGCCAGTGCCTCATGCGTCGACAATTCCAGTTCTTTGAGCCGCGAGACTATACGGTCCCGAGCGACTGCATCCTTGATACTCGTGGTGGCTTCCTCCTACTTCTAGTAAGTAGCTGTCAGAGAAGTCTTAAATAGTTTTCTACTACCACAAGTTAGTAGTAAACATAAAAGGAGGAATAGCATGGAAAACAAGACAAAGCTCCTAATAGCCGTCGGAGCCGCAGTCACAGCGAATTGCCAGCCCTGCCTGAAAACTGCAGTGGCTGAAGCCCAGCAGGTGGGCGCGGAAAACAGGGAAATCCTCGAGGCAATCGCGATAGGAAGAGTCGTCCGAAAAGGTGCCATAGGCAAAATGGACAAACTGGCCTCTACCCTGACTGGAAAGGACATTATGAACAGCCCAGATGAATGCCCATTTGGTTCCACGGAAGAGGAAGTCAAAGAATGGGTGGACCAAGACGACCAATGCGGCTGCAGCCAATGACGCACGGGCTTCTCCCTTGAGACGTGCTTCAGGATTCTGTGACACCGGAGGTGAGGGAATGAGAGAAGAAAGCTACCAATACAGGCTTCCCGAGGACAAGCGGTACACGCTGAGAGCAGTCAACCGCTTGGCTATCGGGGTCATCATTGTCTTGTGGGGAATCCTGCTGGCAGCAAGGCAAGTCGGTATACTCGCAGAGAACGTGAGCATGTTGCCTTTCGGCTTCTTGGCCTTCGGCATACTTCTCATCTTCGGCGGCATCTATAGGCTGCGCGCCAGAGAAGACCGTCTGCGCAGAGCTGCATCAGGCAGATTGTGAGACTTGATTTCGGCTTCGTCGGACTGACTCAGAGAATTTGCTTGACTGACTGACTCGTGAAGCGTCTATGGCGTCACGTGGTGAAACAGATAATAGCGACAGCGCGAAAGGTTATTCTCAGTGCTGGGTGCGTGGTTTGAAGGTTAGAGTCGAGTACATGGGTCACGTCAGAAACGTTCTGGACAGCAGACGCAATGAAGAGATCGAAGTCAAGGAAGAAGCCTCCGTGGCCGATCTGCTTTCAACTCTCTCCAGCAAACACGGACAAGCCTTCAGAAAAGCCATATACGAGCCCAAAGGTGAGGACGTCAAACCAAACTACATAGTCACAGTCAACGGCTACCTACTCAACCAACTCAAAGGCCTAGAAACAAGGCTCAAAAACGGAGACCACGTGGCCATACTGCCCATCGTAAGCGGCGGCTAATATTCTTCTTTTTTATCTATGAGACCGTTTTTTCGGGCTTCGTGCATGGCAAATCTGAAAATGAGCGCACCCACTATCATGGTGGCTGCGAACGTCACAAGCAGGTACAGCAGGTTCATTTGCACATCGTAACCTGCTTGGTGCAGTATTGCGTATCTTATGGTGCTGAGGAAGTAGGTTATAGGCAGTCCGCTGGAGATGGCTTGTCCCCACGCTGGCAGTATTTCCGGGACGAACACGACGCCACCGAACAGGTACAGTATGCCTGAGACATATTCGGTGAGCATGAACTGAACCTTGGACGTCATGATGTTGATGGCGCACAGGATGAAGCCTATGCCCATGAAGCACACGATCCCAAGCCCAAGCGACGCGGCGAGCAACAACCAGTCTATGCCCAGCCAGTTAATTGGAATCTGCACGCCCAAGCCATACTGGAATATGGCCACGCCGAAGACGAACGAAAGCAACAGCGAAATCGAAGCATTCATCACGCCGTTCAATGCTCTGCCTACGATGTACCACGAAAGCGACCCGGGCGCCAGGTAGACGTGTTTCAGTACTTCGTAGTGCGAGCGATCTTCATGGATCAGCATCGTCATCGTGTTTACGATTTGAAAGAGGTACTGGAAGAAACAGTTGCCTATGAACATGTAAGCGAACAACTGCGAATCCAGTCCGCCTGCGTAGCTTCCGATGAGGTACATGAAGCCAACTATTAGCAGGCCAGCAATGGGGCGGATCAAGTAGTAGATGGCGAACACGAGCGGGTCAGCCCAGTTCGTTTCAACCTTCCAGCCCAGCCAAACTGCCTGCTTCACCGTGCGCAGGATCGTGCCTACTGCCACCGCAACGTCAGCCTCCCCTCTTTCTTGCCCATATTCTCCATGTAGCTGAGCGCGAATTTCGCCAGGGGCAAGAGCACAAGAATGAAAATCACCAAGGCCACGATGTTGAGCCAAACGTCTCCGATGCCTTGGCCAAGAATTACGACCTTGCGTATACCATCCAACCCAAACGTCAGCGGAATCAGCGAGGCAAAAAGCTGAACCATCTGGGGCAACTGGCTGGCTGGGAAGTATGTGCCTGACAAAAATGTGACGGGCTCTTGCAGTAGATTCGCTGTGTGCCACGCTTCGCGTCCGTAGAGCATGAACAGTGAAGCAAACATCATCCCCAACGCGTAGAGCGCAATGATCGTCAAGAAGAACACCAGCAGTGCGGTTAGAGGTTCGTGCATCGCGATTGGCACTTGGAACACTACTATTCCGAGTACGAGAACAGCCACGGCTCTGAGTGTGGTGTTCACGATTCCGCCGAGCGCCATACCTGCCAGAATTGCCATTCTCGAAATCGGCGCCACAAAGTACACTTCCAACGTGCCTGTCTCCTTTTCCCAATAGAACTGCGCAGACATGTTCCAGAGTACGTTTGACCAGAAAGCCAGCATGGTTCCGCCAATCATGACAAAACCCGCAAACTGTGGCGGTGCTCTCAGCATCCTGTACAGGTATATGTAGGTGCTGAGCGTTAGCATTGGAATGAGCATTTCTGCGATGACCCATTCGAGTTCGCGGTTGCTGCCTTTGATTCTGACCCAAAGCCTCGCGTAGACCACGCGCAGGCTGAGAAGCAGACGTTCAAGCATCGGTCTTTTCCTCGACTTCAGCAAAACCTTTGCCCACGAGTTTGATATAGACATCCTCCAGCGTGGGCTCAGTCTCGTTTGCCGACAAAACCTTCAGCTTCTGTTCGTTCAGCTTCGTTTCGATCTGCGAAATCACCTTCATGTCTCGAACCATCACTTTGAGGCTGGTTACTCCTGTCTGGATGTTGCGTGTCTCCGAAAAGCCCACGACGCCCTTGATTTTCTCCACGAACCCGTAGTCATCCTGAACCGAGGCCACTTCGATCTTGGCGATCGGCGTCTCCCTCAATTCGTCTTTGAGTTTCTGCGGGGTGTCGCAGGCCAGTATACGGCCATTACTTATAATGGCCACGCGGTCGCACATCTCGTCAGCCTCAGCCATGTAATGCGTCGTCAACAGCACCGTGCCTTTCCTCTGCCGCTTTGCCCAGTCAATCACATATGTCCTTAGACGCTTGGCAGTCAACACATCCAGACCCAGCGTGGGCTCATCCAAGAACAATATCTTCGGATCATTCAACAACCCTCTGGCCAAACTCATCCGCTGCTTGTAACCCGTGGACAGCTTCGCCATCCGCGTGTTCGCGTACTTCTCGAAATCCAAGTCAGCCGCCAGCCGCTTGATCTTCTCCTTCGCCACCGACGTCGTCAAACCGTAAAGCTGCGAGAAAAACCACAGGTTCTCGCTCACCGTGAGTATACCGTAGCCAGGCGTTTCGCCGCCTGACACGAGGTTTATGATTTTCCTGACTTTGTCGGCTTCTTTGACCACGCTGAAGCCGCCCACGTAAGCCTCGCCACTCGTGGGCAAAAGAAGCGTCGTCAAAATCTTGATCAAAGTCGTCTTGCCCGCGCCGTTGGGACCCAACAGACCAAAGATCTCGCCCTCCTTGATGGTGACTGAAACGCCGTCCAGAGCCCTCACTGCTTCACTCTTCTTCCCGAAGATTCGGACGACATCTCTGGTCTCGACAAAGTCCCCCAACAAAGTCACGAGCCACACAAGAATGTAACATTTCCGACTTAAACATTTCCATCAACGCTTACGCACGCGAGTCTCCACGAAACCACAAAAGGCATAAAGCACATGCAGCCTACAAATCACGCAAACCGGTGAGCCACGTTGAGCCGCATCAACATCCTCAAACAGAAGGCTTTCGAACAGAAAGGCTTCGACGGCTTCCTAATCATCAACAGCGCCAACATGTACTACCTTTCAGGCACGCAAGGCGCATCCTGCCTCCTCATCCCGAAAAAAGGCCAGAGCATCGTCTACGTCTACAGCGTGAATTACGAGGGCGTCAAGGCCGAGGCCAAGGGGTTCGATGTTGAAATGATGAAACGCGGCGAAAACCTCATGGAGAAAGTGGCTAAGCAGGCCAAGGCCTGCAGCATCAAGAAGCTCGCAGTGGACACAATCGGCGCCGAAAGCTACAAGACCCTCATGAAAAACCTGAGAGGCAACGTCAAGCTCAAACTAAGGAATGATCTTGTCTCCGAGCTTCGTTCTGTCAAAGACGCACAAGAGCTTGAACTAATGCGCAAGGCTGGGGAACTCACGAGTGTTGGCATGAAGGCGGCGCAAGAAACTATTCGTGCTGGTGTCACCGAGATTGAGGTGGCTGCCGAGATCGAGTATGCCATGCGGAAGGAACTCTCGTGGGGGACTGCGTTCGAAACCTCAGTGGCTTCGGGTCTTCACTCGACGTATCCACACGGAGGCTGCACTGAACGGAAGATCCGCAAAGGCGACCTCGTCGTGGTGGACATAGGCGCAGTCTACCGCCGCTACTGCTCAGACATGACGCGCACCTTCGTCGCGGGAAAACCCACCGCGAAACAACAGAAACTGTACGAAATCGTCAAAGCTGCCCACGATGCCGCGCATGAGGCCATCAAGCCACGGGCAAAAGCCAAAGACGCGGACACAGCAGCACGCGAAGTCATCGAGAAAGCAGGTTACGGCAAGCATTTCGTTCACGGTCTAGGACATGGCGTGGGCATTGAAGTGCATGAGGCTCCCACACTGAACCAAGCCAGCAAGGAGAAACTCACGGTCGGCAATGTAGTCACCAACGAACCCGGCATATACCTTGTCGGCTTCGGAGGCATACGCATCGAAGACAGCGAGCTAGTCCAGAAACGCGAGGCTCAGAAACTGACGAAAGGCCCCTACACACTGGAAACCACTGGCTAAGAGAAACACACGCAAAGCTTAACGCTAAAGTGTAACCGATCCGCGCGAGACCTCTTGTGCAGGGCAAACATGCTTGTACGGGTAGACATGATTCGCTCGCAAAACTTGCCATTTTGAAAACGATGTCAGCACATTTTGACGCAGAAGTTAAACTTTTCCGCGCGTTAGGTGGGCTTGGAACGCGTTTGAGGGTGAGAGAGTGGTCTTTACGAAGAAATGTCGCGCCCGCGCGGGCGTTTTCGTGGTTCAGCGTAGATTCTGTGGTAGAAAGCGTTTTTGACCATGGCCAGACCTTGGGAAGGCATGTTGCCTTGGCAATTTAATATGGTCTTGCGAACAAAAGCTTAAAAGCAAGTTGTTACTGTTTTAAGGGAAATATATGAGGGGAATGGTACAGTAAACTTTTGCCTCCATACTCTCCTTTCTCCCCCTAATATGGAAGGCGTCCATTCTCCTCATTAATCACTTCCAAATCAGACTACACTTATGGCTTATGGAACATTGTTCTATGTCCAAGGAACGGCATGAAATCTCCACGGTGTTGAAGCGACAAAGACTAAATACCTTCAGACGACAACATCTGAAACACACGTGATGAACAATGGTCAAAATCCTGATAATCTACTACTCCAGAAGCGGAAACACTGAGAAAATGGCCCAGGCAGTCGCTGAAGGCGCAAAACAGGTGAAAGGAGCAGACGTCGAAATCAGAAAGGTGGCTGAGGCCACGAACGAGGATCTGCTGGCGGCAGATGCCATCATAGTGGGCTCACCCACGTACTATGGCTCAATGTCAGGCAAAGTCAAAGAATTCATTGACGATTCAGTCAAAATACACGGCAAGCTGGAAGGCAAGGTCGGCGCGGCCTTCGCCAGTTCAGGCGGAACAGCCTCAGGCGCAGAAACCACGCTCCTGTCAATCCTGCAAGCTCTACTCGTCCACGGTATGATCGTCCAAGGCCGATCAGACGACAAACACTACGGCGCTGCTGCAGTAGGAGCACCAGACAGGGAGGCCACGGAATCCTGCAGAAGACTCGGCAAGAAGGTAGCCGAACTGACTGTCAAGGTGAAGATGTAACGGCCAGAATTGCCTCTGAGGCAAACCCAATGAAAGTCTGCGGCCTCGTAGGCAGCCCCAACAAAAACGGAAACGTAGACATCCTCATTTCTCAAGTGCTCAAAGGCGCAGCCAGTCAAGGCGCCGAAACCAGCAAGATCTACCTCAACGACCTGCACATCAAGCCTTGCCAAAGCTGCGGAAAAGACCCATGCCCGAAGCACTGCTTCTTCGAGGATGACATGAACCAGATCTACAAGGCTCTGGAGACATGCGACGCCATCGTGCTTGGCTCGCCAGTGTACTTCGACACTGTCAGCGCACAGACAAAACTGATGATAGACCGATGCAACTGTCTCATGCCCTATACAAAGCGCGCAGACGGAACGTATGGCTTCGAAAGAAGAATAGGAAAACGCAAGACGGGCATGTTCATAGCCGTGGCAGGAACCGATCAAGAGTTCGGCCCTATTCAGGCCACGGTGAAAGGCTTCTTCCACTGGACAAACACCCAATCTCTTGAGACCATTTTGTACACGCACGACGATGACAAACTGGGCGGTGTCAAAGGTGTTAAGGAGAAAATGGACAGAGCTTTCGAAAGCGGTTTCAAGCTCACAAGATCTGCATGAAGAAGAGGTGGGCCCGGCCGGATTTGAACTGGCGACCAACAGGTTATGAGCCTGGCGCTCTAACCTAGCTGAGCTACGGGCCCCCAACGCAATTCTGTAGATATGCTATTTCGGATTCGATTTAAACGTTTTCCGCACAAGCATCAAGTCAGGGCCTAACGTTCTGAGAGACCTATGGGACTAGGGAGTAGGTTCTGTATTCGCGATTTTCTGACGCAATAGCATGGAAAAAAGGGGGTAGGGACGGGGGTGCTCATAAGGTAGAGTGGTTATTGAGGGTTTGAAAATGCGACATCTCAATGTTGGTCTATTGTGAGTCCTAAGCCGTGAAGGCGCTCGTGGTGGTACAGGTATTCCTGTGCGTAGCCGGCGTATTCGCCGAAGTGGCTTCTCCCGAACTGGCTCAGCTTCTCATATTCTGCGTTGCTCAACGACTTCTCGCTTTTCATATTCGTTGCGAGTTTGCGTGGCAGGTGTCTTGTGTAATGCCTAAGAATTGCTCTGCGCATCCACACGTCCACGGGAAACGCTTCAAGTTTACCCAGAGAAAACAGCGAAACACAGTCAGCCACCTTGTAGCCCACGCCCGGAAAACGCAGCAGCTCCTTTCGAGCCTGCTCATAAGACACCTGCCGCAGTTGCTCAAGGTCCACGGCTCCCTTGCTGACAATTCTAGCTGTCCCCGAAACGTACTTGGCGCGGTAGCCGAGTCCACATTGCTCAAGCTCCGCAATCGTGGCTTCAGCCAGCGCTGTTGACGTCGGAAAGGAATGATGACTGCGTCCTTCAAAGTGGGTTTCGTCTCCGAATTTCCCGCAGAGCTTCTGTATCATGCTTTTGATGGCTGGTATGCTCTTGTAGGTGGCGCAGACGTACGAGACTAGGCATTCCCAGGGGTCTTGTCGGAGAATCCGCAAGCCCGAAAACTCTTGAATGGCTTCTCGCACGACACGGTCTCTGCCGATGCGTGCGTAGATGTTGGGAAGGTTGTCTTTCAGACCAAAGTATTCTTTGACATAACTGGCGCTGACGTTTTCAGATTCCAAATGGCTGGTGTGTTGGCGAATCTTGAATGGGCCCTGCTCGGTGACTCCGATCCACCATTCAGCCTGTTTCTTCCACCTGAAAGCCTGCCCGCAACACAAAGTAGCCTCCAAGTTGAGCGGGCAATCCGCGCCAAGGTGAATCCTCATAACCACGTCATTCCTTCGAAACAACGCTGGAGCTAGAATTCTGTAGAAGCATCCTATTAAAGGTGAGAAACCACTTCTCCCCGTGGAAGAGGCATAAGGTATTGAGGCCGGCAGCGATCGTGACGCTCGATCAACTGCGTGAAGAACCCTACGCATCGGTAGTGTGCTACCCACGTGGCGGCAAAGTCGAGTTGAGAAGACGGCTGGAGGAGATGCGGAAGCTAGGCGTTTCTGAGCTAATGTTTGCTGGCGAGAAGCAGGTTTTCGGTCTGCCTGTGCTTGGCAAGGGCTGCGTGGGCATTGTGGTCATAGCTCGGGTAGATGGCAAGGAAGCCGCCCTCAAAATCAGAAGAACCGACGCCGATCGCGCTAGAATGCAGCGCGAGGCACATCTGCTGGCCAAAGCGAACGCAGTGTGCGTGGGACCACAGCTGCTGAGAGTAAGCAGGAATTTTCTGCTCATGCAGCTCATTAATGGCTCTCTGCTTCCCCATTGGATTGAGAACAAGCCCAGCAAGCTGAAGGTGATGAAAGTCGTGCGGAGTATACTGGAGCAATGTTATCGCTTGGATGAAGCTGGTTTGGATCATGGTGAGTTGAGCCACGCACCCAAGCACGTCATCATCGCCAGACGTGACAAGCCTTTCATCGTGGACTTCGAGACAGCCAGTCTGGGCAGAAGGCCATCCAACGTGACATCAATGTGCCAATTTCTCTTTCTCAGCAGTCAAGTCGGCACTCAGATCGCTGAGCAGCTAGGCATGATGGATCAAGAAGCCATCCTGAATGCGTTGAGGCGTTATAAGTCGGACAGGTCGTGTGGGAACTTTGAGGATGTAATGTTGGCTTGTGGGCTCTAGACGATGTAATCTGCTGGCGGCGTGGGTGTTTGTGGTCCATTCGGCACTGGTTTTTCAAGACCCAATTCTCTGATTGTCTCGGCCAGATTCAGCCACGTTTCAATCTGAACCTGCTTGGCCAGACGTTTCTTGTCGTAGATTAGCGGAATGAAGTCTACGAATATCCAGCCATAAGGCTCAACCATCACCTTTCTCCCATGAAAAACCGAGGATTTCTTCTCTTATAACTAGGTATGTAGAAGTATGATAGAAGAAAAATCTAGAACAAAAACCCAATCATGGCTCAGATGCAGATTTCTGACAGCCTATCCTGTTCCAAAGCTTCCTTGATCTCGAAGGCAATGCGTTTGCCAATGTACATGTTTTCACCATACTTCAAATACGCGTAGGGCGAAGTGCCGATGCCGACGTTCGTGCCTGCCACGATGCGTGCAGAGATTTCGAATGCGTAGATTTCTTGGTTGTCGGTGATGATGGTTTCGAGGCAGAATGGTCCTACGATGCCCGGCGGCGCGAGGGCCTTGGCGGTTTTCTGCACGCTGTCACCCATTCTGATGAGTTCGGGCAACAGGGACTCGCGCAGCGTTATGGGAATGTTGCCGATGATGGTGTATGATGGGCTTACGCCTATTTCCAGCTGTTCGCTGGCGGGTATTCGGCCTATTGCGTCAACTGCGGATTCGTAGCGTTTGTCCATGCCTAGAAGCTCCACGTCACTTCTGATCGCGGAGCTGAAGTAGTGTGGGTAAACGTTGACTCCTAGAACATATTGCTGGAGATGAACTTCCTCCACGTCCTTCGGCGTCAAGAGCCCACGCCTGACCATCTCTTCCGCCTTTTTCCGAAACGAAGCCGCCGAGTTGGCTAGGAAGTAGCCTTTGCCGCCTTTGGCCCCTGGCAGCTTGGCAATAGCGAGGCCTTCGATGTCCTCGGGTTTGCTGAAGGTTCTGGGCAGCTTTAGCCCTGCTTTTTCAAGCCACTGCTTCTGTCTCTCGCGGCCAGCCTCCCAGTGAAGCAGCATACGATTTCCCATCACGGGCACAAGAAGACTGTCTGTGAGTTGCTCAGTACTCAGATAAGCTGTGAATGAACCGTGTGGGATAAGCACGGTGTTAAGCTTGCGAAGCTTCTCTTGCAGCTTCGGATCGAGCAGTTCGGTGAAGTCTTTCACTATTATGATTTCGTCTGTTAGTGGAAACTTTTTGTAGAGAATTTCGTCTGCTTTCTTGCATATGCATACTGTGTGGAAGCCTAGTTCTTTGGCGCCTTTGAAGATGTTTAGTGCCGAATGTGAGCCGAGCGTGCCTACGGTCAGATTGTTCTTGTCGTAGCCGTCTAGGACCTTGGTTATTTGTTGAGGAGTGATCATGTTGCGATCTCCGCTAGTCGGTTTTCGCGTATGGCGCGTTTGATTTCCATGGCCAGGCGTCTGCCCGGTCCAACTTCCATGCCGTACTTGTATTTCATGTATGGCGATGTGGGCTCCACGCATGGGCAACCCGGCGACCTTGGACTGACATCAAAAACGTAGAACTCCAAATCCTTCGTCACCGCGCCCTGCAAGCCGAACAGTCCAATCATGCCCGGTGGGTACTCATGTTTGCAGGTTTCCACGAAACGCTCAGCGGCTTCGAAGATTTTCTCGATTTGGCTTTCGCGCATGGTGACGCCCATATGGCCGATCTCCACATTCTGTGTGGCTATACCAAGCTCAAGCTGCTCTCCAGCGGGCAGATCAAGCACGCCATCTAGGTCTGTTTGAATCCGCCTGTCAAAACCCAACAAATCAATCTCGTCTGTCAACGGGGACCAGAAGTAGTTGGCGTTGAACTTCGCGCCCAGCACGTACTCCTCTATCACTGCTTTGTCAAGTGCTTCACGCGTGATTATGCCTTTGTTGACGCGTTCTTCTGCTTTCTTCTTGAACTCCTGCGGTGAGCTGGCGTAGAAGAATGCGCGTTCTATTGTTCTCCTCTTTTCTGGAACCTTGACTATGGCAAGTCGATTTATTTCGTTTGGTGACTTGAACGTTTTGGGTGTGGGTATTCCAGCTTTCTGAAGGAGATAGTACTGGTTGCGTGGGGCGTTGCGTTCCTCGCTTCTGAGTATCCATCTGTTGCCCAGCAGAGGCACATTGAAGTTCTGCTCAATAACGTCATAACCCACGTACACAGAGAAGGAACGGTTGGGAACAAAAATCGTGTTCAAATCTCTAAGCTTCTGCTGATTCTCCTCGCTGGCCATGTCAGAAAACTTTTCCACCAGCAGGATGTGATCGAACAGGTTGCGATAGTATTTCGCATAGGTTTTCTCTCTGCCTTTCTGGCAGACCACGACGGTTTCGAAGTCTTCCAGTTTGGCGCCACTGGCAATCTCCAAGGCAGAATGAGAACCCAAAACACCTATCTTGACTTTGCTTGTGTCGTATTCCGAAACGAGTTCTCCGATTCTTTTCATCATTTTGTTTCGCCTATGTAGGTTTGGTACTCATCAACTACCTTCGATAGACGGGGCGCGTTGAATAGCTTGCGGTTGGTAGTCTCGTTCGCAGTGGCCATGTACATGTCGCTTATGATTCTCCTCAGTCTGGGTTTCAACTTTGGAGGCCGCGACTTGCAGACGCGTTTCCAGTCTTCCAGTCCGTTTTCTTCGGCGGTCTTCTTTGCCTCCTCAACGTCCTTGAACCATTGCGTTTTCCGATAGTACTGACGCGCTATCTCTTTGCTCACGTGCAACCCGTTGTGAGTGAATCTGCACTCGTCCAGCGTGCCCACAACGTCGACTACCATTAGCTTTCTATCAGGGTCGAAGGCCAGTTCGATTTTTCCATCTTCGTTCACCAAGCCTGCTTTAGCTGCTAGTTCAGAGATGACGCGGTCCACTTTCAGGAGCAGGTCCTGGATTTCGGCCACTTCTCCGTACGTCAGACCTGCTATGCCCTTGGCCTCTTCCCACATTAGGTATCGGTCGCCTTCCTCAAGTTTCGTGCTTACATCAAAGATGGGTTTCTTCAGTTTCTCGCCCGGTTTTGGGAAATGGCTTAAGCCCAAGCCTTCGAGCGTGGTTGAGCCTTGTTCGAGGCGTTTGAAGATTGATGAGCCTTCGGGGAGGCCGTTTCTGTAGATGATCTCCAGAGGGATAAGACAGTTGACCAGCTTGGGCGTGCATATGCCATAGTTGTAGGCCAGCTTCCCTTCGTGCGTGACTGGCTTAGGTCTGTGCACGTTGACGAGGTTGATTTCCATGACGTTCGAAGGCTTCTCAAGCGCGTCAAAACGCACGACTTTTCCGTTCTCGTTCACCAATCCCCGATAGTGGGTGCGTATTCCTCTTTCTTCGAGTCTTTCGAAGCAGTAGGCGCCCATCATGCATAGGGCTTCGCCTTTGCCTTCGATCAGGTCGGGCATTTCGCCCCAGTCGAAGACTGAGTAGCGGTCGGAGAATACGAAGCGGCCTATGCCCATCTTCCTAGCGGTGGGCTTCCTGACGACCTCCAGATCCTTGACGCTACCCACCGTTATGGCACCTTACTTGAGCTTGCTGATCGAAGCGTCAGCCTTCTCAATTTCTCTACGCTTCGCGTTCTGAAAGTCTTTGACACGTTTCTCTAGGTCCTTGTCGCTGACTGCGAGGATTTTGGCTGCTGCGATGGCTGCTGCCTCCGGCTCGGTCACGACTACTGAGCCGATTCCGCTGGGCACGCGAAGTGACGAGAACACGTCGGCTCCACCGTATTTTTCACTGTAGGGCGGACACGCGATCACAGGTCTAACCGTGTTCGCATCCACGAACGCGCTTAACGCGTTGGAGCGACCTGCCACCGTCACGTAGACCACGTCTTCCTTCTCGTATTCGCCTAGTATTTCCAGAACCTTCTGAGGAGTCTTATGCGCCGAAGCCACGCGAAACACGCAACTCAACCCAAAAGCCTTCAAGCATTTGGCAATCTCTTTACAGAAATCCAAATCCCGTTCAGAACCCATCAATATGACGACGTTGCTCATGACTCTCTGGCCTCACAGAGACAATGCTAGAAAGCCGCTCCCACCTAATTAATTTTTAAACCCTACGATGTGCGTCCATCTTTCTGGTGCACGCCACCGGACTGTGTTCCTTCAATGATAGGTTTGGCTTTGCCCAGTGCTTCATGTTCTGCTTCCAAGTGCTTTTCCCGAGTCCTGAGCCTTTAAGCTTAATTAGTGTGCTGACGATTTTACCTTCAGCAGTGGGTCGCAAACCAGTTCCGAAGGGTCGTCGTCTAGCTTGGTTTAGGATACCAGTCTTAGGTCTCTCCAGACCAGCATGCCATTCTTCAATGTATCTTTTTTTGGATTGTTTGGACAATTTCTACACCAATGCCATGTGTCGCTATCTTTCCTTCTACGGTAATATGGCATTTTTTATCACCTCTCTTATCTTTGATGATTGAACTCTTGGATCCTCTATTGGAAACATCAGCTTACTAATTTTTGGCTTATAATATCAAGCGTGTTTGACCAAACGTCTTAAAGAGAGAAACTTTAGAAGTAAGGGATCGATCGATTATTAGCCTTGAGCTTTCTCATCTGGTCCATCGTTATATTTTTCCTTCAGTCCTCTTATTCTATCTTCGAACACTCTTGATTTCTCATCAGGCATGAGTCCTAACTCCGAGGATAATGCTGCCACGATTGCGTCTTCCAAGATTGTGGGGACGCCTACTATTTGTCCTCTATCAGTTCCTAGCAATTTTCTCAGAGCTGTAGAGACCTGATCCAGCTTTTTCGGTGCCTCCTGCAGCGGGCAAGAAACCTTCTCCAAGTACTCATAGATAATTAGTGCATTTAGATCTCCCAGAACATATCTGACTGTTTTGTCGATAGTTTTCACGAGAAGCTTATCAAATTCATCCATGTTTTGCTACCCGTTTGTTCTGCTAGTCCACCTTATTGTCGGGGATGTGCCAGACACCTAACAGAGCTTGTTGTCTAGTGTTGTGACGATTGTATATTTTACTTTCGGTCATGCTTTCGTAAACTAACTGGTCAAAAGTGAAAACGATCGATCGATTTGTATTGTGCTTTTGCTTTGTATAGATAGAATCCTAGCGTTGCTGTTCTGCTTTCTGGTGGTCCAACTCTCTTTTGATTGCTTTTGTGAGAATGACTGTCGTTAGTGGGATTATTCCGAATAAGAGGTATCCAGCGACGTTTCTGTCTACTACTTGGTAGACTATGATGTCGGCAATTATGAGGGCGATTGTTACCGCGTTTAGGATAATTGTCTGCTTCTTGGTTAGTTTCATGTTTTCTCCTTTTAGAGTATAGCTAGTTCCAGATAATATGAACATGAAGGTTGAAGGTCTATTCGCCTTTTATGTAGTTTGCCATTGATGTTTCCGTCTCTTTTTTGATGATGCGGCTGGTGCTGATGGTTCGGCTAATTGGCGTGAAGCGTCTAGTGGTAGCTATGGATATCAGAGTATGGATAGTTTGATTTTATGTCTCAATCGTAGGCATCTTGGCGCGCGAAACAGTAATTTCACGGCGTGGATGGAACTGGAACCTGATCTGCGGTGTATTTTGCCATGTATTCGCGTAGTAGTTGGGCTGTTTCGGCGGTCAGTTTGTAGTTTCCTGAGGCATGTCCTTTTAGTCCTTTGATGCTAATTATTCCCTGTGCGGGGTCGAATTGGTTGCGGTGGGTCTGGTGTAATTCTTCTCCCTCTACGCCTGTTTCGCTCATCAGTTTGTATATCGTGGCGAACTTGGGCGTGCTTGCGGAAATAATGCGTTCTACTTGTTTGCTGGTTGGCATTATGGGCGTTGGCAAGTTCCATTTGTAGTGTGGCTTTTCCCATGTTAAGCCGTTGGTCTTGGTGAACCATTCATAAGCTAGTACGAACGCTGTTTTTGAGGCGTTGCCAATGTTTGCGTATGTTATTGCTTTCTTGGCGTCGTCGGGGTTCATCAGGTCGCATACTCGGCTTAGTTGTCTGAGTAGGTGGTAGAATTTTCGTTGCGTGTTCTTTGCTTTTCCCTCTAGTATGGCTTTCTCAACAGTCTTATCTATTAGTTCTTGGTATCTTACCTCTTCCTGTTGGGGTCGTCGTCTAGCTTCCACAACTAGCTCTGAGGTGGTTATCTCGGGCGTAGGGTGGCTAGAGTGGTTTAGGATACCAGCCTTTCCTCTTAGTAATTCTAATGGTTTATGGTCTTTGACTGTTTGGCTTTCTGTCATTTCTAGGCTCTCCTTTTTCTTCTTGCTCTTTGTGGCGTGTCTTTGGGGTCTAGTATTCGCATTATGAATACTTCTGTTGGTTCTCCGTTTTTGAAGGTTGCTAATAGTGCTTTTTCTGTGGTTTTATCTTGCTTTGTCATTGTTTGGCGTCTCCTTCTTGCAGTAATTCCAAAATTTCTTTCAGAAGGGCTATCAGCTGTTCGCTATCCAAATGGTGTTTCTCGCTGAATCTCGCTAGTAGATCTCGGAGTTCCTGATAGTGCTGTGAGTTACCTTTTGGTGTTACCATTTAGATAACTCCGTAGTATTTGGTCAAGAGTTTTGCTTGTCTCAGTGTTAGTCGCTTGGTGCTTACGTATCTGATCAGGTTTGTCAGGATTTCGGCCTTGTCTGCTTTGTTCATTTTCTATTCACTCCTGAGTTTTTGACGCTTAATAATATGGTTTTTGGTACTTATAAACTCTCGGTCTTTATTGTACTACACATCTACAATAGAAGATGGCAGATGTCTTCACCAGTATCTGATTTGTACTTGTCCGTTGCGTATGTTGTAGCGTGTGGCAAGTTTGCTTTTGGCGGTTATTATGCGGATGTTGCCATAGCCCTTTTGGAGTTTTTGTTCCACGACTGCTAAGGCTTCTTGCTGAGTGAGAACCGTCTGTTTTTTGACTTGCATTTTTCTTCCTCTTTCGGCGCGCTTAACACATGTGTTTGAGTTTGCTACAAGTGTTTTTCTACTGTGTGGTGCTATCAAGTTTTTCCCGTTACTATCGCGGGTTCTCCTTTCTCTTGGTTGCGCTTGCGTGTCTGCCTTTCCTTCGGGGCTGAGGAACAGGTTAATGGTTCAGATCTATTCTGAGTCTGTTTTGTGCTGTTTTCTCGTTTTCATTGTAAGAGTTGTTGTCAGCATTTTCTAAGTCTTGATTTCATAATAACTTGATTCGGTTGTTTTGGCTTTGCTTGTAGTAGTTCGGTTTTGCGTAGTCTAATCCATCATGCATGGTCTTAGGAAGGGGGTGTGCCTTCTATGGGGGGAACTTCGTTCCCACCCACTCAACAGGATGCTTTAGCATCCGACAGAGGGCATAATCATCCCTTCAGGGTGATGTCTGTCGTGCTGTTTGAGTTGGGTTGCTCTTTTTTCTGTTTTATTCGGCTTTGCGTACCGATTGTGCGTCATCGGCGTTAGCGGAACGGCTCGGTTTTTGCTTTATATGTGTTATATAGACGTGTTTAGACATTTTTCGTGTATTTGACGGTGTTGTTTGTCTATTTTGTACGTTGTTTGTCCGTCTTGTTTTGTTGCTTTTGCTGTAAAGCAGATAATGGTTGTTATATACGGGTTGGGTTGCATAGTTATTTTTTGAGCATCTCGCTGTTGCGGGGTGCGTGGTTAAGCTGTAAGCCTCAGCGGGTGATCACCGTCAAAATATGCAAATATGCAGATAAGCGATGTTATCGTTCATCATGTAGTGTTTTTGACCTTTCTTCTGGTAGTGTTTCGGTTTGCCCTTTGTTTAAGGGTGGCGATATGTTTGCTCGTCGCAAGGTCGTTCGTGTTCAAAAGCCTATTTTTTCTAAGCATTCGGTGAGGAGGCGTTTTTGATGT
>Ga0315280_10003891_pt1 | contig 22531 bp, 8 predicted proteins | sample YL17G06_40_MG_FD_203697 | JGI IMG/M metagenome (GOLD analysis project Ga0315280, IMG submission 203697) | Sediment microbial communities from Yellowstone Lake, YNP, Wyoming, USA - YL17G06_40 | ecosystem: Environmental > Aquatic > Freshwater > Lake > Sediment | place: USA: Wyoming | collected...
CCGCCAAGGATCGGCAAGGGCGTGTCGAGCCACTGCATGTACTGGCGGTCCGTGAACTCCTGCACGGCCGCCGTCAGTTCCGGGGTCATCTCGACGGGCTTGGGCTTCGCTATCCGCTCGTCCATGGGACGGTCCTCGTCGGCCTCGTCCCAGCGGCGGGTCGTGACGCTGAGGAAGTCGACCCCCGGCAACTTCTCGAGCCACAGGCGGCCATTGGCGAACCGCTTCGCAGAGTTGGCGGTCAGCACCAGTTCGTCCCCCACGAATTCGATCCTGCCGAGCGTCACCGGCCCGCCGAGCATCTTGGCGTCTCGTTCCGTCGCACGGTTCCAGACATACTGATTGGCTTGCTCGTCGTGCTCGATATCCTTGCGCTGGAGCAGGGCCTGGCGGACCGCCGCCGGGTCGGCCACGTGGAACGAGGCGGTGTGCCACAGGAAATCCTCTCCATCCGTGTTGCACAGGTGCGGCGGCTTCCAGTTTGCCTCCCACTCGTCGGCCCAGTCCCAGAGCCAGCCCAACATGTGGGCATCGCGCCGAAGGCCGTCGGGAGTGAACTCCATTTCGCAATCCTGGAGGAACTCGACGGCTTCCATCCCCATTCCCTCGCCCAGCGGCGGGCCGGCCAGTTCGATGAAGTGGAATCGCCCGGCCGCAAAAGCGCGCCCGCCAAAGAACTCGCCGTTGTTGATATTCTCCGACATGAGTTGATCACGAACGGTAACCGCGCCTCCCAGGAGGACGTCCTCCAGGTCAACCGTTCCCGCTTTCGGATCGTGGCCGGCCACGCGATACAGGGTCGGGTGTGCCTCGATTCGTGCTCGCAGCAGGATCGCCTCGGGCTGCGGCAGGCCCTCCGCCAGCATCTCCTCGGCGCGAGTCCTGCTCTTTTTGGTTGGGCGGTAGTCCAGGATTCCCCAAGCGACGTAGGCCGCGACCACGCCGCGCGACTCCTCGGTCTTGAAGAAGTAATCCAGATCGTCCCGGCCGAAATACCGCTTGGCGGCCCGGGATGACCAGAGCCGATCCTCGAACTTCAGGTAGTCGGCGAATCGCGTCCCTACCCGCCTGTCCGCTTCCTTCCACCCCGCCAGGTCATCCGGCGCGGGAACTGCCTGCGCCGCGGCGGCCTCCGGCGGCTCGGAAAGCGAGGGGCCCAGGGCGTCAAGATGCTCGGCAAGGTCGGCGGCAATCTCCGCCAGTTTCGGGACTACCGGCATGTAAAGGCACGTGACCCCCGCCTGCCGGAGGGCCGGCGCGATCGCATCGTGGAGGTTCTTGCTCGAGAAGACGATCTTCCGGGGCAAGCCCTTGCGCCCGCCGGCGCCGCCGCGAAAAGTCTCCAGCAGCATGTCGATGGCGTCACCGAGTTCGCCCGCGAACACGAGCCGGGCCTGAAAGACGTACTGGCTCGCATCATCCACCACCAGCAGCATCAGGAGGCTGCGGTCGTCGCCCTGAATCCTGCCAGGCAGGACCGGCAGACCCACTAACCAGGTTGCATCGAGGCGGGGAAGACCCGCCAGATCAGGCGTCGCGGCGGGGAAGGAGATCACCTGGGGCGCAACCGCAGGCTGCCACCGCTGGCGCGTCACAGACACCTGCGGGGCCGCCGGATCGCCGCTGAGAACCAGGGTCCATACGCCCTCCGGGTTGTCGAGCCTGGCCGGCTCAAGCAGTTTTCTCTGGTCCGCGTCTATGGCGCCTCGCATGACCATCAGCAGAAGCGCCAGTTCCGATTCGTCGGGCACGCGCGGCTGTTGCCCTGGGTGCTTGGCCATGCAGTTCGGGACCGGGTCGGTATACCGGGGGTGCAGGCCGGCCTCCCGGACGCGCGCTTGTGCTTCCGTCGACAACTCGCCGAATGTGTCCATGCTGAAGGCCAGCATGTCCATGGCTTCAGTCTCATCGTCCCCTGGGCCGTCGGAACCCGTAAGCGAGGCAAGAGAAGCCGTCGCTGTCTCTCCCCTGAGAAGGGACAGGCCGAACTGCTCGCCGGCGTCGCCCATCACGACGCCCAGCATCGACTCATTCCGGTCGGGGACCTTCACGGCAAAGCAGTCGAAGTTGGTGAACCTTGTCCAGAGCCGGCGATCGTTGAAATCGGCCGCGGCCTTCAAGACGTCGCGTATGAGGTCTTTGCGTTCCATCGCCTTCCTCGCTTCTGTCAGGAGTGGTGTATGGCAACACGGGTGATTCTGGCCGCGCCGGGCGGCAAAGTCAACATGCGTTGCTTGCCGTCCGAATAGAATTCTGCTGTCCTTTGTCGGGGGGCAACCCTACACTCCCGTGCTCTTGGGGTTGGCCGAAGGGGCGGGAGCGGTTCCGTGGCCGCCGAAAAAACGCCGGGCAAGCAGAGAATCCGCGGGCGGGCCTTCTCCAGCCCCGCCTTCTGCACGGAAGTCCTCGACGGCCGCATCGTCAGCCTGAAACGCACCGGCGACGTGTTCGACACCGACTACATTCTCGCCGGAGAGAAGTTGGGGGAGGTCTTCATCCGCTACCGCGCGGAGGGCGGGCCGTGGCGCGAGGCCGTGACCGCCGACCTGGCAGACGCCGCCGAGGCCCGGCTCCCGGAAGCAGGCGATTCCGAGTGCGCCGTCGCCTACGCGATCGGCGGTCGCGAGCGGCCCGACATGCTCCTGGAGGCGCGCTTCGCCTTTCAGGGCGAAGCACTCATCTGGACCCTCCGGTGCCGCAATGGCACAGGCCGGCCGCTGGAACTCGGCGACGTGGCGGTGCCCCTGCCGATGAATACCGAGTACGTGTGGGACAAGGACGTAACGGCCGCCCGGCGCGTCTTCAGGCACAGTTTCATCTCGGGGCACGCGTCGCTGGTGTTCTGGATGCGCTGTAACAGCGTGGGTCCGTACCTGGTCATGACGCCGCTGGGCCGGACGAAACTGGAGTACTTCGACGACAAGGGCAGGGGGGCGCCCTTCGAAGGCATCTACATGGCGTACATTCACTCTGCGGCCCAGGGCGCCGCTGCCAGGGAGAAAGGATGCCGGTGGCGGCAGCCGAATACCGCCGCCGCGCTGGCGCCAAGGGGCTCGGCCGGGGACGAGCAGGCATACGGTTTCAGGTTCTTCTGGGCCGACGGCTACGAGGCCGTCCGCGAGGCGCTCTGCCGCGAAGGCAAGTTCGATATCCACGTGGTGCCGGGTATGACGGTCCCGATAGACCTCTTAGCGATGTTCTCGCTCCGGACGACCAGTGTCATCCGCTCCGTCACGCCGGAGCACCCCCGGCAGACGCAACTGGAGTACCTCGGCACCCGCGGCCCGGACACCCACCTCTACCGGGTGCGGTTCTCGCGGCTTGGCGAGAACCTGCTCACGGTCCGCTACGGCGATGGCCAGGACATGGTGCTGGAGTTCTTCGCGACCGAGGCCGTGGAAACCCTGATCCGCAAGCGGGCCGCCTTTATCACCGCCGCGCAGCAGCACCGGGACCCCGCCAAGTGGTACAACGGCCTGATCTCCGACTGGAACATGAGCACCCGGGCGCTCCTCGGGCCCGACAACCTCGACCGGATCGAGGGCTGGCGGAAGTACATGGTCTCCTGCGACGATCCCGGCCTGTGCAAAGCCCCCTTCGTTGCCGCCAAGAACGTGGAGTACCCCTGCCCGCGCGAGATCGAGGCCGTCGATTATTACATCAAGCACTTCGTCTGGGGCGGGCTCCAGCGCACGGACGAAGAAACATATCCCTACGGCATCTACGGAATCCCCGATTGGAGGGAACTCCGCGAAAGCCCCGACGACGGTCCCAAGGGCAGACTCCATGTCTGGCGCATCTACGATTACCCGCACGTCATCATGCTATATCTCAAGATGTACCAGATCGCGAAGCGCTACCCCGAGATAGCCACGTACCTGGCGCCGGAGGAGTATCTCCGCCGCGCCTTCGGCACGGCCCGGGCGTTCTTCACAGTTCCGCTGGAGATCGACGGGTGGTCCGCGTACCGGACCGGCGCCTACAACGAGGTTGTGATTCCCGAACTGATCGATGAACTGGAGGCCGTGGGGTGGCGCGAGGAGGCCGGCGCCCTGCGGCAGCACTGGGAAACGAAGGTCCGGTACTTCATCCAGGCGGGCCCGAACCTCTTCGGCTCGGAGTACCCGTTCGACTCCACGGGGTTTGAATCGACCCACGCCCTTGCGAAGTACGCCATCGAGCGGGCCCGGGCGCCCGGAGGCACGCAGGCCGGCGGGCCCGGCGTCGCGCGGGAGGAAGCGGAGCAGTTCATGGCCCGGCAGACGGCGGCCAATATCATGTGCCGCGGCTGGCTCGAGACCGCCTACTATCATCTCGGCAGCGACTTCCGCGGCTGCGGCAGTTCGGCCTACACCCTGAGTTACATGTCGCAAATGGGCGGCGGGTCGCTCCTGGATTACGCGTTGTACTACGCCAGCGACCCGTTCCCGTACCTGCGCCTGGCGTACGCGTCGATCCTCAGTTCGTGGGCACTCATGAACGCCGGCACGGCGGAATCAGACTATGGATATTGGTATCCGGGGAAGGAGAACGACGGCGCCGCCGGCGGCGGTTTCGAGCCCGAGCCTTTCGGCCATACCTGGCTCGAGCAGCCTCACTCCCGCGGCGCCTGGTACTATGGCTGCGAAATCGATCTCGGATACGGCGGGGCACTGCGGGCGGCGGCCACCGTTGTGGCCGAGGACCCCATCTTCGGGCTCTTCTGCTACGGGGGGACGCTGAAAGAGTCCGGCGGCGGCATCCACGTCGTTCCGCGCGACGGCGTCAGAAGACGCTTCCACCTGGTGCGCGGACGCGAGCGATTCCACATGGTCCTCCAGCGGGACCACTTTGCCGCCGAGGCGCCCATCGTGCTGAAGCCGGACCTTTCGGAACTCTCCTTCCTGGTCCAGAGCGCATCGAGCACCCCTCACGCCGCCGTGCTCGGGCTCTCCGGGCTTCCCGAGGGCCGGTACGAGGCGCGGATGGACGGCCGCCCGCTGGCCAGCGCAGGGGTGGCGAAGGGCGGCGAGTGGAAACTCGAACTGCCCGTGGCGGCCGGGGCGGCGCACGCTCGCGTGACCATCTCCAGGAAGGAATCCTGACCCTTTTGTGGAGACTCCGGCAGCGCTGCCGGCGATGACGCTACAGTCTCATCTTGTGCGGCCTTTTTGTGTTGTGCCCATGCGCCGCGCAAGTACGCTGTCTTCTCCGGAGCAAATCAGGATCAGTGAGCGTGCAAGGCATACGGCCATCTTCCCTGCGCCCCGGCTGGCGTGTGACGGGCGTCGCGTTCGGGAGTTTTTTTGCCCTCGGCCTGCCGGCAGGGATGCTCGGCGTCGTGTGGCCCTCGGTCTCGTCCACGTTCGAGGTTCCCCTCGAGTTCCTCGGCGTGATTCTGATGACTTCCATGGTGGGCTACCTGGTGACCAGTTTCGGCGGCGGGCGGCTGGTCGGCTCGCTTGGCGTGGCGGCGGTTCTGGCGGCAGGAGGCCTGGTTCGAGCATTGGGGCTCCTGGGATTCACCCTCTCGCCAGGGTGGTGGCCGCTGGTGCTTGCGAGCCTTGTCCTCGGTCTCGGCGGCGGAGCGGTCGACGCCGGGCTGAACATCTACTCCGCGGAGCACTTCAGTCCGCGCCGGCTGACCTGGCTTCACGCCAGTTATGGCGTTGGGGCCACCGTCTCGCCGTTTATCATGGCGACGATCCTCGGGCTGGGCGAGTCTTGGCGCTGGGGCTACGGCATCCTGACGGGCCTCCAGGCCGTGGCTGCCGCCGGGTTCCTGGCGACGCCGAGCCGCTGGTCGCGTCCGACGCCGCCCATGAAGGCGTGCGAAACGCCGCCGCCGAGGGCGCGAACACGCGAGACCCTCGGCATGCCCCTCATCTGGGTGGGCATCGCCGTGTTCTTCGTGTACTGTGGTGTCGAGGAGATCGCCGGGTCCTGGACGTTCAGCCTGTTTACGAAGGCGCGCCACGTGGGCGAGACGGCCGCCGGGTTCTGGGTCGGCGTGTACTTCGGCGCATTCACGGCGGGGCGGGTGTTTATCGGATTGGCGGCCAATCGGGTCAGCACGCGCCTGCTTGTCAGGCTGAGCATGGTCCTGGCCGTGGCGGCGGCGGCGATCGTCTGGTGGAGCCCGGTGACCGAGGCCGGATTCTGGGGGTTGGCGGTTCTGGGGTTCGCCCTGGGGCCGGCCTTCCCGCTGATGACCTCCGACACGCCGCGGCGGGTCGGCCCGCGCCACGCGGCCCATGCCATCGGGTTCCAGGTCGCTTCCGCAAGCCTCGGCGCCGCGGTCATTCCGGGCCTGGCCGGCGTACTGGCGGCGTGGTTCAATCTGGAGGCGATCGGGGTTTGCCTGACGGCCGTCGCGGTGATGCTGCTTCTTCTCTACGAGGTCAGCGAGTGGTTCGCGCGGCGAGGTGAGTGCTGCGTCAAGCGCCAGGCAAACGTGCCGTGATGGCCGGGCCGGGGCAATGATTCCTCTGGAGGGCGTGTTATGAGAGACCTCGTCTTCATCGCAGGGGTCCTGTGTGTCCTGGGCGGGAGTCTTGCGGCGGCGGATTCCCCGCCCGCGCCGCGACAAACGGTCTCTCTCGACGGACAATGGAACTTCGCCACGGACCCCCAGAACGTGGGGGAAGCGCAGAAGTGGTATGCACCCGGAGTCAACCTGCCGCCGATGCCGCTGCCGGGGTACGCCCCCGCGGCCGACGGAAAGATCAAGGTGCCGGGCATCTGGGACGCTCAAGGGTACGGGGCCGAGACCGACAAACTCCGCCACAACTTCGTCGGCAAGGGCTGGTACAAGCGAGAGGTCGACCCGCCCCGGCTGCCGGAAGGCCGGCGGGCGTTTCTGCGCATCACGGGCGCCCACCGCTATGCCAAGGTGTGGCTGGACGAACATTATCTCGGTGAGAACATTGGTTATCTATCAGCCTTTGAGTATGACATCACCGAGCGCCTCGCCGCGGGCAGGAAGGTCGCGGTCACCATCCAGGTCGATTCCCGCCAGCGGTGGGACGTGGACGGCCTGTACGGCGCCGGCGACCTGGCCGACTACTTCGAGGCCCAGTGGGGCGGGCTATGGGGCCACGTCTCGATCGAGGTCCGCCCGGACATCTGGCTGGAGGACCTGTTCATTCAGCCGCAGGCTTCTCCGCCCGCCTGCACGGCGAGGGCCGTCGTGCGCGGCAGGGGCCGGCGGGCCACGGCCCTGCGCCTGGAGGTTCGCGACCTTAAGGGAACCCCGGTCGCCGAACAGATTCAGCCCCTTGCCGAACCGCTGAGGGCGGGCGCTCCGCTTGATGTAAGCGCCGCCATCCCGCAGGCCAGGCCCTGGACCCCCGACGAGCCGAACCTCTACGTCGCGTCGCTGTCGGTGCTCGACGGCCAGGAAGTCGTGGACCGCGTGGAGAGCCGGTTCGGGCTTCGCCGGATCGAGATTCGCGGGCCGTACTTTCACCTCAACGGCAAGCGCCTTTTCCTTCGCGGCTACGGCGACGATCACATCTACCCGAAGGAGATGGCCCGATCGGCTGACAAGGAGATGTACGCGGCCCGGCTGCGGCTGATCAAGTCGTACGGCTTCAACTTCGTCCGCCACCACAGCACGATCATGCCGCCGGAGTACTACGAGGCCTGCGACGAGTTGGGCATGCTCGTCTCGGCGGAGTTCCCCATCGCCTACCAGAGTTTCTACGAGAAGGCCGGCAAGGCGGCGCTGGAGACGCACAAGCGCCAGTGGGACGCCGCCATCCGGCAACTGCGCAATCATCCGTCGATCTTCGACTGGTGCATGGGCAACGAGTTCTGGGACGGCCTGCCGCTGGCCGGGGATTTCGCCGCCATCGCCCGCGGTCTGGACCCGACGCGCCCCTTTGTCGATACCGACGGCGTGTGGCCGGCCATCGTGGGGCGGGACCGCCCCACCCTGGACTTCTACTTCATGCTGTTCGACGTGGGAAAGATCCCCTTGGACCTTCCCGACAAGTACCGGCTTGACAAACCCCGCAAGCCGGTCGTCTCGCACGAGACCGGCAACTTCCTGACCTTCGCCCGCCTGGACCAGTTCGAGGGGTTCAAGGACAACGTCAAGCCGTACTGGACCGGTCCGGGGATCGAGAAGATGAAGAAACTGGGCCTTGCCCAGGAGGCGGTCACGTGGGCCGAGAAGTCCGAGCGCCTATACCTGCTGTGCCACAAGAACGACCTGGAGGCCCTGCGGCGGAACCCGTATATCACCGGCCACCAGTGGTGGCTTTTCCAGGACTACTGGACGACATCGAACGGGATCGTGGATTTTCTCTACCGGCCCAAGGCGATCCGGCCCGAGGAGGTCCGCCGCATGGTCAGCGACGTCGTCCTGCTGGTCGACGGCCTGAAACGGACATATCGCGGCAAGGCGCCGCTGCAACTGGATTTCGTGGTCTCGAACTACTCGCCGGCGGAACTTGCCGGCGAGACGATTGCCTGGCGGGTGAAACTGGACGGCGCAGCCCTCGGCAGCGGCGAGGTCAAACCCCTCCAGGTGGGGCAGGGCGAGGTGGCCGCCGTGGGCAAGGCGGAACTGGGCCTGCCGGAGGTGGCCAAGCCGTCGCGGCTTACCATCGAGGCCGAACTCGCCTGCGGGGGGACTCGCTATGCCAACGACTGGACCGCCTGGCTGTTTCCTACCCAGACTCCGCCGCCCAAGACGGCCGTGGGCGTCTTTGCCGATCCGGGGTCGATGGCATTGGTCAAGTCGCTGGGTGCAAAGCCGATTCCCGGCGGCGAATCCCTCGACCCCAAGGCCGTGTACGTGATCGGCGCACTGGACCGCCGGCTGGTCGATGCGGCCGAGAAGGGGGCCTGCCTGGTTATCCTCGGGGGCCAGGACCTGGCGCCGACGGTGGCGTCCACGTTCAAGACGTCGTGGTGGAAGAGCGATTCTCCTGACGACAACAACTGCGGCACCGTGGCCTATGACCACCCCATCCCGAGGGACATGGCCGGCGACGGTTGGTGCGATGCGGCGTGGTACGCGCTCATCCAGGGCGGGCGCAAGTACAACCTTGAGGCGCTGCCTGGCCGGCCCGACGTGATCATCCGCGGCATTCCGCACCTGCACCTGATGGCCGACCTGGCGTTTCTCTGGGAGGCCCGCGTTGGCCGGGGCTCGGTCCTCGTGAGCGGGCTGAATCATGCGGCCGCCAAGGGCTCGCCCGAAGGCGAGTGGCTGCTGGCGCGGATGCTCGACCATGCCGCCGGCCTGCCGCGGCCCAGGAGCGAGATTCCGGTCCAGTTCCTCCGCGGCAAGTTGCCGCCGCCTTTGCCGCACGTGTCGGGCTTCCAGCGGCTTGTCGCGAAGGGCGAAGAGGGCACGTGGCACTCCTATCGAGAAGACAATGTTCGGGCATACGTTTGCCGCCAGACCGCGGTCGGCAACCTGGTCGAGTGGGAGACCTCGCCCCTTCCGGCGGGCTGGGATCGGCCGCAGGCCACCTTCGTCTTCGCGGGCGGACTGGGCTGGCAGTCCCAGCCGAAGACCGAAGGGTTCGTCCTCATGGTCGATGGCAGGGACGCCCTGCGTTTCGACCTCTCGCCCCAGGTCGCGCGCTGGTCCGGCGCGGACGGCAAGGCGACGCTCCAGTTTGCGTGCCTGCGCGTGCTGCCCGAAGACCGGCTGGGGCTGTTCTACGCGACGATCTCGCGGGACCTGTTGAAGGAGGGCCGGCCGTGTCGCCTGGCGGTTCGGTCGCTCGGCGCGGGCAGCCGGCGATGGTTCGGCCTCAATGCGTACACGGACTTAACCAACTCGCGGTCAGGGGAGGGCAATCCGGTGACCACAGCGTTGAGTCTTCAGCGGACCGGCTGGAACGTTCGCGCGCGGCGTTTCATGTATCCGCCGACGTTCAGCGCGGCGCCGGCGGCCGGGGCCAAGTCGTACGCCGTTGGGGTCCAAGCCAAGCCGGGCGACCTGCGGCAGGAAGCAAAGTCGGACACGGCCGACATCAGCCTCGCCGGCATCTGGGACGCCCTGCCAGCGGCCCGCGGTTATACGGCCTGCATTGAGGCGCTGGATGCCGGCGGGAAGCCGCTCGCGCGGACCGCGAACTTCGATTTCTTCAAGGTCGCCCCGTTTGCCGGCCGACCCGGCGAGGCCAAGGGCGGCTATGTCGAATCCGGACGCAGGTGCGCCCGGTACGTCATCGCGAAACGCCTGGCCGACTGGAAGACAGCCGAACCCGGCAAGGTGCCGCTGCCCGATTTTCCCGCGCTGTTCTATTCCGCGTACATCCGGGTGCTCGTCACGTACGCCGGGCTCGCGCCGGGAAGCCCCGAGGCGCAGGACGCCCTGGCGCTGGCCAGGAAGGTCGGCCTGGACCTCGTCAAGACCAGTACTCCGGCGGACTGGGCCTACCCCGCCATGCCGCTGTCGCACAGGCCCGGGAATTACCTCCAGGTCTCCCGCACGGCGATGGCGGGCATGGCGTACATCGACCTCGCGGCGGCGACCGGCGACAAGACGTTCCTCGACGCCGCGATGAGGATTGCCGATGCGCTCAAAGCCACGCAACTTCCCGACGGACGGTGGTACTTCAGGGTCGATCCCCGCACAGGTAAAGCGGCCGAAGACTACACGTCGGACCAGGCCGAGGCGATCGTCTTCCTCGATGCCCTCGCGGACCAGCACGGCCGCATCGACCTGACCGCCACGCGCGACAAGGCCGTCCAGTGGATGCTCGCCAATCCCGTCAAGACCCGCCATTGGCAGCAGCAGTGGGACGACGTTCCCATCAAGGCGCCCTATGAGAACCTGGAGTTCTACGACACGGTGTTCTTCGGGTTGTTCCTCCTGAAGCACGCGACGCCGCAGAACGGGTACAAGGAGACGGCCGCCGAACTGTATCGGTACATCGAGGACCAGTTCGTCCTGTGGGAGAACTCGTACAACCCGGAGTTCATCGCCCCGAGCGTCAAGGAGCAGTACCTCTGCTACATCCCGATCGATTGGCATGCGGCACACTTCATCCGCTTCTCAATGGCCATGCACCAAGCGACAGGGCAGGCCGTTTACCTCGAAAAGGCCAGGGCCATGGCCGACTCGCTGACGGCCGTGCAGCATCCCGATGGTTACTATCCGACGTGGATGCGCCGCAAGGGGGCAGGCATTGACTACGGCGACATCTGGCCCAACTGCACCTCGTACACCGGGGAGATGCTGATGAGGCTGGGCAGGTACATCGAGGGCCTGGAGAAGAAATAGGGCGCGGCATGTTCAGCATACGGTTTTGCGCGGCGGGCCTCCCGATACGCCGCGCCAACACGCACACTTGGGACGCCACGGCGCACAGGAAACGAGGCATCGCATGAGCGGCAATCACAAGAGGGACGTCCGGATTCTGCGGGACCTGGTCAAGAAGTACGTGGACCTCGCCCGCAAGCCGATCCAGGAGGAGCGGCGGCAACTGTGGAGCGACCTGCTGAGCCTCAGGCGCACCCGCCCCCTGGTCCTCGCGACCTACGGAATGTGGAACGTGTGGTGCCGCGAGGTCTTCGGGGATAACACCCTGAAGTGCGAAGATCCTCTCTTGCGGGCCCACGAGCGGAACCTGCGGATGGCGATCTTCCACGACCCCATCGGCGACGACTTCATACTTGAGCCGTGGATCGGCGAGGAGGCCGTCAAAGACGGCGCGTGGGGCCGGCTCTTCGGCGTCGAGCAGCGCCTGACCGACAAGCCCGCCGAGGGCGGGGCAGGGGCCTACATGCCGGTCCTCAAGGACTGGGCCGACATGGCCAAACTCGAGCCCGTCCGCCATCGCATCGACGAGGAGGCGACCGCGCGGAAGGTCGGCGCGCTCAAGGATGCGATCGGCGACCTCGTGGAGATCGACGTGAACCGCGGGCCGGTCTACTCCGGCTTCATGGCCGACATTTCCTGGAACCTCGCCACGCTTCGCGGGCTGGAGCAGATGATGGTTGATATGTATGAGTCGCCCAGGCAACTGCACGCGCTGGCCGCCTTCATCCGCGACGCCACGCTGGCGGCCCAGGATGCGGCCGAGGCGGCGGGCGATTACGGCCTGAACTGCCACGGGATGCAGGAGATGCCGTATTCGCGCGACCTGGAGTGGCCGCGGCCAAACGTGCGCCCGCGCCTGCGCCGGGACCTGTGGTGCTTCTGCGCCGCCCAGGAGTTCACGCTCATCTCGCCGAAGATGCACGACGAGTTTCTGCTCCGCTACCAGATGCCCATCATCCGCCGGTTCGGCCTGGCGGCCTACGGGTGCTGCGAGGACCTGACGCGCAAGATCGACATGCTGCGGCAGGTTCCGAACCTGCGGCTCATCGCCGTGACCCCGCGGGCCGACGTCCGCCGGTGCGCCCAAGAGATCGGCACGGACTACGTGATCTCCTGGCGTCCCAACCCCGCCGACATGGTCTGCTGCGGTTTCGACGAGGGCAAGATCCGCCGGATCATCCGCGAGGGGATGGAGGCGTGCATGGGGCTGCATGTCTGCATCCACCTGAAGGACGTCGAGACGGTGGAGGGCGATCCCTCGCGCCTGGCCCGCTGGGTCAGGATCGTCCGCCGCATCGGCGACGAGTATGCCTGACGGGTGCTCTTCCTCGGGAGGACATTGGGTCAGACGCCTTTTCCGAACGGCCGGAAAAGGCGTCAGACCCCACCTGTAACTGAGTCATTCCCATGCGGCGGGCGGGCCGGCCCGTCGAGGCCCGCCGGGCGCTGCGGGACTACCTGCCCGGGCCGATCTCGGCGTACGTCCAGTCGCCCGCCACGAACACTGTGACCAGCGGGCGGCCGTTGGGGAACCGGGGCTGGAGCACCGGCCCCGTCCTGGCGCCGGGGTGCAACTCGCTGAGTTTGTCGAACCCCGGCTGTATGATCGGCGCGTCGGCGCGCCGGATGATGTAGAAGCAGCGGTGCTTCTGCGGATCGCCTTTCGTGCCTCCCTCGCTCATGCCCGTATTGAAGGCCACGTACTTGTCGTCCGGCGAGGTAAAACCGTTATAGATATGGGCATCGATGTCGGCGTAGAGCAGCAGGCCCGGGCGCCGGCCGTCCACGGTGCCCTGAACAAGGATGGTGTTGCCGTAGGGCTCGCCCTTGGCCCCCTTCCTGCCCCACTCGGGGTTCCGGCAGGAATTCACGACGCCGCCGGAGTCCTTGAACCAGTTGGGCGTGCAGTTGAAATGCCGCGAGAGCACGGTGGTCTGCTGGGTCTGGAGGTCGAGTGCCACGATGTTCCACGGCGCCCCGTTAGCGTTGGCCGTGCCGCAGAGCCTCTTGCCGTCGGCCGACCAGTACATCTGCTGGAAGATCCCATGGTTGGGCATTTCTTTGACCTGCTTCTTCGTGTCGGAGTCGAAGATGCGGATCACGCCTTCGTTCTTGTAGAGGCAGGCGATCTGGCGCGTGTCGGGGCTCCAGGTCGCCCACGGAAACTCGCCGTACTTGCCCAGGGCGACTGGGTTGGAACCGTCGCTGCCCGCGACCACCAACTCCCCCTGGGCGCCCACCGAATCGTGATCGATGTCCTTGGTCCTGCGCAGCCGCCGGTACATGATCTTCTTGCCGTCGGATGAAAAGCGGGCGAAGAACTCATGCGTGTCCGGGGTATTGGTGATGTTCCTCATTTCCGAGCCGTCCGGGCGCATCAGGTACAGGTCGGCCTGCCCCAGATTGTCGTCGGGCAGGCGCTTCTGCGCCGCGATCTCCTGCGCGTAGGCGGCGATGACGATCCAGCCCTTCTTGCCCGCCTCTTTTCGGAGCGCATCCGCCGCCGGATCGTCGGCGGCCCTTATCTCGGCGGCAACGGTCAGGGCCGCCGCGGCGAAAGCCCACAGCACCGGCTGCTTCACGATCCACAAAGTTCTCATCATATCTTCCTTTTTCTTGCAGTCCGCGCCGTTCGATGCGCCCTGGTGGGCTGGCAGCCCGCAGCGCACCCGCAGTCAAGGGCGACCGACTGCCGAGGCGCCCCATTATCACCGGGTCCAAGCGCGTGGGCAAGGCCAAGTTGCCTCGCCGCCCCTCGGAACCGCTGTTCGCCGAAGGGAAGTCGGGGATCGTCAGGCCGCCTTCCGAGCACGCCCTGCGGCACGGGACCCTTGCAAAGACGTTGCCTGCCCGCCATGATGCGCTCCCCGCTCGAGCATCAGGAAGGGCGGCATCGGCCCCGAACGAAGGAGACTAGCGCAATGTCCTCTGGCGTCCGCCGACGATGGACCTCTGTCCCAGCCGCGGTCCTCCTCGCCCTGGTGGCGGCTGCGGCGTTGGCCGCCCCGCCGAGACCGGCAACCTTTGCCACGCTCCCCGAGAAGGAGGGCTGCCAGGAAATCTACCTTCAGAAGAAGGTGCAGGTGCCCGAGGGGAAGGTCCTTCGCGCCTGGACGGCCACGAGCGCCGCCCACGAGTTCGTGCTTTACGTCAACGGCAAGGAAGCCTGCCGGAGCCGGTACGGCCGCGTCGCGAGCGCATTCCGCCTGGCGGAAGAGATCGAGGACCTGGCGCCCTTCTTCAAACCGGGGACCAACACGCTGGCCATGAAGGCCCGCCGCTGGAGCACCGGCGCGCCGGCCGCCTGCTTGAGGGCCGAAATCCAGGTCCAGATCGGCAAGACGGTCATCGCGGTGCCCCTCGTCACCGATGACTCCTGGGTTGGTTTCTATGAGGCGCCGCCCAACTGGACTGCCGCTGACTTCAAAGCCAAGGACTGGATGCAGGTCAAGACCATCCAGGGCAATCGCCTTCCGCCGCGGATCCGCCGCGACCAGCAAGGCGCCATCGAACCCCGGCTGCCCCCGCCGCTTCCGAAGCCGGCGCTCGACGCCCTTCCGCAGATGGCCGACATGAGCGACTGGCAGCAGGCGGTCGTCTCGCGCGACGTCGAGGCCGAGACCAAACGCCTGATGGGCATCTTCAACACCGAATTCGTGGCCCGGACCTACGCCGAGGCGATCCAGCGCGGCAACACCCACATGGGCGACAGTTTCAGCATCACCGGCTACCCGGTGGGCAACGGCTGGGTCTGGACGGCCATCGGGCCGTACCCCTTCTACAACACCACGGCCACGCTCGGCCCGGAGTACCAGTACCCCGTCCAGTGGAACCCGGGTTCGACGTTCGCCGGCGATGCGGTGTCGCTCCTGGCCGACGGCAAGCCCCTCGTGCTTGAAAACCAGTGGATGTGGAAGATCCGGCGGACCGACGTGGTGGTGGCGGCCGCCGCCGGCGCCGACCGCAGGATCGTTTTCTACGCGCTGACGTTCGCTCCGCCCGGCCTGAAGGCGCTTCTGCGGCTCTACGCCGTGGCCAACGGGTCGGATGCCCCGCTCACGGGCGTCCTGGTGACCAACACGATCCCGCGGACGAAGGCGGCCGGGAAGACTCTGACCGAGACCGTGAAGCACGCGCCCATCGCCGACGCCGCCGGAGACGCCAACACGCGAACGATGATATCGGGCGTGCTCGACGACCTCGACGCGGCGGCCAGCCGCGACGAGAAAGCCAACACCGGCGCCCTGGCTATCCGCCTCGGCGACATCGCGCCGGGCCGGTGCGGCAAGGCCCTGCTGTACCACGTCGCGTTCCTCGAGACGGTCAACGGCAAGCCCGTGGAATCCGACGCCGAGAAGACCCTGGCGGCCGTCAAGGCGCGGGGCTTCGGGCTTCTGGACGACACCATCAAGTATTGGCATGATTACAATGCGTCGACGACCGCGCTGGATGCCCCCGGCCCGTGGGGCGTCCGCGCGGCCGACTTCGTCGACGACGTGAAGATGCTCGTACAGGTCCAGCAGTTCGAGCGGACGGGGGCGGTCGGCCCGATGTGGTTCTTCTCGGACCAGTGGATTCGCGACGCCTGCGGGCCCGTCAAGTCGTTCGTGCGTACCGGCCGGTTCGACAGCGCCCGCCGCGTGCTCGACTACCACTACCGCGCTTCGGCCGCCTGCCGGAAGATCCTCAACTGGCTGCCGATGGACGTGGACATCGCGCAGGCGCGGCCGCCCGTCGAGGACTGGTCGAAGGTGACCATGAATTTCGCCGACCGCCACGCCACGTGCGAGGTCCCGAGTTGGATCGTCCTCCAGCACTACTGGTATTTCCGGGCGAGCGGCGACGCCAGGACCATCGGCGAGCACTGGGGCTACCTCAAGCGGTGCTTCTACGGGCAGTTCGACAACCCGGCCGACAAAGTCTTCCGGCCCGACTTCAAGATCCCGTTCCACGGCGACGAGACGTACATCTACTCCGGCGGCGAGGCACTCTGGAAGGACCGCTACGACCTCGAGCAGTCGAGTTACCCCGGCGGCAACATCTACTCGGCCGACTCGTCCTTCGAACTTGCGGCCGCCGGCGACGCACTGGCCGCCATGGCCAAGGCCCTCGGCAAGAACGAGGATGCCGTCAAGATTGCCGAGGCCGCTGCCAAGATCCGTGCCGCCGCCGAGAAGTACTACTGGATGAACGACCTCGGCTTCTACGCCCAGGGCATGAGCGTCCTGTTCGACGGCCAACTCAGCCGCTACCCGATGGCCAACATCAACGCCAACGTCATCTGGAGCGGCTACGGCGACGTGCGCGACAAGAAGACCGTCTCTAACGCCTTGCGGATGGCGGAATATCTCATGGAAGAATCGGGCGTCCTGAACCCCATCCTCGGCTACGACGTAACGGTCGGCATGTTGCAGGGGCAGGGCCTGCACACCCTGGCGGCGATCGACCATCCCTGGGCCGAGAAGGCGTTCTACGCCTTGCTGATGATCGCCGGCGAGACCACCGAGTTCAGCGAGTGGATGGCGCCGGGCCGCGACTTCCGCACGATGTACCGCGCCAACCGAATCCGGCCCTGGGAGGCCGGCATCAACCTCGATGCCCTCCTCTCCTACCTCAGCGGGTTCGAGCCGGATGCGTTTGCCAAGCGCATGGTCCTGGCGCCGCGGCTGCCGGGCGGCGTCTACTCCCCCATCAAGTGGGACCGGATGACCCTGCGACATCTGCCGATGGGAGAAGGCCACTTCGACCTCTCGGTCGCCGACACCGGCCAAGGCCAGGACCGGCGGCGACTCTACGAGGTCACAAGCCACAGCCAGGACGACGTGACCGTGAGGCTCAAGGCCACGGTGCCGTTCGCAACGATCGGCCGCGTGGAAGTCAACGGCAAGGCGGTTGACGCCCAAGTGGCCGAGGCGTTCTCGCAGGCCCTGGCGTCAATCACGGCGGCGCTGCCGGCGGGGCGGACGCTCGCCGTCTCGGTCGCTTACCGCGCGCGCCCGGCGAAGCCGGTCGAGATCGACCTCAAGCCGTTCACGGCGACCGCCCCCAAGTTCGAGAAGAGCGACATCGTGGTCTTTACCGCGTCGCGTCCGCAGCCCGACCGGGTGCTCCTGAGGGAGGCGTTGGCCAGGAAGCACAAGGTCGTCGCCATAGATGCGACGCTGCCGACCGACCCGGCGACGTTCGAGGCGGCGCTGCTGTCTACGTTCGGCCTGCGGACGCGGATGCTCATCCTCGACGAGGGCACCATGGCCTCCGGCGTGCGGAAAGACACGTTCTGGCTCGACCCGCGGTTCGACGAGATCGTCGGGAAGTTCCTCAGTCGCGGCGGCGTCGTGGTCGAGGCCGCCAGCCGCAACCCCTCCAGCCGCTGGCTCGCCAAGACGCTCGCCCCGGCCGCATTCCAGGTCGACTACGGCCGCGGCGGCGACGTGCTGGCCATGGACGCCCCCGATGCTAAACTCGATGACCGGTTCTCGTGGCTCGACGAGAAGCAGGCCGAGGCCTGCGGCAAGTGGTCAGGCTACTGGGCCGGCAACTACACCATGAAGTACCTGGGCGGCGCCACGCTCATCACCGACCGGGCCCTCATCTGGGGCGAGCAGGAACAGCCGCACGGCTGCATGCAGTACGCCATGAAGACCACGACCGGCAAGGACCACCTGGTGCGCCTGCGCACCTGGCCCCGGCCGAAAAAAGGCTTCACCCTCCAGGTGACCGAGGACGGCGGCAAGACATGGCAGACCATCGAGACCCTCTGGGTGCCCATCCCGCAGGACCCCAAGGAAAACGGTTGGCTGGATGTCTATATGACTCTGCCTGGCAAGTACGTGACCGGCCCGACCACGCTTTTTCGCATCGGCGCCCCGAAAGGCTCCCAGGGCGGCATCGGCGTGCCCGGTTACGCGTCGACGGGGGCCGCCCGGATATGGATACGCGACTCGCTCGAGAAAACCCCGTTGATGGCCGAGATCGCGACGGCAAGCCCCGCGGCCCGCGCGCTCGGCCTGCCCGATAAGGGCGTCGTCGGGTACAGCGGCGGCCGCATCGCGCCGGCGGGCTTTGCCGCCCCTTATCGCATCCTCGGCGAGAGTTCTAAGGCCGCCCTGGTCCTGCGGCCGGTCGGCCGGGGGCTTTACGTCAAGAGCGAACTTACCTCGCTTTTCCCGGTCGAATCCATGACCCGGTTCGTGGAAGCCCTTCTTGACCCGGCGGCGCGCAAAGAGGCCCTGTCTTGCGGCCGGCCCTGGGACGTGGGCGACCGCCGATGATCGGCTCCCAAGGCGCAGGCAGGAGGCGCGTCTCCTCGACAAGGCATGTTCCCTGGGGCCGGGGTGCATGGAACCGCACCGGCGAAAGTCCTGGGCGGAAATGCCGGCGAAGACTTGTATACTACCGGGCAATGTGTAAGATCGTGGGACGCTTGGACGGCAGGGGGGCAGGTTGTCTTCTTGATAGCCGTCAGGTCTGACCGGGTGTGAGTGCAGGCGCTTTGGCTCTTTGGAGGGTACCGCATGAGACATGCACTACTGGTGTTGGTGTTTGTGGGGCTTCTTGCCTCGGCCGCCGTGCCCGCTCTGGCGCAGGGCGAATTCCCTCTGAAGTACGCCGACGCCCGGGGGAACGATCCCGTCCTCGCCATGGCCCGGCGCATCGTGCAGCCGGCGCCCGAGAAACCTGTCGATCTGAAGGCTCTGCCGAAGGATTTCTCCGGCCAGGCCAAGTACTTCTCGATTCCGCTAGGGGGCAAACAGGTCCTGGCGGTCGTCGACGCCTCCAAGCCGCCCAAACTGTATGTCGACGCGGCCGGCAAGGGAGACCTTTCGGCCGCAGAGCCGGTGCCGGCAGGCGGGCCCGAGAACCTGGGCATGTACGGCCCAGTGGCCATCGCGGGCGGCGGGCCGCAGGGGCAGGCCGCCAGACTTCGGTTCCACGTGCTGGGCGACGGTCAACTCATGCTGGTATGCCCGGCCGGCTACGTGGCGGGCGAGGCGAAACTGGCCGGCCAGACCTACCGCGTGGCCGTCGTCTGCAACTCCAGCGACGGCCGCTACGACCGCCCCCTCCAGTTGCCCTTGTCGCGATCGGCGCCGCCGGAGTTCAACATCTTCGCCATCGACCTCAACCAGGACGGCAAGTTCGACCGCAGCATGCCGATCGGCGGCGAGGTGGCGCCGCTCGCCAAGATGACCAGGATCAAGGACACGTATTACAGCCTCAAGGTGGCGCCCGACGGCTCCTCGGTACGCATCGAGAAGGCCGATCCCGGCATGGGCACGATCGACGTCGGCACGCCCGACGCCGAGATGACGGCCCTCTGCGACGCCGGTTTCCAGCATTTCAGCGGTTCGGGCGGCAAGTGGCAGGCTCCCGCAGGCCGCTACATGGTCCTCCAGATGGGGCTCGCCAAGACCGACGCCGCCGGCGCCACCTGGAAACTCTCGGGATCGGGGTCCGGCAAACTCGAGAGTTTCGAAATCCGGCCGGGCGAGACCCTGGCCCTGAAGATCGGCCCGCCCCTCACGGTCAAGGTCGATGCCGGCCCGGCGGGCGACGGCACGGTCTCTCTCGCCATGGCGCTCGAGGGCCAGGCCGGTGAGCGGTACACCCCCGGCGCCGCCAAGGACAACGAGGATCCCTCGCCGCCCCAGTTCAAAATCCTCAACGAGGCCGGCAAGGTCCTGACCACCGGCAAGTTCGAGTTTGGCTGAGGCGGCTCGTGCCGGTACTCGTGGCGAGTACCTGAAGGGTTCAAAGGCAAGTACCGCGTGGAAGTCCAGGCCGACCTCGGACCGTTCGCTGTCACGAAGACTCCCGACGCGTGGCTGGAAGTGAAGTAGCCGCGGCGCACAATTCACCGGCGTGCCGGTCCTCTCGTGCGGGGATGAGGGAGGGACTGCCTATGCCGATGCGAACGTTGGGCATCGTTTGTGCCTTGCTGGCGGCGGTCGCGGCGGCGCCACTGCGGGCGGCCGACACCGGGGCCGCGCCGGCCCTCGCGCCCCAAGTGAAGATCGAGGGCTGGGTGAGCGCCGTCAAGGTCCTGCCCGACAAGGCGCCCGACTGCTCGTCCCTCAAGGGCATCGCCGAGACCGTGACCCGCGGCTGCAAGACCAACGATGAGAAGGCCGTGGCCATCTACAACTTCATGATCCTGTCGCAATACCATCGCGCGTACCCGTCGGAACCGGGCGGGGTCCCGGTCCTCAAGGAGATCAACACCTACGGGTGGAGCCTGTGCGGCGGGCTGCACTCCGAAGAGTCGGCCCTCTGGCGGGAACTCGGCTGGGACTGGCGGTTCGTCGGCTGGAGCGGCCACACCACCGTAGAGGCCAAGTATGACAACAGGTGGCACTACCTGGATGCGTTCCTTAAGTTCTACGCCTGGATGCCGGATGCGAGCGCCCCCGGCGGCCGGACCATCGCCGGCGAGGACGACCTCAACTCTAGCGCCCAGACCCTCATCGCCGACGCCTTCGTCCTCGACAAGGGCCGCAACGTTGTCTACGCCAAGGACAACCAGTTCGAGATCATCGGCCAGAAAGCCAACTGGACGGCCCCGGCATTCCTGACCTGCGGCGACACGCTCGACGGCGTCATCGGCGGCCTCAAGACGCACCACGGCGCCGGCAGGGAAGAGGGGTGGGCCGGCATCAACCATGCCACAGGCAACTACTCCGCCGACGTCGTCCTGGCCCCCGGCTACGCCCTGACCAACACGTGGGACGCCGTCGAGGGCGCCTGGTACTGGGCCGGCCAGAAGGAGGCGCCGCGCCATACCTGCGGCAACAAGGACTTGCGCAACACACCCGACGCCGGCCTCGTCCTGGAGCCGTACTTCCAGCACGTCCGCAGTTACGCCAATGGCACGCTGCGGTTCGCACCGGACTTCAGCAATGACGCGTTCCTGAAGTCCCTCGCGGCCAAGGAGAACGTCAGGTGGGATAAGGGCGCCCTCGTGCCCGCCCAGGCGGGTTCGCCCGCCAGCGTGACGGTGCTGCTGCGGTCGCCGTACATCATGACCAAGGCCGCCGGCGCCGCCGAAGGGGCCGACTCCTTCGAGGTCTCCGCCGACGGGGGCAAGACTTTCAAGCCCGCCGACCTGAAGGACTTCACGGGCGCCGTCAAGGGCCAGGTCGCCGCCCTCGTCAAGATCGGCCTCAAGACCGCCCTGAAGTCGCTCGTGCTGGAAGCCATCGTTCAGAACAACCCCGGCAGCCTGCCGTACCTCTCGCCGGGCAAGAACGTCGTCACCGTCTCGGTGGCGGACCCCAAGGCCCTGGGCGACAACCGGCTGGTCGTCACCTGCGCCTACGCGCCGGGCTGGCGCACAAAGTCGTTCGAGCAACTCTGTATCGAGGGCAAGGAGGTCGCCAAGCAGCACAACGCCGCCTGGGCCGACACGCCCACGGTCGTCCAGAAGGTGCTGGCGGCCAAGGACCTGCCCGCCACGTTCGACGTCGACGTGCCCACGCCCAAGGACAAGTACCCCGTCTACCCGCGGATGCTCTTTGTCCGCCGCGAGGTGATTGCGCCCGGCTCCAAGCCGCTGCCCCTGCCCGACAATGCGCAGCAGCCGAAGATGGGGCCAAACGATGAACTCAAGACCTTGCCCAACCCGTTCCTGATGGGCGCCCAGCCTGGGCCGGCGCGAGTGGTCCGCCCCACCAAGACCGCCGCCATCGACCTCAAGCCCGGGCACTTTGTGACCAGGTCGGGCGACGTGCCCGCCGGCGATTTCCTCAAGTGGCCCAAGAATGACCAGGAGAAAGTCGAGCCGATGGCATTCCTGGTCGGCGGCGACCTTAAGGGCCTCCCGGCCGCGAAGGACCTGGCCGGCGCGCGGCTGGTGTTCCCGGCGATCCGCGCCCACCAGGAGGCCCCCACCAAGGTCGGCGTGGTCGCCCTCAAGGCGCCCTTTGAGCCGGGCCGGAAGTACGATTTCGCCGGCCTCGGCGACGTCCTGGGCACCGTCGTCGTGCCGAAACTGGCCAAGGACGCCGCCGACTGGAACCCGCCCAAGGAGTTCAAGGTCGACGTGACCCGCGCCATCCGCGCCATTGCCGCCGGCGACGCCAGGTTCAACGGCTTCGCCCTCCGCGTCGTGCCCGACCGCGGCGTGGACGACGGCTGGACCGTCCGTATCCACATCCCCAAGCAGCCGAAGATCCGCCTTGAGGTCGACACCTACGGCGACGCCCCGCCCAAGTAGCGGGCCCCGGCTGAGTGCCGCAGTGCATAGAGAGGCGGGGTCTCGCAAAG
>Ga0315280_10003892_pt1 | contig 22530 bp, 23 predicted proteins | sample YL17G06_40_MG_FD_203697 | JGI IMG/M metagenome (GOLD analysis project Ga0315280, IMG submission 203697) | Sediment microbial communities from Yellowstone Lake, YNP, Wyoming, USA - YL17G06_40 | ecosystem: Environmental > Aquatic > Freshwater > Lake > Sediment | place: USA: Wyoming | collected...
CAGGACCGAGAGGTGAAGTGGAAACGTGTTATGTATTTTACCTTTCGCTTAAAAAGAACTTGAAAGGGTAATATATACATAAATTTTGTGCATACAAATAGAAAAGTGGGATTTGCGTTTCGCATCGGTAATCATTTTTTGCCATCTGAAGAATAGCACACGTTTTCCATAGGTTCTAAATATTCGGTGAAGTAATATACTCATCAATTTGAGGGAATAGAAATGACAGCTATAAAAGAGCCTAGTGTTGATGAGAAAATTAAGCGTTTAAGAGAGTTAAGCGAACAAGCCAAACTTGGCGGCGGACAAAAAAGAATCGAAGATCAACACGCAAAAGGCAAATTAACAGCCCGCGAACGCATCGAACTCCTACTTGACCCCGGTAGCTTCAACGAACTAGACCAGTTCGTAGTTCACCAGTGCACAGAATTCGGTATAGCTGATCGCAAATTCCTCGGAGACGGCGTCGTAACTGGCTACGGCACAATTGACGGCAGACTCGTCTACGTCTTCTCCCAAGACTTCACAGTCTTCGGCGGCTCACTAGGTGAAATGTTCGCAAAAAAAGTCTGCAAACTCATGGACCTAGCCACAAAAACAGGCGCACCAGTTATAGGCCTAAACGATTCAGGCGGAGCACGCATACAAGAAGGCGTGGCAAGCCTCGCAGGCTACGGTGATATATTCTTCCGAAACGTCATAACATCAGGCGTAATCCCACAAATATCTGCAATCATGGGTCCATGCGCAGGCGGAGCCGTCTACTCCCCAGCCCTAACCGACTTCATAATAATGGTGGACAAGACAAGCCACATGTTCATCACAGGCCCAGACGTAGTCAAAGCCGCACTGGGGCAAGAAGTAACCTTCGAAGAACTTGGCGGAGCGATGGTTCACAGTCAAACAAGCGGCGTAGCGCATTTCATAGCAAAAGACGAAGAAAACTGCATCCAAATAATAAAAAAATTGCTAAGTTATTTGCCAAGCAACTACCTAGAAGACCCGCCAGCAGTAGAGCCAACAGACGACCCAAACCGCACAGACGAAACCCTAGCAGGCATACTTCCAGACGACCCAGACAAACCCTACGACGTAAAAGAAGTCATAATGCGCGTGGTTGACAACGGCGAATTCTTCGAAATCCAGCCACTCTGGGCACAAAACATAGTAATAGGATTCGGACGCCTAAACGGCAAAACCATAGGCATAGTAGCCAACCAACCCATGCACTACGCAGGAGCCCTAGACATAAACAGCAGCATGAAAGCAGGAAGATTCATACGCTTCTGCGACTGCTTCAACATCCCAATAATCACATTCGTAGACGTGCCAGGCTTCCTACCAGGCCTAGAGCAAGAACACGGCGGCATCATAAAACACGGTTCCAAACTATTGTACGCTTACTGTGAGGCAACGGTGCCAAAAATCACTGTGATACTTCGCAAAGATTATGGCGGCGCTTATGATGTAATGGGCAGCAAACATAGCGGAGCAGACATAAACTACGCATGGCCAATAGCCGAAATAGCAGTAATGGGACCTCACGGAGCAATAAACATAATCTTCAGAAAAGAAATCGCAGAAGCCGCAAACCCCGAACAGAGACGAACAGAACTTGTAAGCGAATACCGCCAAAAATTTGCAAACCCCTACGTAGCCGCACAAAAAGGCTACATTGATGAGGTGATTGAACCAGCAGAAACCAGACCCAAACTAATCAGCGCGCTAGAAAGCCTGACCACAAAACGCGAACCAAGACCAACAAGAAAACACTCAAACCTACCATTATAAATTAATACTCCCATACCCATTTTTCACTCTCCAATTGAACCTATATAAGGGGGTCTAGTCACTCTGACGAAGCCTGTCAAAATCACCGACACCACATTCCGAGACGCACATCAATCCCTAATGGCAACGAGAATGCGCACTGACACCATGATTCCAATAGCCGAAAAAATAGATCAAGTAGGCTTCTTCTCGCTTGAAATGTGGGGCGGAGCAACCTTCGACGTTTGCATTCGCTTCTTAGCCGAAGACCCGTGGGAAAGAATCCGCACCCTAAAACGTCACATAAAAAAGACACCACTCCAAATGCTACTACGCGGACAAAACGTAGTTGGCTACCGCAACTATCCAGACGACGTTGTCATAAAATTTGTGGAAAAAGCCGCAGAAAACGGCATAGACATATTCCGAGTTTTCGACGCTCTAAACGACATAAGAAACATGGAAGTAGCCATAAAAATCGTCAAAAAAGTAGGTAAGCATGCCCAAGGAAGCATCTGTTACACAATCAGCCCAATACACACGATAAAGTACTACGTGGAAACTGCCAAAAAACTAGCCGAACTCGATTGCGATTCCATTTGCATCAAAGACATGGCAGGAATGCTCGCACCACAACCAGCCTACGAACTCATAACCACCCTAAAAAAAGAAGTCGGACTACCTGTGCATTTACACAGCCACAGCACAAGCGGAATGGTTATGATGACCTATCTTCGCGCATGCGACGCCGGAGTAGACATAATCGACACAGCCTTTTCACCATTGGCTTGGGGCACTTCCCAACCTCCAGTCGAATCGGTTGTAGCCGCCTTGAAAGGGTCACCCTATGACCCTGGACTTGACATAGAACTCCTAAGCGAGATTGCAGCCTACTTCCGAGAGTTACGAGAGAAATACTACGACCCCCTAAAGCTTATTGACTCAAAGGCTGAAAGGGTTGACGCTTCCATTATAGTTCATCAAATCCCCGGCGGAATGTTCTCCAACCTTCTTGAACAGCTGAGAGAGCAGAAAGCGCTCGACAGGCTGAAGGAAGTTCTTGAGGAAGTTCCAAAGGTTAGAAAAGAGCTTGGATATCCCCCACTAGTAACGCCTACGAGCCAGCTTGTCGGCATACAAGCCGTATTTAATGTTCTTTCTGGCAAACGTTACAGCATTGTGCCGAACGAGATAAAAGACTACGTGAAGGGCTTTTACGGAAAGCCGCCAGCCCCAATCGATCCGAAAGTGAAAAAGAAAATCATCGGCGACGAGGAACCCATAACATGCCGCCCAGCCGACCTTATAGAGCCAGCGCTCGACAAAATACCGGACGACGTAAAACCATACATTGAAAGCGAGGAGGACAAATTAACCTACGCGCTGTTTCCACAAGTAGCTTTAGAATTCTTTAAGAAGAGGAAAGCTAAAAGGGAAGAAGCTAAAACTGGAATTCCGCCCGAGAAAATCATGGAACTTGAAGAAGTTGCAGCAGTCTCAGTGGCAGTTGCCACTTACCTGATGAGTTCGCGTGGAGTTAAGGCGCTGATACCCGTTAGGGCGAAGGGAGCCACGTCACCTTGGGTATTAGCTGCCCGGCAAAGCCTAGCTGAACATGGTGCATAACAATGCCAGCTTATGAAGTTTTCATTGACGACAAACCCCGGAAAATTGAACTGACAATAATAGGGGAAAATTCCTTCACGGTAAGAATAGACGATAAATCCCTAAGCATAGAATTACCAACTAATAAACTTGACTTGGAAAAGGAATTCTCCATAAAAATAAATGGCAAAACATACCAAATAGAACTGCCCAAAATTGACCGCGAAAAGCTTTTTTCCGTTAAGGTTGAAGAAGCCACATTCAAGGCTGAAGTGAAAACCCCAACAAGAAAACCAGCATTAACCATTTTTGAACCAACCCCCCTAACGGCCACAAAAAGGACTATGACGACTAAACAGGTGGTTGAAGGCGCCATAACTGCACCCATGACGGGCAAAATTCTCTCAGTAAAAGTCAAGAAGGGAGACCAAGTTAAGGCTGGTCAAATTCTTTGCATTCTTGAAGCTATGAAGATGGAAAATGAAATTGCAGCCCCAAAGGCTGGAACCGTTCGAGAAGTGTATGTTTCTGAGGGTTCATCGGTGAGTGAGGGCGAACCCCTTTTCGCGGTTGACTAGAAGACGGAAGGCGGCTTGTACTCGCCAAACACCTCACGTAAAGTATCACATATCTCGCCGAGGGTTGTATACTCCTTTACTGCTTGAAGTATGAAGGGCATGAGGTTTACGCCTTCTTGTTCTGCTGCCCTACGTAGCTTGTTTAGGGCTTCCCCCACTTTGACTTGGTTTCTTTGCATTTTTACCTGTTTTAGGCGTTCACCAAGCTTCTTCTCGATTTCAGGGTCTATTTGCAAAATCTTTATGGGAACCTCTTCTTCGGTTACGAACTCGTTCATGCCTACAACTATTCGCTTTTTGGCTTCAACTTCCTTTTGGAAACGGTAGGCGCTTTCCACAATCTCGCGTTGCATGAAACCCTTTTCGATGGCGGCAACCGCTCCACCCGTAGCGTCAATTTGTTCGATGTATTTTGCGGCTTTCTCTTCAATCTGATTCGTTAAGTACTCCACGTAATATGAACCCGCAAGGGGATCAACAGAGTCGACTACTCCGCTTTCGTATGCTATTATCTGTTGGGTTCTGAGAGCAATTGTCACTGCTTGCTCGCTAGGTAAGGCGTAGGCCTCATCAAACGAGTTCGTATGTAAAGACTGGGTTCCACCCAAAACGGCTGTCAACGCCTGAAGCGCCGTTCGGATAATGTTGTTGTAGGGTTGCTGAGCGGTGAGCATGACGCCTGAGGTTTGAGTGTGAAAGCGCAGCATACATGAAGCAGGGTTCTTTGCTCCGAAACTTTCACGCATGATCTTGGCCCATAATCTCCTTGCGGCTCTGAATTTAGCGATTTCCTCAAAGAAGTTGTTGTGAGCTGCGAAGAAGAAGGATAATCTGCCTGCAAACTTGTCTAAGTCTAAGCCTTTTTCAATTGCTGCTTGCACGTAGGCGATTGCATTTGCAAATGTGAAGGCGATTTCTTGAACAGCAGTGGCGCCGGCCTCACGGATGTGGTAACCGCTTATGCTGATGGTGTTCCATTGGGGCATGTGCTGAGAGCAATACTCGAAAATGTCTGTAACCAATCTCATTGAAGGCTTAGGCGGGAAAATGTACATGCCTCTGGCAACATACTCTTTCAAAATATCGTTTTGAACTGTTCCGCCAAGCTGAGGCTGCTCAAGACCTTGTTTTTGTCCAACCGCAACATACATTGCAAGCAAAATATTCGTAGGCGCATTAATTGTCATTGAAGTCGTAACCTTATCAAGCGGAATTCCATCAAACAATATTTCCATATCGCGCAGGGTGCTTGTACTGACTCCTACCTTGCCAACTTCGCCAGCCGCCATCGGATGATCGCAATCATAGCCAACCTGTGTTGGAAAATCAAAAGCGACACTCAAACCTGTTTGTCCATGCTCCAATAGATATTTGAAGCGTTGGTTTGTTTGTTCGGCTGTGCCAAAACCTGCATACTGTCTCATAGTCCACAATCTAGCTCGATACATTGTTGGATAAACGCCGCGGGTGAGCGGATATTCTCCGGGAAAACCTAAATCACGCAGATAATCAAAATCTGCAATATCAAGCGGAGTATAGATTCGGTTGATTGGGATATTGGAACTTGTGGAGAATTCACCTTTTTCAGGAAGCTTTTCAAGACTTTTCGACACAGTTTCGTTTTCCCAGTTTTCCTTCCTATGTTTAATTTCCTTCAGCTTTTGCTCGTCAAACAACTTTCAAAACACCAACAATAACTCTGCTTAGGCTTTTTCAACTGTTCCGTGTATATAGGCATTTTCTTGAGTGGGCAATATTCTGTGAAAAATATTGATGTTTTAACATCACTTCAGGATTTTAAGAATCGAGAGTGCCAGAGTCGCTGCTCTCAATTGAATCGATAAATTTTTCTATCAATTTTTTGCACTCTTCTATACCTTCTTTGTTCCTTAAAACTTCACCTATATCATCACCAGCTTTGACACTAACTCCAAAAAAGGGCGGCAGATTGTAAGGAACTAATTTCAATCCTAGTCCTTCTATACGATGCACAACTTTCTGTAAGGTTTCTTTTTCAACGTTTCCCGTACCCGACGCGATAAAAATGCAAAACGGTTTTTTCTCTGGGAATAGCCTATAGTCTGGATTCTTGAAAGCTATTTTGTATCCCATATTTTCTCGCATGTGCTGAATCGTATCTAGTCTTTCTAAGAAGCATAGGAATTTTGAAGCGAGGAAAATGTATTTAGGGACAGCAAAAACTATCCCATCTGCGCTTTTCATCTTTTCGAAAATTTGATTAAAATCATCCTCTAAGACACAATCGCTGCTTACGCATTTTTCGCAGAGATTACAAAATTCAATTTTCTTATCTGCCAACTGGATTATTTCATAGTCTGCCTCTATCGAATCAAGAACTGTTTTAGCCAATAGGTAGGAATTTCCATTTGTTCTCTGAGACCCAATTATTGCCAAAAGTTTTGCTTTTGACTTCATAATAATTAGGTAAATTAAGTATCATTTAAATTTTTGACCGTTAAAGCTAACTGAAACAGATATATAATGACTCTAAATCTAGAATATACTAGAAGCTTAGGTGTCCACTTTTGAAAGTTAAGGTCGAATACCTCGGTCACATTAGGAACATTATTGGCAGTGAGCGAGAAGAAGAAGTTGAGGTTGGCGAGGGTTCTTCCCTTGCTGACTTGTTAATGACACTTTCTAAAAAATATGGAAAACCATTTCAAAAATCTGTTTATGAAACAAATACCACCGACGTAAAATCAAATTTTATAGTCACAATAAACGGTTATCTACTTAACCAATTAAACGGAGTTAAAACCAAACTTCAACGTGGAGACCATATAGTTTTGATGCCAATTGTTAGTGGCGGCTGAGGCAAAACGTTTTAGGCTAGAAATACCATGAGTTTTCTTTCTTAGGTGAGAACCTTGAAAAGGATAGAAGCTTTAAAACAAATAACCTTCGAGCAAAAAGGCTTTGACGGGTTTCTAATTGCTAACGAGGCTAATTTGCTGTATTTCGCTGGTTTCCCCGGGGCAAGTTGCCTTTTAATCCCAAAAAAAGGTGAAAACAAAATTTACGTTTACAGCGTCAACTATGAGCAAGCAAAAGCTGAAGGAAAAGGCTTTCAGGCCGAATTGGTCAAACGTGGCGAAAACCTGATGGAAAAAATAGCAACTCAAGTTAGGGCGTTTAATATCAAGAAACTCGCTGTGGATACACTGAGCTATGAAAACTACAGCAATCTAGGAAAGAGGTTGAGAGGCGAAACAAAACTGAAAATTCAAGGCAACCTTGTCTGGGAGCTTCGCAAAACAAAAGATGAAAAAGAACTTGAGCTTATGCGTAAAGCCGGTGAATTAACAAGCGAAGGCATGAGAGTCGCCTACGAAGTGATAAGGCCAGGCATAAAAGAGTATGAGGCTGCTGGAGAAATTGAATACGCAATGCGAAAATGCGGTTGTTGGGGGACAGCTTTCGAAACCATAGTGGCTTCTGGTGTACGTTCCGCATTCCCCCATGGAGGCTGTACGGACAGAGAAATCCGGCAAGGCGACTTAGTTGTTGTAGACATAGGAGCCGCATACCATCATTACCGTTCAGACATGACAAGAACGCTAGCAGCTGGAAAGCCATCAGAAAAGCAAAAGAAAATCTACGAAATCGTTAGGCTGGCTCAAGAGAAAGCCTTCCAAGCTTTAAAGCCAAAAGCAGAAGCAAGAGATGTAGATACCATGGCAAGAAAAACTATAGAAGATGCTGGATACGGCGAATATTTCGTCCACGGCTTAGGCCATGGCGTAGGCTTAGAGGTTCATGAGCAACCAACACTAAGCCCAGAAAGCAAAGACAAACTAATGATCGGAAATGTGGTAACAATAGAGCCAGGCATATACATTGTGGGCTTCGGAGGTTTCCGCATAGAAGATACTGTTTTGGTGCAAAAAGGTAAAGCGGAAAAGTTTACCAAAGGACCTTATACTTTAGAAGCTGAAAAATGACCTGATTTAAATAAAATGGTGAGGTATGAGTTAAACTCTCAGAAGACGTGTGCCTCTTTGGATAACAAGGCTGTCATAATAATCGACATGCTTAACGATTTTGTTACTGGAAACTTGAAATGCGAAAGAGCCAAGCGCATAATTCCAAATCTAAAGAAGCTTATTGAAGTTGCACGCAAAAACAACATTCCAGTCATCTACAGCAACGACGCCCATTTTCCAGAAGATGCTGAAGTGGTCCACAAGTGGGGAAAACATGCCATAAAAGGCACAAAAGGGGCAGAAGTAATCCTTGAACTGAAGCCCACGGGAAAAGATTATGTTGTTGAGAAGAGAACCTACAGTGGCTTTTTCGAGGCAGGCTTAGACCTGCTACTGAGAAGCCTATACAGTGGTGAAGGAGTGAAAACAGTAATTTTGGGCGGTTTGCACACGAATATCTGCGTTAGGCACACAGCCGCAGACGCCTTCTTCAGGGGATACAAAATAATAATAGCCAAAGACGGCGTACAAGCCTTCACACAAGAAGACCACGAACAAGGACTAAAATATTTGGAAGATGTTTACAATGCCAAAATAATGACAGTTGATGCAATCATAAAAGAATTCGCTAAACCATAATTTTCAGGTTAGGTTTCGCATGCAGAGGAAAGTGAGAATCAAAAATCTTCAAGAATCAAACATAGAAGACCTAATTTATGTTTGTTCTTCCAAAAGACTCAGCGACCCGATTCACCAACAAGGAGTTAACCAGAAAAAGCAATGGCTCAGTGAAATGCTAAGAAAATACGGGTCCTGTGCTAAAATCGCCTATTATAACGATAAACCAGTTGCCCAAATACTCTATTATCCAGAGGAGGCAGACGTCACCAGAGCCTTTAAGCGGGAAAACATTCTCGTGATAAACTGCATCTACAATCCATCAGCAGAAGCGCAGAAACTCGGAATAGGCACAAGGCTCTTGCAGAGCGTAATCCAAGATGCAAAACAGAGAAAGACATGTCTTGGCAATAGACCGTGCAAATTTATCCTTGCAAAAGCTTTTAACACTGGCGAGCTTCTGCCCATGCCTGAATTTTACAAGAAAAACGGTTTTCTTTCAACATCTGAAGGAAACCTACTCTATCTTCCAATAGAGGGCAGTTATGAACCAACTCCACCTGTAGGTGATTATGAACCATTACCTGAAGATAGGAACAAAGCATTAGTCTTCTACGGTCCAATTTGTCAATTTTCTTATCAATTTGCAAAAAGGATTGAAGAAATCATCCGAGAAGTGGCGCCTAACATTAAAATTGAAATGATTAACGAGTGGGAAAAACCTGAAGAGTCGATGAAACGCAAAAACTGGTGGTTAATAGTAAACGCTAAACCGATACAAACATTTTTCATGAACACTGAAAAATTTAGGGAAGAAATAAAGCAAGTGGTAAGCTGAAACTGTTAAAGTCCCCCGTTTTTAGGAGATTTTTTAAGTTGTAGTTCAGAATGCAAAGAAAAGTTTAAAAGCGACTTATGTAAAATTAAGGGGGATATGAGGAGAATGGTAGATTAATAATTTTTTCCCTACTCTCCTTTCTCCCCTCGAAAACGAGTCTGCCATTCTCCTCATAAAGGCCTTTATGCAGTTTTAGTCACTTATACCTTGTGGAAGAATGTTCTATTGCTTAGTTAGCATGTGATATAGGATGGAATAATTAGTATATATTAAATACAAAAGATTCTCAGTATTCTTATCCTTGAGTGTAAATTGAAATGGCGAAGATATTGGTTGTTTATGATTCTAAAACTGGGAACACTGAAAAAATGGCGTTCGCCGTTGCTGAAGGCGCCAAGCAAGTGAAAGGAGTTAAAGCGAAAATAAAGAAAGTCGACCAAACAAGCTTACAAGATTTGCTGAATGCTGATGGAATTATCATGGGTTCGCCAACATATTATGGACAAATGTCCGCTAAGCTTAAGGCTCTTATTGATGAATCGGTTGAAATCCATGGAAAGCTTGAGGGAAAGGTTGGCGCTGCCTTCACAAGTTCTGGTGGAACAGCAACAGGTGCGGAAACCACATTACTATCTATACTGCAAGCTATGCTAGTTCACGGCATGATTATTCAAGGGCGGGCTCATGACAAACATTATGGCGCCGCAGCCGTAGAATTTCCACGTAAAAAGGAACTAGATTCTTGCAAAGAGCTTGGAAAAAGAGTTGCAAGCCTAGTTACAAAATTAAAAGCATAACCGATAACAATGGGCCCGAAGGGATTTGAACCCTTGACCAACAGGTCTCTCAATGTACTGGACATTTATGAGCCTGGCGCTCTAGCCTAGCTGAGCTACGGGCCCATTTACCCATAACCATTTAATATGCTGTTTTCAAGTTAATTTAAACGTTTTCTGCATTTAAGCGTCATGAAAGATTTTAAAAGTCTATCTTATACCAAAATTAAGTTGGAGAGAGAAGCCTTGTCAGAAATCAAAAAAGCCATAGTGGTTTTTCATTATGCAGAGAAAATAAAGTCAAATCTAATCTTAACCTTCAGCCTTTTAGATGTTTTAGATGGGATGCGAGACGAGGAAATCTCTGGCGCGGAGAAACTTCTGGTTGCGTACTTTAACGCTTTGATTCGAGAAGTCAACATTGCCGCGAATGCTTCTGAAGTTCAAGGTTTTCAAGACGTTAGCGCAAAGCTTGACGAAGCCGTTGAGCAAACTAAACAGCACAATTATGCCAATGCAATGAAACTTGTTTCCGAAGCCATATCCATCACAACCACCAATGGGAATAAAGCAGCCGAAACCTTAAAGGAGAAGGACCTAATCTAGCGTTTGGTCCGTTCGTAATGATACAAGTATTCTTGGGCGTAACCAGCATAATCCCCAAAATATCTTCGCCCAAACAAATTCAGCTTCTTGTATTCTGAGATCGTAAGCGATTTTTTACCTGAAATTTTTCTTATAAATTCGTTTGGAAAATAACTTTCATAATATTTCAAAATAACGCGTTTTATCCATACATCCACGGGGAAAGCCTCAAGTTTTCCTAAAGAGAAAAGCAAAACGCAATCCGCAACCTTCAAACCCACGCCAGAAAAATTCAACAATTCTTCTTTCGCCTTTTCGTAGGCTATTCCTCTTAAACCTTCAAACTCGAAACCGTTTTCATAAACCGCTTTTGCAGTTTCAGACACATACTTTGCTCTGTAACCAAGGCAGCATTTGGCTAATTCTTCAGCAGTCGCCTTTGCCAGCCTTTCTGGTGTTGGAAACGTGTAAAAATCGTATCCGTCAAGGTGTATTTTGTCTCCAAATTTTTTAGAAAGATTAGATAACATTTGTTTTATTGCTGAAATGTTTTTGTATGTGGCGCAAATGTATGAGATTAAGCATTCCCAAGGGTCTTGACGCAGGATTCGTAATCCTTTAAATGCTTCAACAGCACGTTTGATATGCTCGTCCTTGCTAATTTGCGAAGAGATTTTCGACAAATCGTCATACAGCCCAAAATAATTTTTGACAAAGTCCATTTCTACGTTCTCAAATTCCAGTTCGTTGCCAATTTGACGTATTTTGATGACTTTTTCTTCGACAGCACCATACCACCATCCACCTTGCTTATTCCATCTAAAAGTCTGCCCGCAACAAAGGGTGAAATCCAGATTTAATGGGCATAAATTATTTAACTGAATTTCCAAGTAAACCTCATCTCTATCCAAAACGCAATAGCCCCTATGACTCTCCTTTCATTTCCATCCTTAATCGTTCAAAAAAGTTTTCCATAAACTGCAACCTTTCTTTGGCCATTCCTCTTGCTTTTTGAGTGCATAGCCTTTCTGTGACGTGCTTAAATTTCAGCTCAAATTCTAGATTTGGAGCGTGTTTTGAAATGTCTCTAATCCTTCCGTCCGCTCTTCCTCCAACAATGTTATCTTTCAAGTAATCCTCGATTGAAATGTCTGAATATATTTTCTGGGCATATTGGCCTGCCATCATGAAAGATCTAGCAACGCCTATTGCTCCTAAAACGTCTAGCTTGTCTGCGTCAAAAAGAATTTTCGCTTCTTTTGTTTGAGGTTCAGCCTTTCTTCTGTATCTGTGGGCTACTATGCAATTTTTAACTTGGGTTATTTTCTCTTCTGAGTAACCAAGCGTTCTGAGGATTTCAGCAGCCATTTCACCTCCGAGAACTGCGTGATCGATGCGTCCAGTTTTGTCTTTGAACTCCTTAACGCGGGCGATGTCATGCAATAAAGCAGCGGTTTTCAAAACATCTAGATCGATGTCTGGTTCGTATTTTGCAAGATGTAAACAAAGATTGTAAACTCTCATAACGTGTTCCATTTCATGGGCAGAACAAGAAAGTTCTTTCTCTACAATTTCCTCTATTTTCTGATATTTGCTTTTCATGGCAGTCAATTTCAAGTCAAAACTGTATAAGTATTTTGATTTCAAAAGAAGAATAGTTTAAGGCTAGTCTATGAATTTGTCTGGTTTAGGAATTTCTGGCGGCAAGCCTCTTCTCCCGCGAATTTTTTTGATAACTTCTGCTGCAACATTTTCTGGGGTTTTCTCCCAATGATTAAAGGTGCATTGCCAGAAGGCATGGCCAGAAGTTGCAGAACGCATCTCTGCGGATAAGCCAAAGGTTTCTGCTACTGGAATGTAACCAGCAATCACTGTTAATGCACCTCTATGTTCAGTGGTCAATATTTTCCCGCGTCTGCGAGTTAAGATGTTTGAACATGTGCCGAACCATTGGTTTGGGACAGACACATTAATCTTGTAGATCGGTTCGAGCAGCACAGGTTTAGCTGTTAAGGCTGAGCCTAGAATTGCACGGCTTATGGCTCGCATGATCTGTGGTGGTTCCCTTTGTTTCGGCTCTTCGTGGAGTTGAGCGTCCAATAACTCGACTTTCACTCCTCTTAGAGGTTCTTCGCACAGAGGTCCTGTCCTGCATGCCCAATGAAATCCTGAAATTATGCTGTCTTTCACTTCATGGAGATTTCGAACGTTCTTCGTTAAGTCGATAAGCATGTTTCTGTGCTCATCCAAGGCCCAAACATTTTTTGCTTCTTCTGTTGGAGATTTTGCCTCTTCCTGCAACTTGTTCTCGATTTGTTTTTGTCCTATTTCCTCGGCAAGCTCACCGTTTTCCATCAATTCTATAACTTTATTTTCCAGCGGCTTAACTTGCACCCAGAACCTGTTGTGCTTGTTCGGACTTTTCGTCATGACAACTGCGCCTTGTCCCAAAACGCTTTCTCTGTAGGCCACGATGGGGCTAGATGCTGCAAGTTCTATTCCACCGCTATACTGCGTCAAAAACTTCATTGCAATCTCCAAATGAAGTTCACCCATCCCGCTTAGCAAGTACTGTCCCGTCTCCTTATCTATGGTAGCGACTAGGTTTGGGTCTTCTACTGATAGTCTATTCATAACTTCCACTAGACGTGGCAAATCTTTAGGGTTCTTTGGGTCAATCGCTATCCTTATGACTGGCTCTGAAAGGTATTTTATGCGTTCAAAGGGAACTATAACATCTTTGTGCTTAATGTCAACGAGGGTTTCGCCTGCGCTTGCTAGGTCGAGACCTACCAAAGCGGCTATGTTGCCCGCGGTGATTCTGTTGACAACCTCTCTGAAAGCGCCCATATACATGGAAACTTGCTTCACAGTGTACTCTTTCCCTACACCAACTAGGTAGACTTTGTCTCCATCTTTTACTGAGCCTGAAAAGAGTCTTCCAGTTGCGATGAGACCTGCCGCTGCGTCGGTTTGAACATTGGTTATGCACATTACTGTTGGTCCATTATCATCGCAGTTCAGCATTGCTTGACCTATTTCCGATTCTATTTCGCCTTTCCAAATTTTTGGTAGCCGATACTTCTGAGCTTCAATTGGATTTGGGATATTTTCGACTACCATGTCAAGTATTGCGTTGTAGAGGGGAAGCATCTGCGGGAGTGCTTGATGTTTGCCCTTAGCATAAGCATCTATAATATCGGTGAATTTTATTCCCTTTTGTTGGGCTGTTTTTAGGGTGAAACCCCACCTATGAAGAGCTGAACCAAAAGCAACCGTTTCTTTCGCCGGGTCAACCTTCCATTTATCCTTAAACTCAGGCTCTCCATAAATTTCAATCAAGTTGTTGAAGTCACGAATTATGCGAATAAACTTATTCTGAATCTCATCCGAAGTAAGCCTTAACTCCTTAATTAAACGATCCACCTTGTTTATGAAAAGGACAGGTTTCACTCTTTCGTCTATGGCTTGGCGGGTAACAGTCTCCGTTTGAACCATAACCTCTTCTATTGCGTCAACAACTACCACGGCGCCATCTAAGGCACGTAAAGCCCTCGTCACTTTACCTGTGAAGTCCACGTGGCCTGGTGTGTCAATTAGGTTGATTACGTAGGGTCGGCCGCCTACTTCGTGTAAAAGTGATATGTTTGCTGTTTTTATTGTTATTCCGCGCTTTTGTTCTTCTTCCAAATAGTCGAGTGCTCTGGCTTTGCCTGCTATTTGCGGCGATAGTAATCCTGCCTCAGCCAACAGCGAATCCGTCATTGTTGTTTTTCCATGGTCTATGTGGGCGATTATGCCAATGTTGCGTATGTTTTCTTTCTTGCCCATTAGTTTGAGAATTTCGGGTGTTTGCCTAAATTTTGGCATTTTTTAACTCCTTTTGAGAGACAGAATTCATGTTTGCTATTAACTTTACGATGTTGTTATTTTTATTTCTGTGAATACTGGAGTATAATAGTTAGAGGATTAAACATTGAAGACCACACTGATGATAACCATTGAAAAATTAAGCGAAGAACCATATGCATCCATAATATGCTATCCCAAATCCAGCAAGGCGGAATTAAAGAAACGCTTAGAGGAACTGCAAAGGCTAGGTGTTGAAACCCTAGAATTCAGCGGAGAAAAACAAGCACTCAACACACCCATTTTGGGCAAAGGATGTGTTGGCATAGTCACAATAGCCTACAGAAACGGAGAAAAAGCGGCTTTGAAAATTCGAAGGGTGGATGCTGACCGTTCTAGAATGCAGCAGGAAGCGAAAATGCTTAAAAAAGCAAATTCAGTGCATGTTGGACCAAGACTTTTGGGCGTAAGCAAAAACTTTCTTTTGATGCAGTTTATCGATGGTGATTTGCTTCCAAAATGGGTTGAAAAGCAAGTAGGAAAAGCGCTGGTGAGGAATGTGTTGCGTGAAGTTTTGGAGCAGTGCTGGCGGCTGGATATTGTTGGTTTAGATCATGGAGAACTAAGTCATGCCCCAAAACACATAATTATCGATAAGAAAAGTAAGCCTTTCATAGTTGATTTTGAAACAGCCAGCCTAAACCGAAAATCGTCAAATGTGACTTCGATTTGCCAGTTTCTTTTTATCAGTGGCGTTGTTGCCGAAAAAGTGGCTGAAAAACTTGGCGGAAAAAACAAGAATGCCATTATTGATGTTTTAAGGCGTTACAAAAGTGATAGAACGCGTGAAAATTTTGAAACTGTTTTGGAGGCTTGCGGTCTTTAAGCAATGTAGCTTAGTGCTGAGTTTGCACTTCGTTTGTTTTCATCTATTTTCTCGATTCCTAGCTCCTTAACAAGCTGGGAAAGGTCAAGCCACGTTTCGACTTGAAGTTGTCTTGCAACTCTCCTCTTTTCATAAAGCAATGGAACGCGGTCGACAAACATCCAGCCAAAAACCTCAGCCAACTCCTTTCTCCTCAAGATGAAAAGTTCTTATTTTTCTTTATAACCACGTATGTAAAAATGCGATAGAATAAAATTCTAGACGATTCTTCTGAAACTGTGTGCTTGATTTTTCCGATGAACTCCGCCTAACAATGTTTTAACGGTTAAATGTAAAAAAGGTTTAAAACAACCGAATGTTTAGATTCCCTACCTATAATGGTGACTTGTATGCCTATAAGAAGAGAAGAGATGCAGGAAATAGTCAAAAGGTACAAGGAACCCATCGGATTGAATTTGGGTTCGCATTCGGCTTTGGATGCTTGGCAGGGGCAACGCAACTACGGGATGAGAAGCATAATCTATACAACGCCTGGCAGGGCACGAATTTACCTTCAAAATCCCATGGTTGGTAAGCCAGATGAAGTGGTTGAGGATTTGCCCAGCTTGGTGAGGAGAGATTTACACGTTGTAAATGACCCTAAAGACATTAAGAAGACTGGTGATTGGCGAAGTGTTATTCTGATTTTGGACAAGTATTCTGACATTGTGAAGTATGTTGATGAGCTTGTTGATTTGGAGTGTTTGCAGATTACGAATAGGGCTTTTGCGGTTTACGTTGGCGGAGACGAGTATTGCAGTGTGATTGAGAATGATTATGCGGTGCCGATACTTGGTTCCAGAACTCTCCTAAAGATTGAAAACAGAGGCGAAATCGAAAAAGACTATTACTGGTTTGCTGAGAAGGCTGGAATTCCGACGCCTAAGGCTTACAAGTACGAGGTTCACAAGGACGGAATACGCTTTAAAGAGCCGATAGATGAGCCGATGATTTTGAAGGCTGAGCACGCGCATAGGGCTTTTGAAAGAGAATTCATCTTTGCCGCTGACTCGGGTGATTTGGAGGAGAAAGTTGCCCGAGAGGTTAAGGCTGGAAACCTGAGCAAGGAAGCCTTAGAGAATGGTCGTGTAGAGCAGATTGTGCTTGGTCCGCATGCGAATTTTAACTTTTTCTTTTCGCCTTTGGATGCGAAGAGTGATTGGGGAGACGCTGAGAAATGGTTTGCTAAGCTTTACAATGTAAGCCTAGAAGAGGCGCGGATTTGCTTGGCTAATCAGTTCTTGTCGATTGATGAGCGGAGAGAGACGATTCTTGACGGTTTGAAGCGGTTGCCGACTGACGTGCAGAACAAGATTAAGAAGGTGCCCTCGTTCGAAGTGACAGCCCATGCGATTCTAAGCCTTAGAGAGTCGTTGTTGAAGGATTTGCATCGTTATGCGGATCGGTTTTTGCTTGCGTGCAGAGAATATGCTTCGCCGGGAATTATTGGTGCTTGGTGTTTGCAGACGTTAATTACGTGGGATCGTGTTAGCAAGTATGAGTTGAAACCTATGGCTAAGCTGGACTTTACGAGTGGTGCGGAAGCGAAGAAGACGACGGACTATGGATTGTATGATATTCATGGTGAGAAGGATCCGTATATGCATATTCCGGTGACGCAGGACGTGGCTTTGAGGCATGGTGGTGGGACGAATGTGCATATGGGTTTGGGTTCGCAGTATGCGAATGCGAAGTACAAGAAGCGGCTGAGCACGGGCGACCGCATAGGCATGGAAATCAAGCGGGCGTTGAAGGCGAAGCAGCTGCACGAGCTTGTGACTTAGAACTACGCTTCACATTTCCTTTGTTTTTTCGTTTATTTTCCTTTATTCCAGTGGCCAGTTCTGTTTGGTAAGTTGGCTGATGACTGTTTTCATGTTCGGGTTCAGGCTGGTGGCTTTGTTGAAGGCTTTTCTTGCTTCTCGTGTCTTTCCCATTTTCATGTAGGTCATGCCTAGGTCTACGTGGGCGTCGTCACTGTTTGGGTTAAGCTCTATTGCCTTCTTTATTGTGGCGATTGCTTTTTTGTGGTTGCCTTGGGTGAAGATTTCTTCCGCTTCGTCGATTAGGCTGTACACGCGGTGCAGTCGTAGCAAGCGTTTCAGTTCGGCGATGGGTTCTGGGTGGTCTTCTACGCGCAGGTCTATGAGGCGGTCGCCGTAGCCTGCTTTGCTCTTCCGTTCTCCAACGACTAGTAGGGCTGCGGATTGTCTGCCTCTTGCGTCGCCTCCTGCTTCTTGTCCGCCTTCCAACGCGGCTACGAGTCTGTCGGCTAAGTCGCTTTTTGTGGTTTCGAATTTTTTGCCCATGTTCTGTACGACTTGTTCGTTGGCTAGGATGTTTCCTTGTGCTGTGTAGTTTTTGCCGGTTTTGCTTCCTGCCCAGTGCAGGCATTTTGTGCCCGTATAGGCTGCCGGGTTGCCTTTTCCGTCGATTATGCCCAGTTGTCTATAGTCGCGGCTTTTGTCTTTGCTTGTGAGTTTTTCGATTACTTCGTTGACGGTTAGGCCTTTTTTGAGGAGTTTTAAGCCTCGCGGTCCGTAGCTGATGTTGACGTAGGATTGAGTGGCTACTGCGCCGACTTGGGCTTGTGCCCATGGTACGGCGGTGCCGACTGAGAAGTATCGGGATTGTACGGCTACTCCTAGGTTTCTGGTTTTGGGGTCGAAAGCCACTATTGAAAAGGTTGAAGCTAAATGGTTTAGTTTGAGCATGAGAACTAGTCTGTGCGGGTTTTTGTTTTATGTTTTTCTGAAAACGGCGCGAGTATACTTTCAAAATGAGAAACGGCATCGAGTTTGTTGGTTTTCATTTCGTAGAAGTTTCTGTTAAGTAGGTTTAAAACCTTTGAGAAGACTTGAGGGATAGGAGAAAATGTTATATTATTGGTTTTTGAAAGTTTGGAAGGAGCAGTTATTGGGTTTGGTGTGAACTTGTCTAAAGCTAGAATTGTTGTTGATGGTGTTGTTCAAGGTGTTGGTTACAGAGCCTTAGTAAAGCAGATTGCAAGGCAGTTGGGTTTGAAGGGGCTTGTTAGGAATTTTGAAGGTACGAGGGTTGAGATTTTCTGTGAAGGACCACGGGATAAGATAAGGGAGTTTTTGAAGAAGATTGACAGAAAGGCAGAGGCTGAGGATTTCTTGAGCATCAATGTGTCTAGCATTAAATGCTTTTTTGAAGGGGAAGAGAACTATCAGCCAGCTTGGAAAGAGTATAAGGATTTTGAAATAGACTATGGAGTTGAGGAGCTTTCGTCTTTTGATGAGGCTACGCTGGAGGATCGTGAGTTTAGCAAATTGTACTTTATTGATTTTAGGGATGAATTGAAGGATTTTAGGCAAGACACGAACAAGAATTTTAAGGAGATGGCTGAGAAGTATGGGGACATATCGGTGGAGCTGAAAGAGTTCAGGAAGACTGTGAAGGGTTTCTTGGACGCTTTTCTTTCGGAATACCAGAAAAGAACAACCAACCCATAGATCAACCACAGACGACCGCATAGCCCTAGAGATTAAGCGAGCATTGAAAACAAAACAACTACACGAACTAGTAACATAAACAGAACATACATACCCTACATTTTTTAATATATCATGGCTATTTGGAACTGACTGCTCTGAACACGCTAGACCCCCCTTATATATAGATTGAACCCAAACCCAAACCCAATTATAAGTTTTAAATATCACTATATAATAAACTAAAAAACGAGTATGGTCAATGACAGACAACAATAGAATACGTAGAGATATGCTCTTTCTATATTCTGGTGTTGCGTTGGGGGCACTTTTAGGAATGATTGGAAGCATGTTTGTTGCTTGGTGGTTTGAAACATATAAAAATGAAAAGTGGATGCCTTATATTGCGTGGCTTTCATTTGCCTTTGTTTTACTTACCGTAATATTCATGGTCAGAAAGATATCCCAATGGGAAAAAGAATTAGCACATGAAGAATTAGTTAGGAATTGCGATTCTTGGGTTGCATGTCTCTTTTTCGTTTTTAATGTGCTTATGTCATCTGAATATTCTGCAGATTAATATTTTTCATATTTCTTGATGATGTCCGCGAGTTTTGGAACAGCAAACATTTTCTTTTTTGTAAGCTCGTTTGCTGCTGCTTTATACATCTGATCAATTATTCCTTTTAATGCTGGGTCTAGTTTTGGTGGTTGTGTTTTGCATAGTTTTTTCCAGTCTTCTATTCCTTCTTTTTCTGCTTTTTTCTTTGTTTCTTCCACATCCTCATACCAATCCGTCTTCCTATAATACTGCCTAGCTATCTCCTTACTCACATGCAACTCATCATAAGTAAACCTACACTCATCCAACGTACCCACAACATCAACAACCATAAGCCTCCTAGACGGGTCAAAAGCCAACTCAATCTTCCCATCCGCATTCACCAAACCAGCCCTACCAGCCAACTCGCTAATCAACCCATCAACCTTCAAAAGCAAAGTCTTAACCTCACCCACTTCCCTATCTGTCAAACCAGCAATCCGCTGCGCCTCCACCCAAGAAACATATCTATCTCCTTCCTCAAGCTTCGTGCTCACATCAAAAATCGGCTTCGCAAGCCGTTCACCAGCCTTCGGATAATGGTCTAGGCCTAACTCTTCAACAGTGATTAAGCCCTGCTCAAGCCTCTTAAAAACCGAAGAACCTTCCGGCAAACCATTCCTATAAATTATTTCAAGCGGAATCAAAAAATTCCGCAACTCAGGCGTATAAACGCCATAATCATACTTTAACTTACCATCCTCCACGCATGCCTTAGGCCTATACACATTCACCAAATTAATTTCCATAACGTTTGAAGGCTGCTCCAACTCGTCAAACAGCACAACATTGCCTTTTCCGTCAACCAATCCGCGATAATGCGTCCTAATGCCCTTCTCTCCAAGCCTCTCGAAACAATAAGCCCCCATCATACATAGAGCCGCGCCCTTACCCTCAATAAGGTCTGGCATTTCACCCCAATCAAAAACCGAGTAGCGATCAGAAAAATGAAACCTTCCAACACCCATACTGTCTCTTGTAGGCTTTTTGACAACTTCTAAATCCTTTACGCTGCCCATGCCCTTTGCACTACTTCACCTTTTTAACCGAATCATCAGCCTTCTCAATTTCCCTCTTCTTCACCAACTGATACTCCCTAACACGCTTCGCTAGTTCTCCATCTTCAACCGCAAAAATCTTTGCGGTAGCAATAGCCGCGCCTTCAGGCTCAATCGTCACAACCAAGCCAACCCCACTTGGAACCCTAAGCGAAGAATAAACATCTGCACCACCAAACTTCTCCGAATACGGCGGACAAGCAATAACAGGCTTCACAGTGTTCGCATCAACAAAAGCGCTTAAAGCATTGGACCTTCCCGCAACTGTGATGAAAACAACCCTATCCCTTTCATACTCCTTCAGAATCTCTAAAACTTTTTCAGGCGTCTTGTGCGCAGAAGCAACACGAAGCACATAATCCAATTCTAAAGTCTTTAAATAACGGGCTATTTCTCGGCAAAACTCCAAATCCCGTTCTGAACCCATCAATACGACAGCTTTATCTTTCATGTTTCCACCATTGACAGTTACACAGCTACAAAGCCCAACCAACTAATTAAATTTTTAAGCAAGAACCCTAAACTTTTCAATTTTGAGGGTGAAGCACATATGACCTCCCAAAGAAAACGTAAAAACAAAACTAACCATCCTTCGCTCACAAACCAAAATTCTAATCGCAAATTCAATCTATATATAAGGGAGGGGCTAGTCTCCACAGAGAGCAAGAGGAAAAGAACTAAGAAAACAAAACCTTATTGAAAAAGAAAATAAGACACTTAACGCTACTCGTCTATCCCGAATGGGGTCGTCGTCTAGCTTGGTTTAGGATACCAGCCTGGGGAACGTACAACACGTACAGAACGTTGGCGATCCTGGGTTCAAATCCCAGCGACCCCATCAAACGTCTATTTTGTAGAAATAAGCCCAATTTGAGCGTTTTCCAATTGCGAATGAAACCGAGACAAAGCACACACTAAGGATTGACTCTTAGATGAGCGAAAGTCTCCACCATAGGTAGAGAACAATGCCTACGGCAATCAGCAAAAGTATTGGCCATACTGGAATAGATATTTTCTCAAATGGTTTATAGTGATACTTGGATTCGATGTAACCCACTATCGACGAACCAGAAATCACTAGACAGGATAAAGTCACGAAATCTTGCGCAGAAAAGTCTATGTGTCCGTTTGAAAAGACTAACGCGGCTATGCTATAGATGATAGTAAACACTAAGGGTACTATAACCAATATTAGACCGATTCTGTGCAAGTCTTTTACATATTCTTCGACCAAATGAAAGACCTATCAAATATTCTCTATTGTTTTTTCTTATTCATTTCTTTTTCCCTAGAGAGCCTAGGCAAGCAAATCTCTTTCCATTTGTTCGTGGGTTCAAACGTGGGCTCTAACCTATACGACCCCACCAACAGCGTATTTTGCCAAAATAAGGCTAGATTGACCGAGTATTTATAGAAATAATGCTGGAAGCAGCCAGTTTTGCCCCTCTCTTGCACATCATGAGGCTGCCCGTTGCCACACCCAAACAGGTTCAAGTTCAATTTCTCCTCTGCAAGTCTGCAACAATTATCCGCCTCAATAATTTCGTGGATTCAAATCTCGCCCCCCTCACACTCCAATTTCCGCCTTAGAACAAGCTTATTTCAGTTAAATAAACCCAATTTGGGATGTTGCAAGTGGGGGTTAAAAACAAATGAAAAGAGGAAGGCAGACGAGATTTGCAGGCAAACGAATTAGCCAGCTCGGAGGCCTGTTTTTCACCATGCAAAACAAATAGCTCGCTTTGCCTAGTGAGCGTGAAGTATATATTTTTGTTCTTGCACTCTAGTAGTCTGTTACATCTTTCATGGAGATAAACCTGATGAGCGATGAGCAAAAAGCGCTGCAAGGGGATGAAAAGCAACTTGAAACGTTGTTGCAGGATTTGGATGTTGAGAGAAAGCGCTCAGAAGACTGCCTAACA
>Ga0315280_10003893_pt1 | contig 22512 bp, 22 predicted proteins | sample YL17G06_40_MG_FD_203697 | JGI IMG/M metagenome (GOLD analysis project Ga0315280, IMG submission 203697) | Sediment microbial communities from Yellowstone Lake, YNP, Wyoming, USA - YL17G06_40 | ecosystem: Environmental > Aquatic > Freshwater > Lake > Sediment | place: USA: Wyoming | collected...
CATCGCTTCGGTTGGTTGTCGAGCGGCCGGCGCTTTATCAGATCTCTGTCAACGGTCATAAAGCTGAGGCGGTCCCCGAGAAGTGGTGGCTCGATAAAGCATTCGGTGTTTTTGAGATAGGAAACTTCTCCGTTGTGGGACAGAATAATATTTCCCTTAAAGCCACGCCTTTCACCATCCATACCGAACTTGAGCCTGCCTATATCCTCGGGAATTTCGGCCTGGAGAGCCAGGAGAAAGGTTTCAAGCTGGTCCCGAGCCCAACGCTTAGATTGGGTCCTTGGTCGGAGCAGGGGATGCCGTTCTATGCAAACGGCATGATTTATGCCAAGACCTTAAATCTGGATTCCTTGGATGCTCCAAAAGAACGCTATTTTGTGAAGCTCCGCCGCTGGCAAGGCGCTGTGGCAGAAGTCCGAGTCGGGGAAAAGACGGCCGGTTTCATTGCCTTCGAGCCTTTCGAACTGGACATTACTGACTATCTGAGCACAGGAGCAAACAAGGTGAGCGTCATTGTCTTCGGGACCTTGAAGAACACGCTCGGGCCGCATCACAACAATCCTCCGCTCGGCAGAGCCTGGCCGGGCATGTTTCAGAAAGGCGCAGAAGGCGGGTATCCAGCCGGGTCCAAATACTCTGTTGTCGGCTACGGCCTCTTCGATGATTTCAAGATTCTGGCGAGGTCGAGGAAATAAGGCCTGCCTCAGTAATCAAAACCTGTGCCTGAAGACGAGAAAGAAGCGGGGGAAGAAAAGGGCGAATTTCGCGAACTCACTCAATACATATGGGATCCGCCCTCGTCAGGCGGATCAAAGAAAGGTCCGGAAGCAAAAAGGCAAAATGAAAATGAGTCTTGTCCTATCTCTCATCGTTATCGCTATCTCGGCTGTCTTTGCCATTTACGGCAAGTACAAAAAGCAGAAGTTTATTCATTATACCTTCAAGCCATTGACGATGATCATGATTATTTCTCTGTCCTGGGAGAAAATGATGGCCTCTCCCGCTGCTTATTCTTACTTAATCCTCTCTGGATTATGTCTTTCTCTTTTAGGAGACATATTCGTGATGCTCCCCAGAAACAAATTCATCAAGCAGGGACTAATGTCTTTCTTAGCCGGCTACCTCCTTTATATCCTGGCCTTCAGCCGGAATATTCGAGCCGTTTCTTTCCTGCCGCTTGTGCTGATATTGGCGCTTGGGGCAGTCGTTTATCTTTACCTTTATGGCAAGCTGGATAGCATGCGGGTCCCGGTCCTTATCTACGTTTTCGTTGTCACTATCTTGGCCTGGCTGGCTATCAATAGATATCTCAACTTTCATGATCAAAAGAGTCTTTTTGTCATGGTAGGCGGCATCTTACTCCTCTTCTCTGAATCGCTCTGGGGGATCAACAAATTCAGGAAGCCGTTTTGGCTGGCGGAAATATTGATTCTGCCGGCCTACTTCACAGGTCAGCTCTGCTTCGCCCTTTCCATCTAAACGGATGTATTTTTTTCTTTGGCCGATGGGACTGCGGCGATGATGTTCGGAAATATCGTTCTCAAGCGAGCACCCATGGCCCTGACGAAGGCCTTGGCCGGCTCCATCACGTGAGCCTCGTATATGTCTCTGTGGCCTTCGAACCACGCCTTATTGTTGGTTCTTTTGAGACCGTTGAAAAAATCGATGGTCCCCTTAGAAAACCCATTAAAAAATAGCTCCTCGGACATCCTTGCCTCTGAATTTTGCCTATTATACACGAAAGCGTTTGAATAGATAGGGGAAAGGGAAGCCTTTGTCATCAACATCGAAGTCCCCGTCCGCTGCGCCGGCTGAATGAGCATTCATGTGCCAATTTTGCCTCATCCCATCGTTAAAGATGATGAATCGCAGCGTGATCGGATGTCAAGTTGAGCAAGAAATATCGATAGGCGGACCAAGAAGATGAAGGAAAGCATAAAAGCACCGGAAATCGCCCGGACCTTTGAAAGACACCCAGACGTCGCGAGTGTCACGGACTACGGCCACGGGCCGGCGATACCAGTGGCGGTACAGGCAGTGCTCCTGCAGCACTGCGTGGCGCCTGACCAGTCGCGTAAGCCCGAAGGAGCGATCGACACCGAAGTAGGATCGGAGCAGGCGTGCCATCCATGTCCCGCCGCACTTCGGGTGCTCGACCACGTGGACCAGGCGCAGGGGGCCGGACAGGAGGCGGCAGATCGCGTTGTGGCCCAGCGCGACGATGCTTTGCTGCAGTCCCCGGAGATTCATTGCTTGATCTGCGCAGACACGGCGGCGGAGAGGATGTCCTGCAGGTTGCCTGCACCGCCGTAGCCGCGGGCCCTGAGCATGTGGGCGCCGCGCCGCACAAGGGTGTTGACCACGGTCTCCAGCCGGCCGCAAGCCTTGGAGAAGCAGTCGGCCAGTTCAGCGTCGGACAATGCCGACATGTAGGGCCGCGGCGGGGCTGTGCGGGCCCGTATTCGCGCCACGCATACGGATATCGGCGTATCCATCACCACGACCAGGGAGGGACACGGGATGCACTCTGCGTACCTCTGGACAAGCCCCGGAGCAAGATTCGCGACCCGGTATCCGAAGGTCGTCAGTCCGCGGTGTGTGAAACCTTCCTCCAGCACAAGTATTTCGTCGCTGCGGAGACATTCGGCGGCCATCTGGTAACATGTGGCCGTGTGGAAGAGGGATGTCGCAGCGGCCCTACGGTCGTCATCGCTCATGTCGGGCGATGACAACGCCTCTGCCAGAACGCTCAACAGGGTGCCTCGGTTTGCAACGAACCGTCCCAAGGCGGGGACGCCCATGTCCGGCGTCATCCACCTTAGTACGGATGTTGGCAGTATCGCGCGGGCCAGTCTACCGCGGTGCCGTGCCGCAGCCAGGCGTGACAGATCGGTGGCTGTGACAGCCGGCCGGCTGCGCCGGCGGAGCAGGTCGCAGAGCGCAACAGCCGCCGTGGACTTGCCGGACGCGGCCAAGCCGCAGAGTTCGATGTGGGCGAATGTGCGGTCTGTCATGGCGTTTGGCCCCCAGGTTTGCTCCGCACGCGATCAAAGACATACCATTGCGAGGCGCGCTCTTCAAGTTTGCGGCGCAGGTCAGCCGGGTCGGCATAATGTTGCGGTGCCAGATCAACATCCGTCATTCTGATGAATTGATAAGAAATTGCTTTTCTGCTGCGCTGGCCGAGTAAGTATCTCTGTGCCCATTTACCCATCCAATCATCGTGGGAGATTGTAAATCATGACTCAAAAAGATGTCAAGGACGACTTGAGAGCGCGGGGGGACGTGTCCCTGAAGCCGTTCGAGGCGCCACAAGAGCCGCAAATCACCTAGACCTCTTCTTCGGGGCAAAGAGAGAATCATGAAAAATATTCGCCGCTGGTCTCGGCAGCCATCAGAACTTCTTGATAAGCGATGCGCGTCGGGGGATCTTCGCTCCCTCTTCCTCGATGATGACCAGGTTCCCGGCCGCCTCCTCCGACTTGCGGATTTTCCCCCGGGGGTATTGGCATAAACGCCATTGTAACGGACCATCACTTGGCCCTTGTCGGGAATATGCGAGGTGACTCTGGCGATGAACTCAAGGGAGTCCATCCGCTCCAGCTCTTCGGCCTCTTTCCCATACCGGTAGCTGACCTTGCCCTCTTTCTCATCGACGGAAAGACGCTCCAGCGAAAGGAGCGGCCGGCGCATATACTTGCCCACCCGCTCGGCCTCGACGCTAGTCTTGGCCCTGACCTGGCTGTGGACTGAGAAGCCGGTGTGCCGCCAGGAGAGAATGCGTTCCGCCCATTCCGGGCTCAGGAGTTCCTTGCGGACAAGATCGGCCAGGACCTCGCGGGCGAAGAGCTCAGTCAGCCGCGAGTCGTCGATCCGCGGCAACTTATGGAAGTCCCCTGCTTCGTCCGCGCCTCCCTCGGTCACCAGGAAATGGAGGTGGGGGTGACGATTGATCCGGTCGCCAAAGGTCTGGATGGCCGCAATGACTCCGGGCATAAGTTCGCTCCCGGTCACAACCTCGAAATATCGGGTTAAGGACCGGAGGGCGCAGCGACAGAGATCCCCCAGAAGCCGGCGCTTGAACTTGAAGAACACCCGCAGCGCGGGTTGCCGCAATCCAGACGTCGTTGCGAGGAACGCAAACTGAGATTCCTCACTCTGTTCGGAACAGGCTCCGCAATCTCATGCCTTTAGCGAGGCATCATGAGATCACCACGGTCTTCCAGGCCTCGTGATGACATGCTGTCACCTCCTTGCCGATCGGACGGAAGAAGCCGTACTCCTTACCCATTTCCGAATTTCCTCAATCCGCGGACACGATATATCTCGGTTTTTCCGAAGCGGAGATTTCGAGGAAAGACTCTTTCGCCTCGACCGTCCGGCTTTCACCGTCCCGCTCGATAATTCGAAATAAGCCCTTCGAACAGGGGACCTTTATGGAATCAGTCCCACCGCTCCTCCACACGGCGGTCAGCCGATTCTTCCCTTCCGCAAATGTTAAAAGGTACGTGTCTCCGCTCGTATGGAACTCGGCCGGAGGGAGATCCCTCACCAGCGAAGACATCGTCTTTAGGGCTCCATACGAGGCTTTTGGAGTTTTATCCATCCGGACCAGTCCGAAGTTGAATTCCGCTTCGATGCGGTCTTCGCCGTCGTTTTGAAAATCGTACCAGAACACCCGCTGGACGGCCGGGGAGGTCCTGGCCAGCAAAAAAGTCCTGACCACGAAGTTAGCCTGCGTTTCCTCATCCACGCCAGCGGCGCCCGCATGTGTCGGGTAGCCGAATTCCGTGATCCAGAGAGGTTTTTCCGGGGCGAGCGCCTTCAGTCTCGAAATGTCATCCAGAAGCCTTTCTTCCGGAGGCAGCGGCTGGCAGTACGGGTGAAAGGATATGGCATCCATGAACCGGCCGCCACCCGCGGCGAGGACCCCGCCGATAAAATCGAGGTCCGTCCCCGCTGTCGAACAGCCGAGCACGGTCGACCCCGGGTCAGCGTCCTTGCAGGCTTTGTAAGCGGCCTCGAGGAGTCTGGCGTAATCCCCCGGGTTCGGCTGATGTTTCCAGAACATGGGGGCGTTCGGCTCGTTCCAGATTTCAAAATGCCGGACGCCGAGAGGCCCGTAACGCTTGACGACCTCGCCGCAGTAGCGCGCGAAAGCCAGGCGCTCGGCCTCCGTCGCCGGGCCGCTCTTCTCCGCTCCCGAATAAAAGACGTTGCCGAAATCGAGGATCAGCAGCACCTGGATTCCCCGGGCCTGGGCCGCTTTAAGATAATAATCGTACTGAGGTGGAAAATCGAAAACGCCTTTCTTTTTTTCAATTTCCGACCAGTAAACCTCGTCACGGATCCACCTGGCGCCAGCTCCCTTGATCAAGTCGAGGAGCTCGTCAATGCCGGCCCGATGCTGGCCAAAGTGCGTCTGAGTACCGAAAAAGCCGCCGGGAAGAGAGTTTGGACTTGGACTGCACGAGGGGCATGCTAAAGCTCTTCCCCCGATTCGAGGACCGGCGAGTCCAATCAGCCAGGGCTCGCTAAGCCCCGCCAAACCGGCCAACTTGAGGCCGCTCTCACAGAACTTCCGGCGAGATATCCTGTTCATGGCTCCTTACTCCTCTTGAATATAGGTAACAACTATGTCCGCCTCCCGTCAAGAGCGTTTTTTTCTTTTAAAATGATTTTGCATTGCCTTTGTGGTGAACATGGTCAATCAATCAACTATTCGCCTTCTCCATCCTGACATATTATCCATTCGAGTGAATGGCCAACAATCATGATGTCGACCTGATCAAAAAGACGTTCTCTGACTCGTCAATGGCCATTCATTTCCTGTTCCTCACTAAAACCCCTCCCCCAAATATAGATACCGCAAGAATGAGCCCATCGGGCATGATCATGGCCGAGCAGTCTGAGGATATCTACAGCGCTTTTCGGGAGATCAAGGTAAAGGTTAAGCGCGGCGACTACGCTATCACCCACCGCGCCGGCTATTTTGCCAACTGAAAAACCAGCCAAGCCTATTGAGTTTTAAAACTCAGCAGATTTTTCCTCGTTGACAGGTCGAAGCTCCTGAGATATAAAGTTTTTTCCAAGATAAGGTGAGAACTGATGATCAGAAGAATAGGGGAAAGGATCACGGGTGACGAGGCCGGCCTGCGCAGGCTGGGAGTCCATTTAACCAGAGACCCCAATTTTTCGGGCAAAAATCTTTTTGTGGCTTGAGCTCGGATTTCTCTTGAGGAGGAGGGTGTCATGAGAGATAGAAAGAAAAAAATGCTTTGGCTGTGGTTTTCCGCACTTTTAGTGAGTTTATTCGGCCTCGTGGGGGAGAAAGCCTTAGGGGAAACAAAGGATTGCTGGTTGCGTTTCGGGGTGGCTTTCACAGAAGAACGGTCTAAGACGCCGATGGATGGCCGTTTGCTGCTGATTATCTCCTCTGACGGGAGCCGAGAGCCGCGCTTCCAGGTCAGCGACGGTCCGAATACACAGCTTATCTTTGGAATCGATGTGGATGGACTCAAGCCTCAAGAGATTGCTGTTTTCGATAAGAACGTTTTTGGCTATCCCTTAAAAAGTCTTGCTGACATACCGGCTGGCCAATATCATGTCCAGGCGCTTCTCCACCGCTACGAGACGTTTCATCGTGCCGACGGTCATACGGTTAAGTTGCCCATGGATAGGGGAGAGGGGCAACAGTGGAGCCGCGCCCCGGGCAACCTCTACAGCACGCCGCAAAAAATCTCTCTCGATCCCCAAAAAGATGAAGTGATTAAAATCGTCCTGGACCAGGAAATCCCGGCCATCCCCGAGCCGGAGGAAACGAAATATATCAAGCATGTCAAGATCCAGAGCAAGCTTTTGAGCGAATTCTGGGGCCGGCCGATGTATCTCGGCGGCCACGTGCTCCTCCCCGAAGGATTTGAGACGCATCCGGAGGCCCGTTATCCTCTCATCGTTTTTCACGGCCATTTTCCTTACACGTTCGGCGATTTCCGGGAGACGCCGCCCGACCCTAACCTCAAGCCCGAGTACAGCGAAAGATTCAGGCTCGAGGGATACAACCAGATCGTTGAGGAATATGCTTATGAGTTTTATAAATACTGGATCGCTCCGGACACGCCGCGCTTCCTCATCATCGAGATCCAGCACGCCAATCCTTACTATGATGATTCTTACGCTGTCAATTCCGCGAACCTGGGTCCTTATGGCGATGCCATCACCTATGAACTGATCCCTTATATCGAGAAAAAATTTCGCGGCCTAGGGCAGGGCTGGGCTCGGTTTCTCTACGGCGGGTCGACTGGAGGCTGGGAGGCTCTCGGGGTACAAGTCTTTTATCCCGATGAATACAACGGCTGCTGGGCCGCCTGCCCCGACCCGATCGACTTCCGCGCCTATACAATCGTCAACATCTACGAGCATAAGAACGCTTATTACGTCGATAGCCAGTGGAAGAAGACACCAAGGCCAGGACAGAGGAATTATCTCGGGGAAGTGAGCTGCACAGTTGAAGAAAGCAATCACCGCGAGCTTGTCCTGGGGACGAATTCCCGTTCTGGCGACCAATATGATATATGGCAGGCTGTGTTTTCACCCCTGGGCGAAGATGGTTATCCCAAGCCCATTTGGGATAAACTGACTGGCGAGATCGACCATACTGTCGCGGAGTCCTGGCGTGAGCATTACGACCTTCGCTATATCCTCGAGAGAGATTGGAAAATGCTCGGCCCCAAGCTTAAAGGAAAGATTCATATCTACTGCGGAGATATGGATAATTTTTATCTCAACAACGCTGTTTATCTGATGGAGGATTTTCTGAAAAAAACGAAAGATCCCTACTATGATGGGGAAGTCGATTACGGAGACAGGGCTGAACACTGCTGGAACGGCGACCATACCCGGCCGAATGCCATCTCGAGGCTGAGATACCACCAGATGCATATTCCCAAGATCATGGCAAGGATCCAGAAGTCAGCGCCGCCGGGAGCTGACTTGACCAGCTGGCGCTATTGACCGGAAGCATCCCAAATTTATTGATTATCAAGCAGTTATCTGAGGCGGGTCCTGTCACAACGCGTCCCGGTCCGGGCTCGGGCTTGGGATTCGTCAGCACGCTCGTTTTCCCCGGCGAGAAAAACTCACTCCCACTCATCCTTCGCTCTTCTCTCCCTTCGGTCGAGAAACCCTGCCCGCTCAGTCTTCGAGGGGCTTCCTCACCCAAACCCTTCGCCCCGATCTTTAAAACAGGACTGGCGCCGCGCCACCCATCGAAGCCTGTTTTGATCGCCGAATTTGGGATGCTTACGTATTGATTCGTAGCCTGGTTGTATCTAAAATCTTAATAGAGAGGCGGACTGGCTTTGCCCGCAGACATGAGAAGAGAGGAAGAGGATGAACAAAAAGAGTCCTGAGGCGCAGAGAAAATACTGCGCATACTATCATTCTCCTATAGGGACGATCGAAATAATAGGATTGGAGACGGGGATCGCTTCTTTAACTTTTGCCAGATCGAAGCCGGCAAAACCTTGTCCGGTTCATCGCTGCTTGAAAGAATGCCTCAAGCAGGTCGATGAGTATTTCAACGGGAAGAGAAAAGAATTCACGGTGAGACTGATTCTTCAAGGCACAGAATTCCAGAAGAAGGTCTGGCGGGAATTGTTGAAGATCCCGTACGGAGAGACGGCTTCCTATAAGGACATCGCCGTAGCAATGGGCAGGGAAAAAGCAGTCCGGGCAGTGGGGAATGCCAACCGACTCAACAAGATCGCTGTCATTATTCCCTGTCATAGGGTAATCGGAAGCAACGGCAAGCTCGTTGGCTACGGGGGCGGCCTCTGGCGAAAAAAGTGGCTCCTGGAGCATGAGCAAGAATTTAGCGCCGCTAAGAAAAAAAGAAAATAGAACGGAGCATCGAGATGGAGAAAAAAACAGGCCAATATCTCGGAACAGAGATCGATGAAAAGTGGTGGAAGCGTTACCGGAAAGAGAGGTTTTTTGCCCGGGGCATTGGTGAATACTGGCTCGATGAGCACGGGTTTTATTTTTTGAGGGATCTGACCCAGGAGCCTCTCTTCATTGCATATGAATCCATCCAGGAGATAAAATCAGGGAAATGGCATTCCGGGAGATGGTCGGGGGGAAAGGATATTCTCAAGATTATCTGGAATAAAGAAGGTTGGCGCCTGAGCTCTGGATTTTCTATTTCCGGAGAAGAAAAGGAGATGAACCGCTTGATAGACGTTTTCAAGGAAAAAATGAAGCCCCAAGAAAAGAGGAGGGAAGAGCGATGAAAGGAAAACTTTTTGGTTTTTTTGCCTGCGGTCTAATGATTTTAGGCTTGGCGGGGTGTTCCAAGCCGGCCTCAAAAGATGTTGAGCTTAAAAGATTTCCTCTCGACAGCCTCGAGGGCGTGATCACGCAGTCCGCAGTCGAAATTGACTCCCAGGTGAGGAAAGAGGGCCAGGGTTCGCTGCGGCTCACCGTGACAGAACCGTCGGTCATCCGACTCTTTGAGACCGAGGACATTGACATTGAGGATGCCGCTTTAATTTATCAAGCCAAGCTCCGGACCGAGGGCGCCCAGGGCAATGTTTACTTGGAGATGTGGTGCACTTTTGAAGGCAAAGGAGACTTTTTCTCCCGCGGTCTCCAAGCTCCTCTCAAGGGGACAACGGATTGGGTAACAGAAGAAATTCCGTTCTTTCTAAAAAAGGGAGAAAATCCGAATAATGTGAAGCTCAATGTCGTCAGCGAAGGCCCGGCCGCGATCTGGATAGATGATATCCGCCTTCTGAAGAGGGGACAATAGGGAGGGATGAATACAGCTAATTATTGGATAAAGAAGCTCAGGGTGTAATGAATTCAATCACGAGCCGTAAGAGAACATGACGGACTACGACTTTTGCCTGGCCTGGAACTGGGAATATGATGCGGATTTTGCCAGAATTCTCGAGCAGGCATGCCGGGCCCGCGGGCTTTGGTTATTCCAGGTTACCCCCGAAAATCTTCTGAATACGCTCGAAGCTTTGGAAAAAAACGAGATCAGTTTTTGGGCTTTTCTTGACCGAGCGTCAGAAGCTGATCCGCGGTTTCTGCCTCTTGTCAGGTGGGCCAATCTGCATGGCATCTATCGCCTGAATCCCCAAGAAAGATCCACGCATGCCATGAATAAGGCCTCGATGCATCTTGAATTCATCACGGCCGGCATCCACACGCCTTACACAATTATCCTTCCTCCTTATGACGAAGAGCCGAATCTGCTGCCTTTAGACCTCAACTCTCTCGGAGATCGGTTTACGATCAAGCCCGCTCATGGAGGAGGCGGGGAGGGCGTTGTTATCGAAGCCACTTCGCTGGGACAGGTGCTTCAAGCCAGGCAGGATTATCCACATGATTATTACCTTCTCCAGGCCCATATCGTGCCGGCCCGGTTGGGCCATCGTCCGGCCTGGTTTCGCGTCATTTACTGCGGCGAAAAAATTTATCCGTGCTGGTGGGACATCAATACGCATGTTTATGCCCCTGTCAGCGAGGAGGAGGAAGACACTTACGGGCTCACGCCATTGTATTCAACCACACAAGTCATTGCCCGGGTCTGCGGCTTGGACATCTTCAGCACCGAAATTGCCTTGACCTTGTCCGGGCTCTTTGTCGCTGTGGATTATGTCAATGACCAGATCGACCTGCGCCTGAAATCCGTGGCCGATGACGGAGTGCCGGATGAAATTGTTCAGAGCATTGCCCAGGGACTGGTCGAGCTCATCCTGATTCGTCGCTCTGACCAATCAAGCTAAAATTGACTTCGGTCAAGGGAAAAATCTTTTCTTTGGTGTACTAAATGGAATAACAGAAGTATCTTTTTGTGGAGGTCATCAGATGAAAGCAAGAAAAATTCGGGAGAAAGTCTTCTGGCTCGGTGCCATCGATTGGGACAGGCGGCTTTTCGATTCTTTGATACCCCTTCCTGATGGGACCAGTTATAACGCCTACCTTATCGAAGGAGGCGAGAAAACCGTCTTGTTGGATTCTGTCGATCCGACCATGGTCGATATGCTGATGTCCCAGCTGGAACAGGTCAAGAACATCGATTTCGTGATTTCCCATCATGCCGAACAAGACCATTCCGGAGCCATCCCCGATGTTCTCAACAAGTATAAGCAGGCCAAGGTTTTGGCTTCTTCTCAAGCTAAGAGAATGCTCCTGGACCTCTTAAGAATTCCTGAGGAAAGAATTGTTGCCGTCAAAGACAGAGAGGTCCTTTCTCTCGGCGGCAAGACGCTGGAATTCATTCATACTCCCTGGGTCCACTGGCCGGAAACGATGGTCACCTACTTGCGGGAGCACAAAATCCTTTTCAGTTGCGATTTCTTCGGCTCTCACATCGCCACGACCGACCTTTATGCGAGGGATGAGGCCAGGGTCTACGAGGCAGCTAAAAGATATTATGGCGAGATCATGATGCCATTCCGGAAGATCATCCAGAAGAACCTGGAAAAAATCGGAAATTATGAAGTGGAGGTCATCGCTCCCAGTCACGGCCCTCTTTACGATAAGCCTGAATTCATCATGGAAGCTTACCGGGATTGGGTTTCTGATAAGCCAAAAAACATCGTCGTCATTCCTTATATCTCGATGCATGGAAGCACGGAGAAAATGGTTCGCTATCTGGTCAGCGCTTTGGCGGAAAAGGGAATTGAGGCCCATAAATTCAACCTGGCGGCGACTGATATCGGCAGACTGGCCATCACCCTGGTTGATGCGGCCACCATCGTCCTCGGCACGCCCACCGTTCATGTCGGCGCCCATCCCAATGTGGCTTATGCCGCTTATCTTGCTAATATCTTACGTCCGAAGGCAAAGTTTGCTTCCATAATCGGCTCTTTCGGCTGGAGCAGCAAGGCAATCGAACAAATTGCTCAATTAATCCCGAACCTGAAAGTGGAGATTTTAAGCCCGGTGCTCAGTCAAGGCTATCCCGGGGAAGACCATTTTAAGGCACTGGATAATCTGGCCGAGACTATCCTTAAAAAACATAGAGAGGCCGGCCTGGTTTGATATCAATCTATCTCAAGCTTGCTCACCGAGGCTTCGGCTGTAATCCAGCAGGGTATCTTCAATCTCTTCCGGCGTGAGGAGAGTTCCGTCCTGCGGGGAGTCAATAATCCTGTAGTTAAAGAAAGGGCAGTTTCCGTCGTACCAGCGAAAGACGAAGGGTTTGCCTGAAGCTTCTCTTTTGTGGGCTTCATTGCTGTTGAGGAGGTCGCCGAGACCTTTGAGGTAAACGCCTTTCTCTGGATCTACTCCGAGAATATATCTCTGGTTTCCAAAGTTCGTCACCACAAGGGAAAATCCCTCGCCCAAGAAAGACTGGCTCAGGTCTCGGCGGGCCCATTCTTTAAGGAGAAAGCTCGAAGGGTTTTTGATGATAAGTCCGTCCACTTCTCTTTTTGCTTTTTCTTGAGAAAGCGGGAGGTCAAGAGTGAGCTTCTGCGCCCGGCTGAGGTCATCGAGGTAATGGAAGTAATCTCCTTCCACTTTTTTCATCGCTCTCTCATAGCGCTCGATGCCGGAGAAAAGGACCCGGTTCTCCTCGATGTCATACCCTTCTTCTACTTTAGCGTATAGAAATCGCATGAACCTTAGCCCTTCATCAATCCGCTCCAGGTTGATTTGAGCTTCTTCCTTCTTGGCGCCGGCGAAAAGAGCTCTGAGGATGGAGTAGGGGGTGGCCGCGAGGTCGATTTTTTTGGGAAGAGAAGCTGAATCGACCATCTTGGCGTAACGGGCGATTTTTGCCATGGCGGAGTCGACGTTGCCCAGTTCTAACAGCTTGAGGATCAGGAAGATAGAGGAAAGAGCGTCAAAATCAGGAAACCGGTGGGTGACAAGGCGAAGATTTTCAGGATTCTTGATATGGTCGAGGACGAGGCGGGGATATTTGGCGATGAGAGAGGCAGTGCATTCGGGCTCGGCGTGGGAATGATGGTGGTCAATGACGCCGGGGACGGTCCTCATCCCGACATCCAGAACGATGGTGTCAGGCTGCGGCTCCAGATTTTCTCCATAATGGACAAATTCGTATATCACTTCCATCGGCGATCAGACTTTTTTTAGGCCAAGGCCGTGTCCCGATACGCGTCTATCTCTTTCCTCTAAGAAACGGACAATCTTCGCGCTCCCCGAGGGAAAAGGGTATTGTTTCAAGGCTCGGAGGGATACCCACCGCTGGGAGTCTCTTTTGAGCCGGGGTTTGTCCTGAAGCCTGCATTCATAGGCGCTGAGAGTCACCTGGAATTGGGTGTAGGCGTGCCGGACTTTGAGGAGAAATTTTTCGCCCCTGACCTCCGCTCCAAGCTCCTCTCTGAGCTCGCGGCGCAATGCCGCTGCAAGTGTCTCCCCCTCTTTTCTTTTGCCGCCTGGGAATTCCCACAGGTCTGCCAGGAGTCCTGGAGAAGGCCTTTTCTGTAGCAGATACTTCCCGCGGTTCTTGATGACGCCGACGACAGCCTCGATCTTATTATAGCTACGTTTTTTAGGCGCCGGAATGACTTCTTGCTCACCTTTCTTATAGGCCAGACAGAAGCGCTGCAAGGGGCAGAGGAGACAGCGCGGATTTTTTGGTCTGCAGATCAGAGCCCCGACTTCCATCACGGCTTGATTAAACTCGCCGGGGCTTGTCTTTGGTATGAGAGTCGCCAGGTAGAGCAAAAGCCGCTTATCGGTTTGGGAATTGTGTCCCTTTTTTAGGCCTGCGAGCCTCATCAAAACCCGCCGCACATTGGCATCCAGGACAGGGTAAGGCTTGTCGTAGGCGATGCTAAGAACGGCTGCAGCCGTATAAGGGCCAAAACCAGGCAGAGCAAGGAGGTCTTCATAATTTTGTGGAACATAGCCGGCATGCTTTTCGTTGATGATCTTGGCGGCGCGGTGCAAATTCCTGGCTCGCTGGTAGTAACCCAGCCCTTCCCAAGTTTTGAGAATTTTCGGCAGCGGGGCCCGGGCCAACGCCTGAACATCGGGAAAGAGCTCAAGCCACTTTTTATAATAGGAAAGGACGGCCGGGACCGTCGTCTGCTGGAGCATGACCTCCGAGACCCAGATCTTATAAGGATCGCTGGTCTCTCTCCAGGGCAACTTCCGGTGATGAGTCCTGTACCAGCGGACTAATTCCTTGGAAAAATTGTCCTGCGCTATCCTATTATTCAAGTTATTTCTGTGAATATCCAAACCAAACGAGTTGGTAGGGTATTTATTTTTTTTCTTCCGGATTCGTCATCTTCCAGTCTTTCGCTTCTTTGGGGAATTCGGCCAGAAAAGAGGAATCCACGCGGAAGAGGTAATTCAACTTCGGGTTCCTCACCACAACCTGCTTTTTCTCTTTGTCCTCGGTGCCGACAAGGAGTTGATACCGTTTTTCCTTTTCGTTTTCTTTTGTCCAAACCGAGACTTCAGCTTGAGGCTGAACCAGCCCGTAATCCTGAAGGTTCGCCGGGGAATCAATAAATTCGCTGGCTTCCAGGGTTTCGATCTTGCGGAGAAACGTCTCCATTTTGGATCTATCCGCCTCTTCTTTTGCGGCTGAATCGAAGAACCACTTGTCATCCTTGTCTTTGGTGACTGTGAGAGAGAACGCCCCCGCTCTGAATTGAAGCTTTTGCGCCTCCCAGCTGTTGAAAGCGATGACCTGCTTTTCCCTCAAGTCCTCCACCTTCTTCTCTATATTTGCGAGAGCTTGTCCTTCTGCGGCAATAATCTTTGGAGAAAGGGAGGTTGTGGTATAGACGTTGTCCCCGTCTTTATGGAGGAAGAAAACCACTTCCTGATTTTTAGAGGGCAGGGTGAGCGAAATGACGTACTCAGGGTTTTTAAGTCCGTATTTTGTGATGTCCTCGTCCTTTTTTTGTTCGGACACAAATTCTTTGGCCTTGAGATCGGCCAGCGTGCGCAATATATCCTCTATCCTGCTTTTCTTCGCCAAAGCGCCCAAAGGTTTTTGGAAGAGCCATTCGTCTTCCTTTTTCTGAGCCTCCCAGATTATATCCTTGGCCCGAAGCTTGATGCTGTTGACGTCCGCTAGTTCAAACTTGAAGATATCTTTCTGGCGAAAATCGAAAGTCTTTTTCTCCAGCAGGCTCTTGAGATAGCTGGGGATAAGGACGATTCTCAGGTCATCCTCTTTTTTGGCGAAAAGGGCATTATCGAGCGGATTCTCCATCCCGATGAGAATCTTCACCGGCTCTGGTTTATTCTTAGACCAAATGGTCAGCTCTTTTTTGGGGATTTCATACTTGGTTGTATCTCCGCCCTCCTTCTCGACGACTCTCTCAATCCTGAGGCTGGAAAAATCCTCAGCCAGCCGGTTGACTTCGGTGGAATCGGCTTTAGCCTCCAGGGGTTCGGTGATGAGCCATTCTCCCTTGTCATCCTTTTTGAAAGTGATGGTTCCATCCTCTTTTTTCAGGGCGATCTTTTCGATATCTGCAGAAGGAAGGTCCACGAGCTTTTCTTCGCCTTCTTTTTTGCCCTTGCTTTTTGATTCAAAGAAGAGAACAAAGGCCAGCAGGGCCACAAATACGGCCATGAGGATGATGGTTGTCTTGAATTTCATAGCGACCTTCTCCTTGCCCAAACGGACATACCGAGAACGAGGATCACGAGGGGCAGGATGATGACGGAAACGAAGAAAATCAGCCTTCCCTGCGCGGGCGAGAGCTGGATCGTGCGCGGACTGGAGGTCTTGGGCTGGATAGAAATCAAGTCCGGCTCCTCCGTCAGCCAGTTGACCGTGTTGAGGAAGAAGTTTCCGTTTCCAGAGAGGTTGTAGTACCTGTTGCTCACAAAATCTGAATCCCCGAAAACAGCCAGCCGCCCCTCGGGCTTCTTCTCTTCGCCTTCTTTTTTCTCTCCCGGCTTGGCCGCTTCTTCTTTCTTTTCTTCTTTTGGTTTGATGGTCGCAACGACGGCCAGGGAAATCGGGCCTGGCTTATCCTTTTCTTTGTCGAAAGTTACCGTCTTCTGGTCCAGTTGCCTCTCCGACCAGGAATTGGGACTTGTCTTGCCTAAACCATTGACATTTACCCTTTCAGGCTTTTGTTCGGCGATTTCCACGGAGCGAGCATAAGGGAAAAAAGTGGCGTAGCGGAAGTTCTTGGTAATTTCGTGAGATTCATATTCTGTGATGACGGGCATGAAATAATCGCCGCCAAAAAGCCTGGAAACTGTGTCGACAACCACATCATTTTCGAGCTTGAGTCCATAAGAACTGAGGAACGGGACAAGGCCCGGCGCCGTTTCCGGGTCGACCATGAAGAAAACCCGGCCCCCTTTATCGATGAAATTTTTAACGGTCTCGAGCTCATTCGGGAGGAGGTCTTTCTTAGGCCCGGGGATGATGAGAAGAGCGCAGTCTTGAGGGAAAGTTTCGGAAAGAGCGAGAGTCAGCTTCTTGGCCTCATAACCAATTTTTTGGAGCTCATCTTTGGCCGCAGAATAGCCGCTTTCCTCGCTGACCTCGATACTCCCTTCACCGTGTCCTTCAAGAAAATAGATGACCTTTTTCTTTTCTCTCGAGACTTTGATGATGGCGTTGGTGACATCTTCCTCAGTTGATGAGGTGACCCGGTTTTCTTTGTCACCGCTCTCGAAGATGGTCGTCCCGTCCTGGGAGACGCCGTAGCGCTTGACTAGTCCCGGATTTTTGTCCGGGTCGATGAACTCATATTTTATCTTCTTGGAGTGATAGGCATAGATTCCAAGCAGGTTTTCCATCCTGGCCCGGCCCATATTGCCTTCCCTGAAAAAGCCCTTAACGAGAACATCTTGCTTCAGGTTCTTCAAGACTTTGATCGATTGATCAGAAAGGCTGTGCAGCTTGGATTCAGTAAAATCGATTCTGTAGTGGTGCCGGGCGAGAAAGTAATTCAAGAGCACGAGAATCGCGAGAACGAGGACGATGACGAGCAGCAGGTTGCTGGAATAGAGGAACGATTTGCGGCTGAAGCTGCGCTTCAGCGAGGAAAAATTGAGAACGATATAAACGGCGAGCGCAGCCACACCGAGGAGCGCAATAACGAGAGCGGAGGTTTTCTTATAAGGCCAGATGATCAAAGAAATCAAAGCCAGAAGAATCAAGGCCAGTCCCACATAATTTAGGTGCTTCTTCATTGTCTCCATGTTTTACCTCCAACGCCTTGACTGGATCACAGAGTGAGTCAGGAAGAGGGCGAAAAAGGCGAAACTGAGATAATAAATTACATCCGTGGTATCGAGGATGCCGCTCGTCATGCCGTCAAAATGCTGGAAGATCGAAAGGTAGTTGAGCACATCTTTCCACATTCCCGAGCCGGAGTAAGAAGCCCAATTCAGAATCCAGAAAAGAAGAAGAGCGCCGAACGTTAATATCGCCGACACAATCTGGTTTTCTGTGAGGGACGAGAAAAAGATGCCTGCGGCGATAAAAGCAGCCCCCATCAGGAAGAGGCCGAGATAACCGTCCAAGATTTGAGCAAGCTCCGGATTTCCGTAGGCAAAAGTGAAAATGGAAAGAAGGCCGGTCAGACCCAACATCGTCGCCAAGACCGCTAGGGCAGCCAAGTATTTTCCCAGGATGATCTGGCCCACCTGAATCGGAGAGGTGAAGAGAAGCTCATCCGTCCCGCTCTTCTTCTCTTCCGAAAAGAGGCGCATGGTCAGCAAGGGAAGCATGAGCAGGAGGATGATGCTCATGTTGTGGAAAAGCGGCGAGTAGACCATCTGGTTGATGTTGATCTGTTGGTAATAATAGGGATTCTGGGCCATCTGGATGGATTGGGAATTAAACCACCAAATAGCGCTGTAGAAAAAGAAACCGACCAGGACCAGGAAGACAAAAATAACCACATAAGCGATAGGAGAAGTAAAGTAGGTTTTGATTTCTTTTTTGGCGATGAACCCTATGTTTCTCATTGTTCCGTTCCTCCTGTGACAATGCGAAGATAGAGGTCTTCGATATTCATGGCCACAGGCCTCATCTCCAAAAGACCCCAGCCTTTCTCCACTGCCAGCGTTGAAACGGCTTCACGCAAGTCCTTTCCCTGGCCCCACTCGATGGTGAATTCGCCGTCCTGGCGGGAGACTTTCTCGACTCCTGAGATCCCCTTGAGAAAAGAAGCCGCTTCTTCATAGCCTTTTTTGATCTTGAGAATGACGCCTTCTTTCTTCCTGAAAGAAGCGGTCAATTCGTCCAAAGAGCCGGAGGCCATGAGCTTGCCTTCGTTGATGATAACAACTCCATCGCAGGTCTGGGTCACCTCGGCCAGAATGTGGGTCGAAAGCATGATCGTATGCTCTCCCTTGAGGGCTTTGATGAGCTCTCTTATCTCGATGATCTGGGCCGGGTCGAGGCCGATGGTCGGCTCGTCCAGGATCAAGACTTCTGGGTCATGGATGAGGGCCTGGGCGATGCCGACGCGCTGCTTATATCCCCGGGAGATATTCTTGATAACCCTGCCTTGGACCGATTCAAGACCGCTGATTTTAAGCGCTCGGTCCAGAGCTTGCTTGCGCTTGGAAGAAGGGACCTGCTTGATCGAGGCGACAAAGCTCAGATGGGCGGAAACCGTCATTTCCGGGTAGAGGGGGACAACTTCGGGAAGATAGCCAATGACTTTTTTGACCTCGTTGGTCTGTTCAAAGACATCAAACCCGGCGACACCGGCCTTGCCTTCAGTCGCAGGAAGATATCCTGTCAAAATTCTCATGGTGGTGGTTTTGCCGGCAGCATTGGGGCCGAGAAGCCCCCAGATCTTGCCTTTTTCCACCTTGAAGCTCAGGTCATTGACAGCGACAAGGTCGCCGTACTTTTTAGTCAGGTGCTCAACTTCAATCATGTTTTGACCTCCTTTCTCTTAATAAATCGGGTCGGCTTCCTCTCTTTACATCTTTTCGGGCAGGGGAATGCCCATGAGGGAGAGTGCCTTTTTGAGGATTTCCCTAATATAGAAAATGGTCAATATTCTCATCTTTTTTAGGCCTTGATTTTCTTCACTCAGAATAGAGTAGAGATGATAATAGGCATTGGTCTTCTGGCAGAGATTAAAGGCAAATTTGGCCAAATGAGAAAATTCGAGGGATAAGATAGAATTCAGGACCTGCTCCTCGAACTGGGAAGCATAGAAAACCAAATCCCAGAAATCCCGCGCCTCGTCTTTGGTTAGGACATCAAGCGAAAGCTCTCTCTCCTTAAGGAGCATTTCCACATCTTTCTGGCCAAAGCCCTCTCTCTCGGCGAGCTTTCTGAAAATGCTGTTCAGCCGGACAAAGGTGTACTGGAGATAGGGGCCGGTTTCGCCCTCGAAATTCAGCGCTTCCTCGAAATCAAAAATAATCAGAGAATTGCGGGCGAATTTGAGCATAAAATAGCGCAGGGCTCCACCGGCAATCTGACGGGCGATGGAGAGCCGGAGGCCGCGCCCGAGCTCAAGATTTCTCTTTTCGACCTCCGCGAGGGCCTTCTCCTCCAGCCTGTCGAGAAGGTCGTCGGCCTTGACTCCGAGGCCTTTCCTTCCCGAGACTTCGAGGAAGGTGCGGCCTTTGTCTTCTTCTCGCACAGCATAAGCCAGCTCTTTAAGGCTTTTCGGCGAAAGGGCGACCATCTCATAGGAGAAATGGACCGATTTTTCTGCCTGCTCCAGATAGCCCAGGGACCTGAGGCCCTGAGTGACGATTTTTTGAAGATAAGCTTGGCGGGAATCGATGACATTATAGACCCTGCTCGCCCGGCCAAAAGAGATGGAATTTTGATTAGGAGAAGTCGTCGTGATCCAGATCGTTTTTTCACCTTCGCGGAGAAAAGGCTCATAATAAAAATCTTTTTCCAGAAGCCCGAATTTCCAGAGCTGGTAAGCGATATCTTTTCCCACGTAGGTTATGGTTGCGTCCGAGCGGACGATGACTTTCTCCCTCTCCGCTTCATCCTCGAGCCTCATCACCCAGCAGCCGGCATTTGCTCCTTCAGCGGAAAGATAAATAGCTTTCCTTTCTTTCAGAAGCGCAAATGCCTTCTCCCAAAATTTGAGCCCCAAGATACTGCTTTCGCAAGGAAGCACGTCATAGGTGACATCGATTCGCTTCATGGTTTCGAGGTGAGCTCGGAGAATGCGGCGGGAGATGGCGTATCCTAAGGCGGCCTCAGGGTTTTCGCCGTGTTCGATTTTTTTGAGGATTTCTGCTCGTCTATCCTGGGCTTCAGGATGGGCTTCGAGATAGCTTGAAGTGCGGGCATAAAGGTCCCAGCAATAGGCATCAAATTTTTTCTCAATTTTATCGAGGTCTCGAATGGTTTTTTTCTCTAAATCCAGGAAACCAAAGACGACATCCACCACCTGCACCCCGGTATCATCGATGTAATTCTGGACTTCGACGTTCTCGCCTTGGTACCTGAGGCAGCGGGCCAGAGTATCGCCCAGGCAGGCATTCCGCAGGTGGCCGATGTGAGCCGCTTTATTCGGGTTGATATTGGTATGCTCGATGGTAACTTTTTTCTCTTGCGGAAGGAGAGACGAAGAGGCGAGGGACACGAGCTCGGTTTGGAAAAAAGACCTCCGATCAAGGAAAAGGTTGATATAGCCGGGACCGGCCACTTCAGCCCTTTCCACTCCCTCGAGGCCCGAAAAATTGGGCAGGACGTCTTCAGCGATTTGGCGGGGGTTGGCCTTCACGCGTTTGGCCAGCTTGAACGGAAAAGTGAAGCTCAAATCGCCCAGGCTCTGCTGGGGAGTGTAATTGACCTCAATTTCAGAGTCGGCCAGAGCGTACTTATCCTTAATTCTTGAGAGAAGCTCATTTTTGAGTTTATTCTTGATCTTGATCATAAACGGTTTTTTATTATATCAAATTTCAGGACAAATGGGGATGAATTCTCTTGCGAAGACGAGCGCTTCTGTGGTAGTTAATTATCTTCCCACAAAGAGGTGTAACGGCATGAAAAAAACACGCCTTTACGAGTGCCATAAAAGGCTCGGGGCCCGCCTGATCGAGTTCTTTGGCTGGGAAATGCCGGTCGAATACAAAGGGATCATCGAGGAGCACCTGTCCGTCCGCCAGCGCGCCGGACTTTTCGATGTCAGTCACATGGGCGAAATCATGATTCAGGGGAGGGACGCTCTCGCTTTTGTCCAGCATCTCACTCCCAATGATGCCGGGCGCCTTGCCGTCAACCAAGCCCAGTATACGGCTTTGACGACTCCACAGGGGACTTTTGTCGACGACATGTTGGTGTATTGTCTGGCTCCTGATCGCTATCTTTTTGTCGTCAATGCGGCCAACGCGGACAAAGACTTTGCCTGGGTTGTCGCTCATAAGGCTCCTTTCAATGTTGAGGTCGAAAACGCCAGCGACCGCTATTCCCAGTTAGCTCTCCAGGGTCCCAAGGCTATGGAAATCCTCCGGCTCTTGACGGACATCAACTTGGCCGAAATGAAATCATTTTGGGCCGCTAAGGGAAAAGTGGCCGGAGTGGAAGCCCTCGTTTCCCGCACGGGTTACACGGGTGAAGACGGGTTCGAGATTTATATCGATTCCCCTGAACCGGCAGTCATCTGGGACGAGATCTTGGAGAGGGGGAGGGAGCAGGGCGTTCTCCCCATCGGGTTAGGCGCCAGGGACACTCTGCGCCTTGAAGCCAAGTTGATGCTCTACGGGAATGATATCGATGATACGACCACTGTTTTGGAGGCCGACCTCAAATGGATAGTCAAATTCAAAAAAGGCGATTTTCTCGGCCGTGACGTCCTGGCCAAGCAATTGGAGGAGGGAATTAAGCGAAAAATCGTCGGGTTTGAGCTTCTGGAACGGGGTATTCCTCGCCCTCATTATCCGGTCTTCATCAAAGGCCAGAAAGTGGCTGATGTGACCTCGGGCACGTTTTCTCCTTATCTGAAGAAGAGCATCGGGTTGGTTTATCTTCCGGTTGAACATACAGAGATCGGAACAGAGTTCGAAATCGGAATAAGAGATAAAAGAGTGAAGGCCCACATCGTCCCCACTCCCTTTTACAAAAGAAGGGAAAAAGGGACGCAATGACTGCAGTGTGGGGGCGGTTCTCGTTGAGAACCGCCCCTTTTTGTAGTAGAATGATAAACACAGGAATTCTTCAGGAAACTTCTTTTGGGGAGGCCGATCGAGCCTCTGCAGTTGATTTCTAAGAGAGGAGGCGAAGGATGTATCCGAAAGATTTTTATTACAGCAAAGATCATGAATGGGTCAAAATCGAAGGAGATCGGGCGACTGTCGGAATCACTGATTTTGCCCAGAAGCACTTGGGTGATGTCGTCTATGTCGAGCTTCCTGCCATTGGGATGCAGCTGGATGTTCATCAAACCATCGGCGTCGTTGAATCTGTCAAGGCTGTTTCCGATGTTTACTCCCCAGTCTCAGGTGAGGTCATCGCCGTCAATGAAGAGTTGAATAATTCCCCGGAAATGCTTAACCAGGATCCGCACGGCAAAGGATGGATCATCCGGATGAAGGTCAAGG
>Ga0315280_10003894_pt1 | contig 22507 bp, 21 predicted proteins | sample YL17G06_40_MG_FD_203697 | JGI IMG/M metagenome (GOLD analysis project Ga0315280, IMG submission 203697) | Sediment microbial communities from Yellowstone Lake, YNP, Wyoming, USA - YL17G06_40 | ecosystem: Environmental > Aquatic > Freshwater > Lake > Sediment | place: USA: Wyoming | collected...
CGTGCCGCCCGGCACGGCGAGCATTTGCGCCTCACCTGCGCCCCAAAGCAGACCCAACGAGGGCCCGACCCAAAGCCCGACAGGCTCCTAGATGCCACGATCCGCGGCTCGGTGTCGCATCAGCGCGAAACGTCTGTGCTCTGGCGAGAAATCAAGGCCCAAGGCAGGGCACTGCTTTGCGCACCTTCTTGCGTCGCCATCGAGAGCAGCACCGCTGCCGCGGCGGCACGCCCGATTTCGGCGCGTGGTGGCCGCACCGTCGACAGCGCGGGGCGCATCTGCCGGCCCAGCGGGAAGTCGCCGAAGCCGAGCAGCGCGAGTTCTCCGGGAACCGCGACACCCTGCTCCAGCGCTTGCATCAACACGCCGCACGCCAGGTGATCGTTGGCGAACGCGGCCGCCGTGATGTGCGCACCTGCCGCGTTGCGCAGCGCGTCGAAGGCGCCGCGACCGGCATCGAAGGCGTCGCCGGTGGCCGCGCGATGAACCGTCACGCGAGCCCCCGCGGCACGCGCTTGCGCGACGAATCCTTCGCCACGTTCATGGGCGCGATAGTCTTCCGCGACGCCACTGTCGACATAAGCCAGCGAGGTATGGCCTCGATCCAGCAGGTGTGCGGCCATCGCGCGCCCGACTGCCTCATGGTTGAAGCCGATCTGGGCAAATTCGCCAGGCGCGCCGGGTTGTGGCGCGTGGTCCCAGATCTCGACGACGGGAATGCCGGTGGCTTGCGCTTCCTGGAGCAGCCGGCACGTGCCCGCGGTATGGTGGCGCCCGGTCACGATCAGCGCCCCCGGTGCCCAACCGACCAGCGCGCGCAGCTGGGCTTCTTCGCGCTCCATCGAGTAGCCGGTGGACGCCAACAAGAGTTCGTGCCCGGTGTCGCGCAGGCCTTCGGCAAGGCCCTGAATGGTCTCGGCGAAGATCGAGTGGCCAATGTTCGGGATCAGCGCCGCCACGATTTGCGACCGGCCGCTTGCCAATTGCCCGGCCTGCCGGTTCGGCACGTAGCCGGTCTGCAAGATCGCCTCGCGGATGCGCGCCGCGGTGTCCTGCGCAACGAGGTTCGGCTCGCGGAAAAAACGCGACACCGTGATTCGCGTGACCTGGGCCACACGCGCTACATCGTGCAGCGTCGGGCGGCCGTGGCTGCGGCGCTGGCGCTTTGGCGTCGCGATGATTTCAGGCATGGGTTCGGGTTTGTCTGTATGGATCTCAGTTTCCCGCAGCGCTAATGTTAGCGGTAACAGTTGAAATCGATCTGCTCCACGACTTCAATGCCCAAGTCGCTTCACGATCTCCGCAGCCGGCGCTGGTTCGCAGCCGCCGACATGCGCGCGTTTTCGCATCGACAGCGCATGCAGCAAATGGGCGTGCGCCGCGAAGACCTGCTCGGCCGTCCGGCGATTGCGATCATCAACACCTGGAGCGATTTGTCGCCTTGCCACGCGCACCTGCGCGAGCGCGCCGAAGCGGTGAAACGCGGCGTGCTGATCGCGGGCGGCCTGCCGTTCGAGCTGCCGGCGCTGAGCTTGGGCGAGGTGATGGTCAAGCCCACGACCATGCTGTATCGCAATCTGCTGGCGATGGAGGTCGAGGAGCTGTTGCGCTCGCACCCGGTGGACGGCGCGGTGTTGCTCGCAGGCTGCGACAAGACCACGCCGGGGACACTGATGGGCGCCATCAGCATGGGGCTACCGACGATCTTTTGCCCGGCCGGGCCGATGCTGAACGACCGCTACCTGAAGGGTGGGCAAGCCCAAACGGTCGGCGCCGGCACCCACACGCGCATGTTCTGGGACGAGTACCAGGCCGGCCGCGTGAACGAAGCCGAATGGGTGCAGCTCGAGTCGCGCATGACGCGTTCCGCCGGCACCTGCAACACGATGGGCACCGCGAGCACGATGACGAGCATCACAGAGGCACTTGGTCTGACGTTACCGGGGGCGAGCAGCATCCCGGCGATGGACTCGGCGCACACGCGCATGGCCACCACCTGCGGCGAGCGCATCGTACAAATGATCTGGGAAGACCTGACGCCGGCGCGCATCCTGACCAGGGGCTCGTTCATGAACGCCGCGGCCGTGCAGATGGCGCTCGGCGGCTCGACCAACGCGGCGGTGCATATCATTGCGCTGGCGCGACGCGCCGGCATCGAACTCACGCTCGCCGATCTGGACACGGTCGCACGCCGGATTCCGGTGATTGCCAATCTGTTTCCGAGCGGCGACCGATTGATGGAGGACTTCTACTACGCGGGGGGGCTGCCGGCACTGATGAACGTCATCGCCGCAGAGCTTTCACTCGGCGAAATGACGGTCACGGGCGCGAGCCTCGGCGCCAACATCCTCGGTCGCGACGTGCTCGATGCACAGGTCATCCGGCCGCTGCAAGACCCGGTCGGCAGCGGCGCGGCGCTCGCGGTGTTGCGCGGCAATCTGGCACCGCACGGCGCGGTGATGAAGGCTTCGGCCGCGAACCCGAAATTCCACAAGCATCGCGGGCCGGCACTCGTGTTCGACAACCAGCCACAAATGCTGCGCGCGATGGCCGACCTGAAACTGGAAGCCGACGAGAACACGGTACTCGTGCTGCGCAATGCCGGGCCGGTGGGCGCGCCGGGTATGCCCGAGTGGGGCAATTTGCCGATTCCCAAGAAGTTGTTGCTGCAAGGCGTGCGCGACATGGTGCGCGTGTCCGACGCACGCATGAGCGGCACCCACTACGGTAGCTGCGTGCTGCATGTCTCGCCCGAAAGCGCGGTCGGCGGGCCGCTTGCGCTGGTGCAAAACGGCGACATCATCGCGCTCGATATCGAAGCGCGTTCCCTCGAACTGTTGGTCGATGCGGCGGAACTGGCGCGCCGCCGCGCGGCCTGGGTGGCGCCGAATCGCCGCTTCGCGCGCGGCTTCACGCGCCTGTACCAAGAGCATGTCACGCAGGCGCACGAAGGTTGCGACCTGGACTTTCTGCAAGGCACACAGGCCACGCCCGAGCCTGAAATCTATTAAGGCGAACGATGAATCCTTTCCGTCAAATGCTCGATTCCGCAGGCAGCGACGCGCCCCTGGGCAGCTGGATCATGTCGGCCAGTCCGATCGTCGCCGAGGCCATGGGTTGCGCCGGCTTCGCCTGGGGCGTGCTCGACATGGAGCACACGCCGCTGGACCTGATGGACCTGGTGCACATGCTGCAAGGCGTCGCCTCGACGCCGATGCTGCCGGTGGTGCGCGTACCGTGGAACGACACCGTGACCGTCAAGCGCGTGCTCGACGCCGGCGCCGCGACGCTGCTGTTCCCGTTCGTGCAGAACGCCGACGAGGCGCGCCGCGCCGTCGCTGCCGCGCGCTACCCGCCGCAAGGCGTGCGCGGCATGGCGGGCATGAGCCGCGGTTCGCGCTTCGGCACGAATCCGAACCATTTCAAAACCGCGAACCAGCAGGTCAGCGTCATCGTGCAACTGGAGACGCCAGCGGCGGTGGCGCAGCTCGAGGCGATTGCCGCGGTCGAGGGGGTTGACGCACTCTTTCTCGGCCCGGGCGACCTGTCGGGGGCGATGGGCCATGTCGGCAACGTCACCCATCCGGAAGTGATGGACGTGATGAGCCGCTGCGCGCAGCGCTGCAGGGCAATCGGCAAGCCGGTCGGAACCGTCGGCGGCACGCCTGAGGTGGTCTCTCAATACCGCGCGATGGGCTACACCTTTGTCGCGATCGCCTCCGATCTCGGCCTGCTGATGCGCGCCGCGCAGGCGGCCGTCAAGACACTCGCCGCGCCGCAGGGACAAACCCTGGCGCGTGCCGGTGGCGACCAGACCCAGCCTGGAGGCTATTGAAATGGCAGCCGTCGAACTCCAAGGGGTGACGAAGTCGTATGACAGCAAATTGACCGTCATCCACGGCATCGACCTAGAAATCAAACATGGCGAGTTCGTCGTCTTCGTCGGCCCTTCGGGCTGCGGCAAGAGCACGCTGCTGCGCATGATCGCGGGGCTGGAGACGATCTCCGGCGGCGAGGTGCGCATCGGCGGCCAGGTCGTGAATGATCTACCGCCGCGTGCGCGCGACATCGCGATGGTGTTCCAGGACTACGCGCTGTACCCGCACAAGAACCTGTACGACAACATGGCGTTCGGCTTGCGCTTGCGCGGCACCGACGAAGGCGAAATCAAGACGCGCGTGATGGACGCGGCGAAGCTGCTGCGCATCGACCACATGCTGGAGCGCCGCCCCGGCCAGCTCTCGGGCGGCCAGCGCCAGCGTGTCGCGATCGGCCGCGCCATCGTGCGCCAACCCAAGGTGTTCCTGTTCGACGAGCCGCTGTCCAACCTCGATGCGCAACTGCGCGGTGAGATGCGCAGCGAGATCAAGCGCCTGCACCAGCGCCTGGGCGCCACCATCATCTACGTCACGCACGACCAGGTCGAGGCGATGACGATGGCCGATCGCATTGCCGTGCTCTCCGCCGGCCGCAAGATGCAGTACGACACGCCCGACGCGGTCTACAACCAGCCCGCGGCCTTGTTCGTTGCGGGCTTCACCGGTGCGCCGCCGATGAACCTGGTGGACTGCACCCTGGTCGGCAACCGCGCCGACCTGGGCGCCGGCACGCAAATCGTGGTGCCCGCGGACCTGGCCAGACGCGCCAACGGCGCTGCCCAGATCAAGTTCGGCGTGCGCCCCGAAAACATGACGCTGTCGCCGCAGGCGAGCGACGACATCGCGCTGCAAGCCGAGGTCTCGCTGCTCGAGCCCCTGGGGGCCGAGACACTCGTCACGCTCAAGATCGGGGCGTCGGAAATGATCGCGCGCTGTCCCGCCTCGTTCCGCGAAGCGCCCGGCACGCGCTTGTCCGTCCACATGAACCCGCGCCACATCCGATTCTTCAACACCGCAAGCGGCGCGGCGATTTGAATCGCAGCCATCACAGCCAGCGGCCACGAGGCCCATCGACCCCAAGGAGAACCCAGATGATTCGTCGTTCCACCTTCACCGCTCTGGCCAGTGCCGTGGCCCTGATGGCCGGGCTTGCGAGCAGCTCCGCAGCCTTGGCGCAGCAGACCACGCTGCGCGTGTTCTCCGGCGGCGCGAACCAGCGCCCCGACCTGATGCGCAAGCTGTTCGATCAATACCAGGCGAAGAACCCCAACGTCAAGGTTGAAATCGAGACCGGTGGCGCGACCAGCGAGCTGCAACGCCAGTACCTCTCGACCGTGCTCAACGCGAAGGACCCGGCGATCGACATCTACCTTATCGACATCGTGAATCCGGCGCAGTACTACGGTGCCGGCTGGCTTGAGCCGCTCGACGCCTACGTCGGCAAGCCTGCCGAGGCGTTCAAGGCCTACCTGCCGGTGTATTTGAGTTCAAACGTCATCGACGGCAAAGTTGCCGCGATGCCGGCCTTCGCCGACGCCATGTTCATGTACTACCGCAAGGACCTGCTCGACAAACACGGCGTGAAGGAGCCAAAAACCTGGGATGAACTCTCCGCCGCGGCGTCCAAGATCCAGAGGGCCGAGGCCAACCCGAACCTGCAAGGCCTGAGCATCCAGGGCGCGCCGATCGAAGGCGCGGTCTGCACCTTCTTGCTGCCGTACTGGGGCCAGGGCAAGGACTTCAACGACGCCAACGGCAAGCTGACGCTGGACAAGGCCGCAGCAACCAAGGGCTTGAGCCAGTGGCTGGCGATGGTCGACGCGGGCGTGATCAAGAGGAACGTCGCCGAGGTGAAGACCCCCGACACGGTGAACGAGTTCAAGGCCGGCCAGGTGGTGTTCGCAATCAACTGGGGTTTCGCCTGGGACCGCTTCAAAGACGACCCGGACAGCAAGGTTCAGGGCAAGGTCGGCGTGATGCCGCTGCCTGCTGTGGCCGACGGCAAGAGCGCGACCTGCGTCGGCGGCTGGCAATGGGCGGTGAGCGCGTTCAGCAAGAACAAGGCAGCCGCGGCTGGCCTGGTGAAGCACCTGGCCAGCGCCGAATCGAGCAAGTTCCTCGCCGTCGAAGGCTCGCTGCTCGCGACTTACCCCGGCGTTTACACCGACGTCGATGTGGTGAAGAACGTGCCCTGGTTCAAGGACGCCGCCAACGTCGTCATCGCCGGCAGGAGCCGGCCGATGAGCAAAGACTACGGCCAGGTCAGCGACATCATCCGCACCACGACGAGCGCGGTGCTGGCGCGCACCAAGACGCCTGCCGAGGGCGTCGCCGAAATCGAATCGCGCCTGACTCGCGTGATGCGTTGAGGGCGCAGTGGCGATGGCCGGCGTAAGCGTTTTCGATCGATGGCGTGACCCGAGCGAAAAAGCGCTCGGCTTCATGCTGCTCGCGCCGGCGTTTGCGCTGCTGGCGCTGATCGTCGCGTACCCGATCGGCAGGCTGATCTGGAACAGTTTCTTCGACCTGCGCCTGTCAGGGGGCGGCGGCATCAAGTTCGTGGGCCTGGAGAACTACCTGTTGGTGTTCCAGGACCCTGACTTCTGGAATGCGACCAAGAACACGGTGCTGATCACGTTGATCACCGTCCCCGGGGCGCTGATCATCGGCCTCGGCCTGGCGCTGCTGGCGAACCTGCCGTTCAAACGCAAGTGGCCGGTGCGGTTGGCACTGCTGCTGCCGTGGGCGCTGCCGCTCGCGTTCGCCGGCCTGATCTTCGCGTGGTTCTTCCACACCGAGTACGGAGTGGTGAACGACGTCGTGCGCCGCGCGACCTCCGGCGCAGGCGGGCAGACCGAGCCGACGATGTGGCTGTTGCGCCCCGGCTGGGCTTTCACCGCGATCTGCATGACGATCGTCTGGAAGACCAGCTCGTTCATGGCGCTGATCCTGCTGGCGGGCTTGCAAATGATTCCGAAGTCGCTCTACGAAGCGGCCGAGGTCGATGGCGCGTCGAAGTGGCAGCAGTTCTGGCAGATCACGATCCCGATGTTGACGCCGTCGATCATCGTCGCACTGATCTTTCGCACCATCACGGCGCTGCAGACCTTCGACATCCCGTACACGATGACCAAGGGTGGCCCGGGCAACAGCACCGAAACGCTGGCGATGCTGATCCACAAGACGACGATCGACTACCTCGATGTCGGCTACGGCTCGACGCTGGCGGTGTGCATGTTCGTGTTGTCGCTGTTCGTCACGGCCTTCTATCTGAAACGCATCGGCAAGAACGCGTGAGAGCCTTCCCATGAACTCCATCTTCGACAGCCGCAGCCTGCGCTTCATTGCCGCGGCGATGGTCGTGGTGAACGGCTTTTTCCCGGCGCTGTGGATCCTGCTCACGTCGTTGAAGACGGAAGCCGAACTGGTCAGCAAGCCCATCACCTACTTGCCGCACCAGCCGACCCTGGCCAATTACGTGCAGGCCTTCACCGACCAGCCGCTGCTCAAGTACCTGGGCAACAGCCTGGCCGTGGCACTCAGCGCGACCGCGTTCTCGCTGCTCGTGTCGGCGCTCGCAGCCTACGCGATCGCGCGCCTGAACCTGAGGCGCCGCCAGCTCATTCTCACCTGCATCGTCGCGTCGAGCATGTTCCCGCTGGTGACGCTGCTGGTACCGATCTTCGAGACGATGCGCACGCTCGGCCTGCTGAACAGCTATACGGCGCTGGTATTGCCCTACATCGTTCTCAACCTGCCGGTGTGCACGCTGGTCCTGGTGAGTTTTTTCCAGAGCATCCCGAAAGACCTCGAGAACGCCGCGATGATCGACGGCTGCACGCGCATGGGCGCGCTGCTCAGGGTGGTCGTGCCGCTCGCCGCACCGGGCGTGTTCACCGCCGGCATCCTCGCGTTCGTGAATTCGTGGGACGAGTTTCTGCTCGCGTTGTCGCTCAACAGCAACCCCAACTTCCGAACGCTGCCGGTGGGCATCACGCTTTACCAGGGCGAGTTCACGTTCCCATGGCCGATCATCTCGGCGGCGCTGATCGTCGCCATCGTGCCGATTGCGGTGCTGATCGCGATCTTCCAGGAGCGCGTGGTCGGTGGCCTGACGCAAGGTGGCCTCAAGGGCTGATGCCGCATGTCGCGCGCAAACCTTTTTCATTCAACCCGAACCGCTGGCGCTTTCGATGCGCGCGAGGGTTCGGATCATCCCGGCCCGCTTCCCCGGGCATTCTCCAGCAACCACGAGGAGTCAACATGAAGAGAACCGTCAGACTGGGCGCGTTCGCGTTCGCGTTCGCGTTCGCTTTCGCTTTCGCATTCGCGCTCGCATTCGTCGCCGGGCCGGCATCGGCCCAGGGCATGACGATTGCCGGCCGGTTGGACTTGGGCGTGCAGCGCATCGACAACGGAGCAACCACGCAAAACCGCCTCGACAGCGGCACCTACACCGCATCGCGCCTGATTGTTCGGGGCACCGAAGACCTGGGCGGCGGCCTGGGAGCACTCTTTTATCTCGAGCACCGTTTCAATGCCGACAAAGGCGAGCCGCAAAGCGCAAAATTCTGGAATGCCGGTTCCTACGTCGGTTTGTCAAGTTCGAGCTTCGGTACCGTGACGCTGGGGCGCCAGTACGTGCCGATCTTCTGGCCGTTCCTGTGGGGCGACGACACCGGCAACGCGAAGCTGCATGGCTACAGTGCGGTGCAGTCGGTGCAGCGCAGCAATTTCGCTCGCGTCAGCGCTGCGGCTTCACCGATCACGACCGCGGGTGGGCTCGACTCGATCAGCAGTGGCATCTACGCGCTGAACATCAGTTCGGCGTTCGAGGACAACCTCGTCGTCTACAAGTCACCGTCGTTTTCCAACATCTCGGCGTCGCTCGCGCTCGGCGCACCCGAGGGTTACCCCGCGGGCAACGGCAAAGTCGTGGGTGGCAACGTTGAATACCGCACGCCCGCGAACTACCTGGGGTTCGGCTTCAACTCGAAGATCGGGCGCGTGCCGGTGGGTGGCACCGGCGAGTCCAAGCTCACCGAGTCAGTGCTCTCCGGCCTGTATTCGGTGACCAAGGAGTTCAAAACTTGGGGCAACCTGCATCAGTGGAACTTCGACTCTGCCGGCGCCACGTTGAAGGGACACGACTACATGCTCGGCGTCTCTTACTGGTTCCCGGTCAGCATGGTGTGGTTCAACTACGCGAACAAGAACGTCGACAACTGTGCGCAGTGCGATTCCAAGGGCTTCGGCGTGGGTTACCACTACCTGCTGTCCAAACGCACCGAGCTGTATGCGGCGGTGGGCAACGTGCAGAATGAGCTCAACTCGGCCAACAACCTGAATGGTTTCTCACCCGCCGCCCCGGGGCAAACGATGCGTGGTCTGGCGGCCGGCATCTACCACCAGTTTTGAAGCGGGCAGCGGCGCACGCGGGCGGCCTCGCGTGCGCGCACGATTGAACCTAGAAACCGCAGTTAACCGCTTCCCCCCGCTGGCTACACCGCATGCACACTGAGATTTCTGCCCACGACCACCCTCACCTTTTGGGTGAGAGCGCTACGCACCCGATTGAGCCGCGCTGCGGCGCGCTGGCGGCGTTGCTCCTCCTTGCGGGCATGAGCCCGCCGCGTCGTCGCGCCTTGCCAGCGCACAGCAGCGCGGCCCACTCGGGCGCGTCCAACTGCGGTTTCTAGGTTGAATGGAGGGGCAGTGAGTCAGAAAATTCGCTACGGCGTGATCGGCTGCGGCAGCATGGGCCGCGAGCACATCGAAAACATCAAGGCGCTCGATGGCGTCGAGCTCACGGCGCTTGCCGATCCGCACCCGGCGAGCCGCGCCGCGGCGGCGGCGCTGCTGGCGCAAGCGCCGCGTGCGTTCGAGCACCACCGCGAACTGCTCGCGAGCGGCCTGTGCGACGCAGTCGTGATCGCGACGCCGAACTTCACGCACATCGAGATGATGCGCGATGCGCTCGAAACCGACCTCCACATCCTGATCGAAAAGCCACTCGTGACACGCGTCGAAGACGGGCTCGAGCTGGTGCAGCGCGCGCGCGGGCGGCGCGGCCTGGTCTGGGTGGCGCAGGAATACCGCTACATGCCGCCGGTGGCGGAGATGATCCGAATGGCGCATGCCGGTGCAGTGGGGCGCCTGCACCAGGTCTCGATTCGCGAACACCGCGAGCCGTTCTACCCCAAGGTCGGCGACTGGAACCGCTTCACCGCCAACACCGGCGGCACATTGGTCGAAAAATGCTGCCACTACTTCAACCTGATGGATCTGCTTCTGCGCGAGAAGCCGAAGCGCGTGTTTGCATCCGGCGGCCAGCGCGTCAACCATCTCGACGAGCGCTACGACGGGCGCACGCCCGACATCCTGGACAGCGCGTTCGTGATCGTCGAGTACGCCAGCGGAGCGCGCGCGCTGCTCGACCTGTGCATGTTCGCCGAAAACTCGATCGACAGCGAACACATCACTGTCGTCGGCGATCAAGGCAAGCTCGAGTCGTTGCTGCCCGCGCTCACGCTGCGCCACGGCCGGCGTGAAGACTGGGGCACCCGCAAAGCCTGGGGCGAAGCTTCAGGCACGGGCCGAGGGGTCTCGGTGCGCCGGGTCTGGGACACGAACATCAAATACGCCGGGCAACACTTCGGCGCGTCGTACATCGAGCACTTGCGCTTCGCTCAGGCCATTCGCGCCGGTACGCCGGCCGAAGTGACGCTCGAGGAAGGGCTGCGCAGCGTGGCCACCGGTCTGGCGGCCCACTTGAGCATCGAGACCGGCCGCCCGGTGGCGATGAACGAGATCCTGCCCGTGACATGGTGTTGAGCCCGGCCCGGGGGACCATGACGCACTACGAATCGCTCAAAGACAAGCTGGTATTCATCAGCGGCGGCAGCTCGGGAATCGGCGCCGATCTGGTACGCCACTTTGCGGCGCAGGGTTCGAAGGTCGCGTTCTGCGGCACCCGCGCTGACGGCGGCAGTGAGCTGATTGAAGAGATCAAGGCGCTGCGCCAGCCCTTGCCGGTCTACGCAGCCTGCGATGTGCGCGACACCCCCGCCTACCAGGCGCTGCTGCTCAACGTGGTCGAACGCCAAGGACCGATCCGCGTCCTGATCAACAACGCCGGTCGTGACGACCGACATGCAATGGAAGACGTGACGCCCGAGTTCTGGGACGACCGGCTCGCGCTGAACCTGAAGCACTATTTCTTCGCAATCCAGGCAGTTGCGCCCGGTATGGCACAGGCCGGCGGCGGCTCGGTGATCAACATGGGTTCAGTGTCGTGGATGCGCGGGCGGCCGAATCTGGCCGGCTACACCACGGCCAAGGCCGGCATTCTCGGCCTGACGCGAACGCTCGCGCGCGAGCTGGGTGCGCGCAATATTCGCGTGAATGCAGTCGTGCCTGGAGCCATCGTCACCGAACGCCAGAGCGCGCTGCATCGCGACCCGGTGGCCGACCAGGCTTTTCTCGACGCGCAATGTTTGAAGATTCGCCTCGATGCCGGTCACGTCGCGCGGGTCACGCTGTTCATGGCGTCGGACGACAGCGACGGCATGACCGGCCAGCATGTGCTGGTCGACGCCGGCATCGCGCAATGTTCGGTGATGGGATGAATCACGGGTTTGACGCAAGCACAACGCACCTGGATACTGCCGCCGTTTCGCAATTTGGACGAGATTCACAGGAGATCGAACATGATTCATTTCGTACTGCACGACGCGCACGACAGCGTGGCCGTGGTCGTGGTCGAAGGTGTGAAGGCCGGCATGGCACTGACCGGCTGGATCATGGACGAAGACCGCACCATCGTCGTCGATTCGCGCCAGGACATTCCGATCGGCCACAAAGTCGCGCTGAAGGACATGCGCCCCGGCGACACGGTGATCAAGTACGGCATCGACATGGGCAAAGTGACCGCACCCATCCGCGCCGGCGAACACGCCCATGTGCACAACATCAAGACCAAGCGCTGGTGAGCCGTGCAGGGCGAAAGAGGGGCCCCACGAAGTGCGGATCGAAGCCCGGAATCGGCTCGCGGCCCGAAGGGCCGCAACCGCGCCGCACTGAGCGCGCCGCATGCGTCATTCCATACCCTCGCAAGGCAACAGCCTTGCTCCGGTCGTGCCTGGGAGCCTGTCGGGTTTTGGGTCGTGCACGCGCCCAAAGCCCGACAGGCTCCTGGCCTGCGACCGGCTCGCGACGCCCCCGGCCCCACCCAATTCCGTTGATTGAGGAGAAAAGAGCATGGCCATCATTTCCAAAGGCACGACGTTCCTGGGCTACCGCCGCGAAAACGGCCGCGTCGGCATTCGCAACCATGTGATCGTGCTGCCGCTGGACGACTTGTCGAACGCCGCCGCCGAGGCGGTGGCGTACAACATCAAGGGCACGCTGGCGATTCCGCACCCCTATGGTCGGCTGCAGTTCGGTGCCGACCTCGAGCTGCACTTCCGGACGCTGATCGGCGCCGGCTGCAACCCGAATGTCGCCGCGGTGGTCGTGATCGGCATCGAAGACGGCTGGACGAAGAAGGTCGTCGACGGCATTGCCACCACCGGCAAGCCGGTGGTCGGCTTCGGCATCGAGGGCCATGGCGACCACGACACGATCCTGCGCGCGAGCAAGGCGGCGCGCGAGCAAGTGCAATGGGCGAGCGAAAAGCAGCGCGAGGCCTGCCCGATCAGCGAGTTGTGGGTCAGCACCAAATGCGGCGAAAGCGACACCACGAGCGGCTGCGGCGCGAACCCGACGGTGGGCAACGCGTTCGACAAACTGCACCCGCTGGGCAACTACCTGTGCTTCGGCGAGACGTCGGAGATCACCGGCGGCGAGAAAATCGTGGCCGAACGTTGCGCCACGACCGAGGTCCGGGATCGGTTCATGTTCATGTTCAACCGCTACCAGGACATGATCAACCGCCACAAGACCAGCGACCTGTCGGACAGCCAGCCGACCAAGGGCAACATTGCCGGCGGCCTGACCACGATCGAGGAAAAGGCGCTGGGCAACATCCAGAAGATCGGCAAGAAGTGCACTGTCGACGGCGTGATCGACAAAGCCGAAATGCCGACCCACCCGGGCCTCTGGTTCATGGATTCGAGCAGCGCCGCGGCCGAGATGGTGACCCTGTGCGCCGCGTCGGGCTACGCGGTGCACTTCTTTCCCACGGGTCAGGGCAACGTCATCGGCAACCCGATCCTGCCGGTGATCAAGATCTGCGCCAACCCGCGCACGGTGCGTCTGATGAGCGAGCATGTGGACGTGGATACCTCGGGCCTGCTGCAGCGCGAGATCACGCTCGACCAGGCGGGAGACAAGTTGCTCGAGTGCATGCTGCGCACCGCGAACGGCAGGCTCACCGCGGCCGAAGCGCTGGGGCATCGCGAGTTCGTCATGACGCGGTTGTACGAATCGGCATGACGCGCGCCGGGAGTCGCGGCGAGGGGTCTTCATGAGCCGAATCGTCATCACCGAATTCATGGACGAACCCGCCGTCGCGCAGCTCGCGGCCCGGCACGACGTGCTGTACGACGCCAAGCTGGTCGATGACCCGGCGCGCCTGAAGGCCGAGGCGGTGCGCGCCGACGCGATCGTGGTGCGCAACCGCACCCAGGTGCGCGGCGAACTGCTCGCCGCACTGGCGCGCTGCAAGGTGGTCGGGCGGCTCGGCGTCGGGCTCGACAACATCGACGTGGCGGCCTGCGAAGCGCGCGGCATGAAGGTCATCCCGGCCACCGGGGCGAATGCGCTGAGCGTTGCCGAATATGTAATCGCCAGCGCGATGCTGTTGTTGCGCGGTGCTTACCGGTCGAGCGCCGAAGTCGCGGCCGGCCAATGGCCACGCAATGCGTTGTCGAACGGGCGCGAGATCGGTGGCAAGACGCTGGGGCTGGTGGGCTTCGGATCGATCGGCCAGCTCACCGCGAAGCTGGGCCAGGCCATGGGCATGCACGCGCTCGCCCACGATGCGATGCTGGGCGCAAGCGACCCGGTGTTTGCGCGAACCGGCGTGCCCGGCGTGGCGCTCGACGAAGTTCTGGCGAGCGCCGACGTCATCAGCCTGCATGTGCCGCTGGTCGATTCGACGCGCAATTTGTTCGACGCCGCGCGCATCGCCGCGATGAAGCCGGGGGCGGTGCTGGTGAACACGTCGCGCGGCGGTATCGTCGATGAAGCTGCGTTGGCCGCCGCGCTGAGCAGCGGCAAGCTCGGCGGCGCTGCGCTCGACGTGTTCGGCAGCGAACCGCTGGCCGCCAACGCTGCCTTCGCTGCCTGCCCGAACCTGCTGCTGACGCCGCACATCGCGGGCGTGTCCAGCGAATCGAATCAACGCGTGTCGTTCATGATCGCGCAGCGCGTGCTGCAAGCGTTGGCCTGAGGCGGCGAGACGCCGAAACGGAGACGAGCGTGGCCCAACTCTCGATGAACGAAGCGCGCACGATGGTCGCCGCCGCGCTGCGCCGCGCCGGCGCAAACCCGGCGATGGCCGAGGCCACGGCGCGCGCGCTCGTGCTGGCCGAAGCGCAGGGTCTCGGTTCGCACGGGCTGAGCCGCGTCGCGCAGTACGCCACCCACTTGCGCAACGGCCGTGTCAACGGCGCGGCGCTGCCCGCTGTGGTGCGGGCCAAAGGCGGCGTGGCGATCGTCGACGCGCAGGAGGGGCTGGCTTTTGCGGCGTGCGAGCTGGCCGTGGCGGAAGGCATCAGGCGCGCCGGCGAATTCGGCGTCAGCTTCGTCGGTGTCATCAACAGCCACCATTGCGGCGTCGTCGTCGACCACCTGCGCCCGGCAGTGCAGGCCGGTTTCGTCGGCCTCGGGTTCGCGAATTCACCGGCCGCCATGCCGGCCGCGGGCGGCAAGCATGCGATCTTCGGCACGAATCCGGTTGCCGCGGTGTTCCCCAGGCGCGCGAATCCGAACGCGCCAATAGGCGCCAGCGACGCACTCCTGATCGACCTCAGCCTGAGCGAGGTGGCGCGCGGCAAGCTGATGGTGGCGGCAAAGCAGGGCAAGGCGATCCCGGCAGGGTGGGCGCTGGACCGTCACGGCCAACCCACCACCGACCCGAAGGCCGGCATGGAGGGGTCGATGCTGCCGTTTGGCACAGGCGCCGCAAGCGGCGCGGGCGCCGGCAGCAGCCCCAAGGGCGCGATGCTTGCGCTGGTGGTCGAGCTGCTCGTCACGGCGCTGATCGGCGCCCACTACGGATTCGAGGCGTCGAGCTTCTTTGTCGATGCGGGCAACCGCCCGCGCATCGGCCAGGCCTTCATCGTCATCGACCCGGGTGCTTTGGCCGGGCGCGAGTCGTTCCTGGAGCGCGTCGAAGTGTTGGTGCGCGAGATGCTGGTTGATGACGGCGTGCGTCTGCCTGGCGCGCGGCGCGAGGCCTTGCGGCGCAAGGCCGAGGCCGAAGGGCTGTCGCTCGCCGACGCGGAACTCGCCGCGCTGCGCATGGCGTCGTCTTGAAGTCATTGGAGGCTGATCGATGCAACGCCGTGACCTGCTGCTGACCGGAATCGCGACCTTCATCCCCGGCGGCGCCTGGGCGCAGGCGAGCGAATACCCGAAGCCCGGATCGACAATTCGCTATGTCGTGCCGTTTCCGCCCGGCGGGCTGACCGACGTCATGGCGCGGCTGGTGGGCCAGCAGCTCGGCACACGTTGGGGTGTCAACGTCGTGGTCGACAACAAGGCCGGAGGCGGAGGGCAGATCGGCGCCGCCGAAGTTGCCAAGGCGGCGGGCGACGGCCAGACGCTGCTTGCGATCACGCTGACACATGCTGCCAACGTCACGCTGTTCAAGGGCCGCGCGCCATACGACTTCCAGAAAGACCTGAAGCCGGTTGCGCTGCTCGCGGGCTCGCCGATGCTGGTGGTGGTGCCGGCGGCGAGCCCGATGAAGGACTTCAAGGACCTGATTGCCCAGGCGAAGGCGAACAAGCTGAACGCCGGTTCGTCGGGCAACGGCACGCCGCCGCACCTGACACTCGAACTGTTCAACGACATCACGCGCAGCCAGATCCAGCACATTCCCTACAAAGGCGGTGCGCCGTCGATGACGGACTTGATCGGGGCTCAGCTCGATCTTGTCTTTTCGAACCTGCCTGAATCGATCGCGCATGTGAAAAGCGGCAAGCTGCGCGCGCTCGCGATCGCCAGCACGGCGCGGCACCCGCTGGTGCCAGACGTGCCCACCACCGCCGAGGCCGGCCTGCCCGCGCTCCAGGTCGAGAACTGGACCGCGATCATGGCGCCGACCGCAACCGCCGACGCCGCGGTCGAAAAACTCGCCGCCGAAGTGCTGAAGATCATGGCCAGCCCCGAAATCGAGGAACGTGCGAGGACGCAGGGATTCCGCGTTGATGCGCGCGGTCCGCAAGCCTTCGGCGTGTTCCTGAAGAGCGAGATCGAACGCTGGGCCAAGATCATCGCCACAGCCAAGATCACGCCCGACTGAGGGCGCCCCCAGACCTGCCGCTTCGCGTCAGGCCCCCCCGCGGGGGATGAGAAAACTTGGGGCGGCCCGGCGTTTTCTCATGAGGCCGAGAGCTTATGCCTTGCGCCGCCGCCGCGGCGCCGCGGCAGTCGACTCACGAACCACCAGCGCCACTTCAATCTCGGTGGCGCGCTGAACCGCTTCGCCTCGCAGCGCGGCGATCAGCCGGTCTGCCGCGGCGCGCCACATTTCCTCGGCCGGCACGCGCACCGTGGTCAGCGCCGGCTGCAACTGGCGCGCGAGTTCGAGGTCGTCGAAGCCGACGATCGACAAAGCCTGCGGCACGGCGATCCCCAGGCGCTGCGCTTCGAGCAGCGCGCCGAACGCGAGCACGTCGTTGCCGCAGACGATGGCGGTGGGCGCCGGGCGCGCTGCCATCAGCTCGCGCAGGCCTTCGCGCGCCGCGGCAATGCTGTAGCGGCGTTCGACCAGGCGCTGCGGCGGCAGCTTCAGGCCGGCGTCGTGCAGTGCCCGGCGCACGCCCGCGACCCGGGCGCTGGCGCGATCGTTGTCGCGTGTCACGCCGGCGAGCATCGCAATCCGGCGGTGCCCCAGGTCGATCAGGTAGCGCACCGCCTGTGCCATTGCGCCCGCGTTGTCGAAGCCGACGCTCGTCATCGGCGCATCCGCGGGCAGCAACGTCATCACGTGCACACAGGGCAGGCCGCGCTGGCGCAGAAACTCGAGCAGTTCGCTGCGCTGCCCGGCGCCGCACAGCGCCAGCGCGTCGGCGCCGCGGGCCACGAGGTTCACCGCCTGGCGCATCTCGGCGTCGGGGTCGTAGTCGCTGGTCGCAATCAGCAGTTGCAACCCGGCCTCCGACAGCCGGCGCTGGAGCGCGTCGATGGCTTTGGCGAAAATCGCGTTGTCCACGGTCGGAAACACTGCACCGATCGTGCCGCTGCGGCGCAGCATCATTGCCCGGGCGCCGGCGTGCGGCACATAGCCCAATTGCGCCACCGCGGTCTCGACTTGTCTGCGAAGCGTTTCGCGCACGGCCTGCGGCGTGTTCAGGACACGCGACACGGTGGCTGTGGACACGCCCGCGGCGGCGGCCACTGCCGCCACCGTCGGCACGTCATGGGGGCGCTTCACCATGCTCGGACTGTACGCGCTTACAACATGAAGTCGCAGTCCGCTCGCCTGTTTCTCCCCAAGGGAAAACACGTATCGGATGACCGCTACTGCGTTCTTGACCCGGCACCGATATCGAACCATACTGTAAGCGCTTACATGAATGAGCGCCGAGCACCGATGAATGCCTCCCTCAGCCTCTGAGCGCGCTGGAGCGTCCATGAACACCCCCGCAGCCACGTCGCGCCCCTTCGCAAAGTTTGGCTACACGCTTGCCGCGCTGGCCGTGGTGCTGCTGGTGTGGCAAGCGTTGACCACATGGACCGGGCTGATCGCCGCCACCACGTTCCCGACGCCGCTGGAGGTCAGCGTGGCGATGCAGCAAGTCGGCATCGAGGGCTACAGCAACGGGCGCTGGCATGAGCATGTGCTGCGCAGTGTGTTGTTGGTGACGATGGGTTTCGTCGTGGCGTCAGCGATCGGCGTCGCGCTCGGGCTGGCAATGGGCGCCAGCCGCACCATCGAAGCCCTGGTGAACCCGATCTTCCTGTTGTTGCGGCCGATCCCCCCGCTGGCCTGGATTCCTCTGGCCATCGTTTGGCTCGGGCTGGGAGATGCGGCCAAGATCATGGTGATCTTCTTTGCTGCGTTCGTGCCCTCGGTGATCAACAGCTTCACCGGTGTGCGCCAGATCGACAAACCCATTTTCGAAGCCAGCGCCATGCTGGGCGTGGCGGGTTGGCGCCACTGGCGCGAAGTATTGATTCCCGGCGCGTTGCCGAGCATCTTCACCGGGCTGCGCCTGTCGCTGCAGGCTTCGTGGACGACGCTGGTGGCGGCCGAACTGGTGGGTGCCATCGCTGGCCTGGGCCAGATTCTGAACCAGGCGGCGCAGGACATTTATCCCGCGATGATCGTTGTCGGCATGGCAAGCGTGGCGCTGTGCGGCTGGCTCATGACGCTCGGGTTGGGCTGGGTCGAGGCGCGCGTCATGCCGTGGAAGGCCGCATGATGTTGCAGCCCAGGCTGGATTCTGGCCGCTTCCTCGCACTCACTGCGCTGGGAGGCGTGAGCTTCCTGGCGTTGTGGAGCGCAGCCGCGATGGCCGGGTTGACGTCGCGCGAGTTCCTGCCGACGCCCTGGGATGTCGTGGCGCGCTTTGCCCGGCTCGTGGTCGAACCGTTCGCCGGCTACACGCTGTTCGAGCATCTGTTGTCGAGCTTCCAGCGCTTCGGTCTGGGTTTCGTTCTGGCGGTGCTGGTGGGCATCCCGCTCGGGCTGCTGATGGCCTGGTTTGCCTGGGTCGACCGCCTTGTTTCGCCCTGCTTCGAGGCGGTGCGCTTCATCGCGCCGATCGCCTGGGTGCCGTTCGCCGCTTTGTGGTTTGGCACCGGCATCGGCGGGCCGGTGTTGATCATTTTCATGGGCGCATTCCCGCCGGTGCTGATCAACACCTACCGCGGTGCCAAGCAGGTCGACCGCAAGTACATCGAGGCATCGCAGATGCTGGGCGCGAGCAGCCTGCGCTCGATGACCCAGGTACTGCTGCCTGCCGCCGTGCCGTCGATCGTCGCGGGTCTGCGCATTTCGGCGGGGCTGGGTTGGCAGTCGCTGGTCGGTGCCGAGCTGATCGTGGCGTCAAGCGGGGTCGGCTATCTGATGGTCAAGGGGCAAGCGGCGGTGTCCACCGCGACGGTGATGAGCGGCATGATCGCCATCGGCATCGTCGGCATTCTGATCGACGTCGGCCTGCGCCGCGTGCAGCAGGTGATTGAAACCCGGCGCGGCGTTTGACGGTAAGCACGAGGAGAGCGCAGTGGCGATCATCGAATTCAATCACGTGCAACGTGTGTTCCACCAGAACGGCAAGGAATTCGTCGCGCTCAAGGACGTCAATCTGCAGGTGCAGGACCGCGAGTTCGTCGCCATCGTCGGCCCCTCGGGCTGCGGCAAGACGACCTGCATGCGCATGGCGGCGGGCCTGGAGCACCCCACCGGCGGCACTGTCAGCGTTGATCGCGAGGTGGTGCGCCAACCCGGGCCTGACCGCGCAGTGGTGTTCCAGGCGTTCGCGCTGTTCCCTTGGAAGAGCGTCTGGGACAACGTCGAGTTCGGCTTGATCTCGCTCGGTATCGCTGCGGCTGAACGCAAGCGCCGCATCGAACACTACATCGGCCTGATGGGCTTGGGCGGCTACGAACAGGCGTTCCCGCACCAGCTCTCGGGCGGCATGCAGCAGCGCGTGGCGATCGCGCGTGCCTACGTCTTGGACCCGAAGGTGCTGCTGATGGACGAGCCGTTCGGCGCGCTCGATGCACAGACCCGCGTCGTCATGCAGGAAGAGCTGGTTCGGTTGGCGCGCCAGCATCCGCGCACCGTGCTGTTCATCACCCATGCAGTCGAAGAGGCGGTGTACCTGGCCGACCGCATTGTTGTCATGTCGCGCCGGCCCGGAACCATCCGCGAAATCATCGACGTGAAGTCGATCCGCGAGGCCGAGAACTGGGACCAGCACAAGCGCATCGAGGATGTGATGGACCTGCCCTCATTCGTGCACCTGCGCACTCAAATCTGGAAGCTGTTGCGTGACCAACAGACCGGCGAACTGCATTGACCCCCACACCACCCAGGAGACCGAGCATGAAATCTTCCTTCCACCGCAACACCTTTGCCGCGGCCATCGCCGCCACCTTGATCGCCACCGGCAGCGCGCAGGCGCAGCCGGTGCTCAGCGAGATCAAGGTCAGCTACCAACCGGCGCTGTACTGGGCGCTGCCGTTCTTCGTCGCAACCGAGAAGAACTGGTGGGCCGAGGTCGGTCTGAAGCCGGTGTTCAGCACCTTTCCGGCGGGCGTGCCGCAAATCGCCGCGGTCGCGTCCAAATCGTGGGACGTGGGCGGCACGGGTTCGGTGCCGGCGGTGCTCGGCCACGTGCGCTTTGGCATCAAGACGATCGGCATCACGAACGACGAATCGGCCGGCAACGCGTTGCTCGTGCGCAAAGACGTCGCCGACCGGATCGCGAAAGACCCGCAATCGATCAAGGGCCAGACCATCCTTCTCACCGCCAATTCGACCGGCGACTACGCCGTGCAGTCATGCCTGAAGAAATACGGGCTGGCCAAGGCCGACGTGATCATCAAGAACATGGGCCAGGCCGAGATCATCTCGGCGCTGTCGTCGAACAACGCCGACCTCGCCGGCCTGTGGGCGCCCAATATCTACACGCTCGAAGAAAAGGCCGGCGCCAAGGTCTTGTGCTCGGGCAAGGACGGCGGTGTTGTCGTTCCCGGCGCGCTCATCGCGCGCGGCGAATATGCCGAGCAGAACCCGCAGAACGTCGCCAAGTTCCTGGCCGTGTACCTGCGCGCCTGGAAATGGATGAGTGCGAACAAGCCGCAAGCGATCGAAATGATGAAGAAGTTTTACGAGCAGGGGGGTGTCGCGATCAGCGAGGCCTCGATGAAGAAGGAGTTCGACTCGCGCCCGACATTCGATCTGGCGCAGCAGCTCGCCCGCATGGACCGCACGCGCGGCAATTCCGACATGGACAGCTGGTTCAGCCAGATCTCGATCTTCATGCGCGGCACCGGCGCCATCCAAAGCGTTCCGCTCTCAACCGACTTCATCACCGACAGTTTCATGAAGTTGGTCAACGCCGATCCGACGTTGCGCGCATTCGCGAACCGCGCGCAGTGAGGCCGCACGATGCCGATCACCTATCTGAAGAAGGCGAGCAAGACGCCTCAATCCGAAACCGCCGCAGCGCAGGCGGTCGTGACCGAAATGCTCGCCGAGATCGACGCGCATGGTGAAGCCGCGGTGCGCGGCTACGCCAAGAAGCTTGACGAGTGGGACGGTGAGATCGTGCTCACGCGCGCCGAGATTGCGCGTCGGGCCGCCGAAGTGCCCGCCGCCGTGCGGCGCGACATCGATTTCGCGATCCGCCAGGTGAGCGCTTTCGCCAGCGCGCAGCGCGCATCGATGCACGAGTTTGCGCTGGGCCTGCACCCGGGCGTGACGGCGGGGCAGCGCGTGCTGCCGGTGAACGTGGCCGGATGCTACGCGCCGGCGGGCCGCTACGCGCACATCGCGTCGGCTTACATGGGTGTGGCCACGGCGAAAGCCGCGGGCGTGAAGACGATCATTGCCTGCTCGGGGCCGTTTCGCGGCGGACCGATGCACCCCTACCTGCTCTATGCATTCAACCAGGCGGGTGCCGACGTGGTCATGACGCTCGGCGGCGTGCAGGCGATCGCAGCCATGGCGTTCGGCCTGTTCACGAACCAACCCGCGGACGTGATCGTCGGGCCTGGCAACAAGTTCGTCGCCGAGGCGAAACGCGCGCTGTTCGGCAAGGTCGGCATCGACGTCTTTGCCGGCCCGTCCGAAGTGGCGGTCATCGCCGATGACAGCGCCGACCCGGAAATTGTCGCGAGCGATATCGTCGGTCAGGCCGAGCACGGCCACGAATCACCGGCCTGGCTGTTCACGACGAGCCGCGCGCTCGCCGAGCGCGTGATGCAACGGGTGCCGGAGCTGGTCGCGCGCCTGCCCCCGACCGCTCGCGACGCCGCCGGTTGCGCCTGGCGCGACTACGGCGAAGTGATGCTGTGCGACACACGCGAAGAAATGGCCGAGCTTTCCGATCGCTACGCGAGTGAACACCTCGAAGTGCACGCGCGCGATCTCGACTGGTGGCTTGCGAAGTTGACGTGTTATGGCTCGCTCTTCCTCGGCGAAGAAACGACCGTCGCCTACGGCGACAAGGCGAGTGGGCCGAACCACGTGTTGCCGACGAAGGGCGCGGCGCGTTACTCGGGTGGTTTATCGGTGCACAAGTTCATGAAGACGCTCACCTGGCAGCGCATGACACGCGACGCGGCGCGCGACATCGGCGAGGTCACCGCGCGCATCTCGCGCCTGGAAGGCATGGAAGGGCACGCGCGCACCGCCGACGAGCGCCTGGCGAAGTATTTTCCCGGCCAGACCTTCGACCGCGGGGCACCTGTGGACGTATGAGACTGACGGCGCTGTTCGATCT
>Ga0315280_10003895_pt1 | contig 22498 bp, 14 predicted proteins | sample YL17G06_40_MG_FD_203697 | JGI IMG/M metagenome (GOLD analysis project Ga0315280, IMG submission 203697) | Sediment microbial communities from Yellowstone Lake, YNP, Wyoming, USA - YL17G06_40 | ecosystem: Environmental > Aquatic > Freshwater > Lake > Sediment | place: USA: Wyoming | collected...
CGGGCGAGATCTTCGGGTTCCTGGGGCCCAACGGCGCAGGCAAGTCCACCACCGTGAAGATGCTCACCGGGATGCTGCGCCCCTCCTACGGCACCGCGCGCGTCGCCGGGTTCGACATCGCGTCCCAGCCGCTCGAGGTCAAGCGCCGCATCGGGTACGTCCCGGAATCGGGCGCGATCTACGACAGCCTGACCGGCACGGAGTACCTCGAACTGGTCGCGAGTCTGCACCACCTGGATCTGGCCCGCGCGCGCGTGCGCGCCGGCGAACTGCTTCAGCTGTTCGCGCTTGCGCAGGACCAGGACCGGCGCATCGCCGAGTACTCGAAGGGCATGCGCCAGAAGGTGCTCCTCGCCGCGGCCCTCCTGCACAACCCCGACATCCTCTTCCTCGACGAGCCGCTGACCGGTCTCGATGCCAACGCCGCGCTGATGGTGAAGGAACTGCTTCGCTCGCTGGCCGCCCAGGGCAAGACGATTTTCTTCTGCTCCCACATCCTCGAGGTCGTCGAGCGGATCTGCTCGCGGATCATGATCATCAACAAGGGAGCCACCATCATCGAGGGGGACGCGGCCAACATCTGCGCGCAAACCGGCACCACGTCGCTGGAACAGGCGTTCTCACAACTCACCGGGATTCGCGATGTCGCGTCGGTGACCCGCGACTTCCTCGCCGCCCTGGAGAACTCGTGATGGAGGCGCCGACTGCCAGGCCACGCGGCAACGGCGAGAACCCGCGGGGGATCGCCCGACTGCTCGCGCGGTTCGACATCGACGCCACGCAGTGGCGGGCGCTCGTCATAGCCGGCCTGAAGCTCGACTTCCGGGCGCCGCTCGGGCAAAGCGCCGCCCGTGGCACGCAACGCCTCATCGGGCAGGTCGCGATGTACCTGATGTTGGGCGGGCCGCTCGGCGTCTTTGCCCTCTTCGTGCCCGACGTCTTCCTCAGCGGGTCGCTGGCGCTGTCGGCCATCATGTTCTTCATCGCCTCGGCGGTCCTCGTCGAGTTCGCGGTCGTCGTCATCTCGCCGCTCGACTATGACGTCCTCGGCTACCAGCCGATCTCGTCCTCCACCTACTTCGCGGCGCGTTTCGCCAACGTCCTCTTCTACACGACGGCGATCACGACGGCCATCGGCATCCCCGCGATCGCCGCTTACTTCTTCGCGCGCGGCTTCAACCCGATTCTCGGCCTCGCCGCGATCCCGGCCTTCTATTTCGCGTCTACGGTGACGACGCTGGCGGTGATCGTCGCCTACGTCGGAATTGCCCAGGTGGTGCATCCTCACCGCCTGAAGCGGGCCTTCACGTACCTGCAGCTCGTCGCCTCCTTCGCCGTGTACGGCGCCTACTTCATACTCCCCAGCATTTTCAAGCTGAAGACGCTCGGGACGTTGACGATCCGCAAGTCGCCCTGGATGCTCCTGTATCCGCCGACCTGGTTCGCCAGCTACCTCGATCTCGCCGTCGGACGCTGGTCGCTGCTCGAGATCGTGCCGGCGCTCGCCGGCCTCGCCGCGCTCGCAGGGCTCGCGTGGCTCTCGGCCGCGCGTCTCTCCCTCAACTATTCGGAACTGCTGTCGCGCCAGGCGGCTGCCAGCGAAGGGCAGCGCGCCACCAGGAGGCGGCTGCCCCGCTTCCGCCTTGCGCGTGGCGAACAGCGCGCGATCGCGTTGCTGCTCGGCGCGCAGTTCAGGCACGACCAACGCTTCCGCCTGACGGTGCTCAGCATCGTGCCGCTGACGCTCCTCTATCTCTTCATGGGGGTGCGCGAGGGCGGGTTGCAGGATCCGTTCCTTCAGCCCATCCTTCAGCCCAGGGCGGCCGGCAACGCGTTCCTGCTGTACTTCGCCATGGTGATGTTCCCTGCGATGCTGATGGCCGGGATCACCCGCAGCGACGCGTACCGCGCCGCCTGGGTGTTCTTCGTCACGCCGGCGCGCCGCGCAGATCTCGTCGTCGCGGTGAAGAATCTTGCCTTCGTGTACTTCCTCGGCCCGTACCTGCTCGGCCTCGCCCTCATCCTGACGTATTTCTTCGGCAGCGCCCTGCATGCGTTCCTGCACATCGTCGTCGAAGCCCTGATCGTGAATCTCGTGCTGCTGCTCGTCGTCGCGCTGCAGCCCGGCCTGCCTTTTTCGCAGCCCCCGCAGAAAGGAAAGACGAGCGGCTGGATGTTCATGGTGATGATCGTCGGCGGCGCGGTGCAGTCGGTGTCGACGCAGGTGCTGGGGTTTGCCGTGTACCCGTACCCGGTTGTCCTCGCCGGCGTCATCGCCTTCCTGCTGGCGGCCGGGGTGCTGGGCCAATGGTTGCTGCGCCGCCGCCTGGAGAAGGCGACGGCCGATCTGGAATTTGCCGCCTAAGTCAAAAACCGCGATTCTGGATCGCGGCGAAGGGAGCGGGTGCCCCACCGAACGAGCCGTGCGCAGCAGGCGGCGGGCAAGGCCGGAGAACGACGAGCAGGTGCGGCGTCTTCCCCGGCGCAGCGCGCCGGCGGGGTCCCCAACGCGGCCGTACAGCGGGGTCCGCGTTGCGGGAGCCGTCGCGCCAGCCGGAGGGGGAGATCCGGAAGACGACGCACTGCGAGGAGTTCTCCCCGCCTGCGGAGCCCGGCTCGGGCGGTGGGGCACCCGCTCTGTCGCCGACTCAGAATCGTCGCGTGCTATTTGGTGAGGTGATGATGCGCGCAGTTGCTGGATCTATCGCAGCGTTCACCGTGCTGGTGATGATGGGAGCCGGGGCACCTGCCGCGTCGCGCCAGGCGGCCACCGCTCCGCCGCCCGCCCTGAGCGGAGTCGAAGGGCCGTTTCGGCCCGCCGTGCGCGCGGGCAACTTCCTCTACGTCTCCGGCGCGTTGCCCACGGGCGCCGACGGGAAGATCGTAACCGGCGACATCAGGACACAGACGCGGCAGGCGCTCGACAACCTCAAAGCGGTACTGCAGGCCAACGGCGCGCGCATCCAACGGGTCGCGGCCGTTACCGTCTACCTGAAGCGCGCGCGCGATTTCGCGGCGATGAACGACGTCTATCGGACGTACTGGCCCGCCGATCCGCCGGTGCGGACCACGGTGGTCGCGAACCTCGTCGTACCCGATGCGCTGCTGGAGATATCGATGATTGCGCTCACCGACGCGGCCGATCGCGTCGTGGTACATCCGGCAGGCTGGGTGAAATCGCCCAATCCGTACAGCTATGGCGTGCGCTCCGGCGACACCTTGTTCACGGCCGGGCTCGTCGCAAGAAACGGGAAGGACAACACGACCGTGCCAGGCGACATCACCGTCCAGACGAACGCGGCGCTCGGCAACGCCGGCGAGATCCTGAAGGCGGCCGGCATGGCCTACGCCGACGTGGTCAGCGCTCGCGTGTTCCTGACCGACACCGCGCTGTTCGAACCGATGAACGCCGCGTACCGCTCGCACTTTCCCGCCAACCCGCCGGCACGCGCCACGGTGCGCGCGGGACTGACGGCTCCCGACTACCTCGTCGAGATTGCGCTGACCGCTGTCGCCTCGAGAGACCGCCAGGCCGTGACGACGCCGAATGCGGACGGCAGCGCGGGACGCGCCAATCCGAACCTCAGCTCGGCGATTCGCGTCGGAAACCGGCTGTTCCTCTCCGGCATGCTGGGAAACACGGACGCCAACACCGGCGACGTGCGGACCCAGACGGGCGAAGCGCTGGCGCGCATCGGTCGCACGCTGAAAGCGGCCGGATTTGGCTGGAGCGACGTGGCGGACAGCACGGTGTATCTGAGGGATGCGACCCGCGTCGGCCAGATGAACGGGGCCTATCGCCAGGCGGTGCCGACGCCGTTCCCGGCCAGGGCCACGATCGAGGCGGGGCTCGTCAGCCCGACGGCGCTCGTCGAGATCATGATGACGGCTCGCAGAAATGAAGAAGGAAAAATGTAGAAGGGATAAGTGTGGTGGGCGCGACCTTGCGCACCGCGCCTGCCTTGTTCGAATGAAGCCGCGCCCAAGCGACGCCGGCGCCACCTGACTTCTCCCTTCTCCCTGCTACCTTCCGTCAGAACTCCCATCGAATTCCCCCGATGGGCTGGCGGGGCCATTGATAGATGGGACGTGCCTGACGGGTCGAGCGATTCCACTCGTAGACATACAGGTTGTCGCGGTTGTAGACGTTGTCCAGCTCCCCGTAGACCACCAGGCGGGTGCGGCCGAGTGTGAAGGTGCGATCGACGCGCATGTCGAGGCGGTGGTACGCAGGGTACACGGCGCCGTTGAACGAAGCGATGGGCGTCGTGCCGGTGCGCCGGCGGATCGACGTGGCGACGTCGTAGGGGGTGTACGGCCGGCCACTCGCGTAACGGAACTGCGTTGCGAACCGCCATTTTCCCGCGGCGTCGTACGCGAAGTCCGTCCGCACCTGGTGCCGGATGTCGTAATCCGCGCGCAGCCATCCCTGCCACACGACCGGGCCCGTATACCACGCGGGCACGTAGCTGCTCTGCTGGCTGACGCGCCAGTACGAGTACGATGCGCCGAGGTCGACGCGACCTGCGAAGCGGCGGCTGATGCTGGCGTCGATGCCGCGCGCGACCAACCTGCCCGCCGCAGCCAGCTGCCCCACGAAGGGCGATTCGTAGTCGGCCGCCGCGTCCACCAGCACGTGCCACCACTGCGTGGACGCGTCCACGGGGTAGCCGGCGTACCGCTTGTCGAACCCCTCGACGACGAGGCGAGCGCGACCGGGCAGTTGCAGCGAAATGCCGGCAAGCGCCTGGCGCGAACGCACCGGGTCGAGCGAGGCGTTGCGCACGTCGGACCCGATCCACACGTACGGCAGCGTCTGCCGATACACCCCGTACGCGCCGGTCAGGCGCACGGCGTCGCTGATCCGGTACTCGCCGTTCACACGCGGGCTCGCGTAGAAGCGGTCTGTCGTGCCCATGCGATCCGCCCGGATGCCGGGCGTCAGCCGCAGCCGCGCCAGGGTGGGCAGCCGCAGTTCGGCGTACGCGCCGACGTCCGTGAACGAATACGGGAAATGCGCGTGCAGCGGACTGACGTACACGTCGAAGGTGTTGCGGAAGCTCTTCGCGTCCAGGCCAAACAGGATGTCGGGGTGTTTCATCGCAACACCGGCCATCAGTTCGCCGTCGCGGCCAAGACGTCGCCGGACCTCGCCCCTCACGCGCAATTCGACCTCGGTGGACCGATCGCTGCCGTCCGACTCGTTCGCTCCCCCGACCTCCGCGTCAACACCCGTGCGCGCATAACTCGCGAACAGCGCGCTGGTGGTCGTCGGCGTCCATTGGCTGCGGAGGCTGACGCCGAAGACGGTGACCGCCTGGTTGTCGCGGACGACGCTCGAGCCCGTCGAGGTCACGATCACATCGTCCACGGCGCCGATGCCGAGGATTTCGACGCGATGTGCGGGCGACAGCGAGTAGTCGAACCGGCCGACGACGTCGCCGTAGTGGGGTACGGCGCGATCGCCGCCGCGCGAAAAAGACAGCTCGAGAAAACTGCGCCGGGCCGAGACGAGCCACGAACCGCGCCCGGCGCCGAAGCCGCCTTCCGCTTCAGCCATCGCGCCGCCGACGCTGGCGCCCGCCTGTGCGCGCACCTGGTCGTTCGCGGCCGGTTTCAACGTGAGATCGAGCACCGAAGAGGCGCGCTCGCCCAGTTCCACGGAGAAGCCGCCTGCGCGCAGCACTGCGCGATCGATCAGCCACGGAGCGATGATGGAAAAGGCGCCGCCAGAACTGCCCGGCGTGCCGAAGTGACTGGGGTTGGGAATGTCGAACCCGTCGATGCGGGTGGCGTTCTCGATGGCGCCGCCGCCGCGCACCAGCATGTCGTTGCGGTCGTCCTGCGACGCGGCAACACCCGGCCGCGCCTGGAAGGTTCGCATCACGTCTTCCAACGCGCCCGGTGCAACCACCACCGCGTGTCCAGGCAGCGCGTTCATCTCCGATCCCGCCGCTGTATCGGCCGGGGCCGCCTTGGCGCGCGCCTGCACCTCGATCGCCACGCGAAGCGGATAGGCGATCACGACCGGCGGCGGATCTGAATCGTCGGCGACAGCAATCTCCCGGGGATCGCCGAACGGTTGGAATCCGTCGAGGTCCACGGCCAGGCGGTATCGCCCGAGGGCGACGGTGTCGAACACGAATCGACCCTCGGCGTTGGTGACCACTTCCCCCCTGACCAGCGCGGGGCCGGGCGCCACGCTGTCCGGCGGCGGCGCGGTGCCGGGCGCTGCGCTTCTTGCCGGGTTCCCGGTGTGGCCGGCGGGCACGGCGATCAGACGGACCCGGACGCCGACGAGGGCGACCGTGGTGCGCCCGTCCACGACGGTACCCGCAATCCGGCGGGACGGCGCCTGCGCGAGGGCCGCACAGGGAGCAAGCAGCAGGACGAGAGCGCAGGCATGAATCACATGCGCAACCATGGGATTCCGGGGAGGCCGCCGGTATTGTACGGGGAATCGGTGAGGGAGGGAACGAGTTACGATTCCGCCGGTTCCGCTTCGCCCGGCAGATCCTCCTGCCGGGGCTTGAAGGAGAAGAACCCGCCGACGTACTCGGAGACGAGGCGCGGAAAACTCTTGTCGAGCATCGACCGGATCGACACGTAGCACTGGTCGCACGTGTTGTGCGCCGCGAACCGCTCGATCATCTGCTGCTGCTCGCCCAGGCGGAACCGCTCGAACTGCATCGAGCACGGCTGCATCGCGCCATCGGGGGTGATCACCAGCCAGCGAAGACCGGCCTTGCAGCCCGGCGTCCCGTGATTCGCGAAATACTGCTCGGTCGCGTCGAGCGTCGCCTGCGTCGAGATGATCCAGGGCGCCTGCCGCATGCGGCTCTTCAGCCGCCCCATCTCGCCGCGCAGGACCGCGAGTTGTTCGGGCGTGTTGAGGAAGTAATCCGGACACCCGGTGCGCCGCGGCGAGTAGGCGCTGTAGTTGATGTTGACGCCCCATTCCCGCGCCCGGTCGGCCGCCGCGTTGATCTCGCCGACGTTGTCCGCGGTGATGCACGTGTTCAGCACGATGTCGTCGTAGCCGAGCGTCGCAAGCCTCGGCACGAGCCGGCTCAGGTGCCGATAGAGCCCCGGATGGCGGCGGAACTCGTCGTGCCGCTGGTCGGGAAAATCGAGGCTGACCGAGAACTGATCGATGCCCGCTTCGCGCAGCGCCAGGTAGCGCTCCTCGGTCATCAGCGACCAGTTCGAGACGAGGATCGTGTAGGGGACGCCGGTCGACGCGTTCTTGATGTTACGGACGATGTCGACGACGTCGCGGCGCATGAGCGGCTCGCCGCCCGACACCTGCACGACGGCCGGCTCGAGCGTCTCCATGTAGCGCCGGTAGTCGGTGGGCTTCAGGTTCTTCGAGGTGTCCTTCGGACCGCCGTGGTCGCAGTGCTTGCACCAGCAGGTGCACGAGTTCGTGACCTCGAACGAAACGACCAGCGGCCGCTGGCTGAACCAGTTGACGGTGCCCCGTCCGATGATCCGAAGCGACTCGCCCAGCGGAACCTTGTGCATGCGCAGACCTCGAACGCCTCGCCACCGCGTCGCCACATCCGCGCGACCCCGTTGCCCGCACGTCCGGAAGGCAGGCCGGGCGCCACTGCCGGCGGCGAGAAGTAACGTAGCAGAACCGATTGGCCGTGACAAGCGCTGAACTCGCAAAAACAGGCCTGTTTTTGCGAGTTTCGATGAGGGCTGGAAGGGGGCTGGGCCGTTCGGGCGGGACACCTGCCACTTGGCCCCCGGTTTCTGCCCGGTGAGTGCAAAAAAGGCGGTCGGCCAAAAAAAGCAGCAGGCGTCTTTTCCCGCCTTCCGCCTCCCGCCTTCCGCCTACTCCCGGTAGTTCCCGAATTGCAGCGCCACGCCGAAATCCTCTTCGCGCAGCAGCGCGATCACCTGCTGCAATTCGTCGCGCGACGGCGAAGAAATGCGCACTTCGTCGCCCTGGATGGCCGCCTGGACCTTCTTCAGCTTGCGGTCCTTCAGGAACTTCACGATGCCGCGGCCGGCCTCGGTCGGGATGCCGATCTGCAGGGCGATCTCGCGCCGGACGGTGTCATTGGCGCCGTGCTGGATCTCGCCGGGTTTCAGGTTCTTGATTGGCACCTTGCGCTTGACGAGCCGCCCTTCGAGCAGCTCCCACAAGGAGCGCATCTTGAACTCGTCGTCTGCAACGAGCGTCAGCGTCGACTCGGCGCGGTTGAACTCGATCGCCGCTTTCGACCCCTTGAAGTCGTAGCGCTGGCTCACTTCCTTGCGCGCCTGGTTGACGGCGTTGTCAACTTCCTGCAGGTCGATCTTGGACGTGACATCGAAGGATGGCATGGGGGCGATGGTAACACGCGCCATGGCTGCATCGCTCGTCACAACCAGCGCGAGCAACGAGCAATCCAGCCACTTCGTCGCTCCCCTCATCGAGCCGTCCCCTCCCGTCGTTCAGTACACGAACGGAATGAGCTTGCGCACGCGTCTCTGGTAGGCGGCGTAGCCTGGGAATTTCGCCCGCAGCCACCGCTCTTCGCGCCGTGACTTGATGTCCACGAAAACAGCCACCACGAAGCTGGAGAGGAGCGTGAGAGGACCCCACACCCAGATCGTCCAGCCGAACGCGATCAGGATCCCGCCGGTGTACATCGGATGGCGGACGAGACGGTACGGGCCGCAGTCCACCATCCTCGCTTTGTCGCGGGGGTACGGCAGCGGCGTGATGTTCCGCCGCCCGAGCCAGAGGCCGCCAGTGAGCATGAGCAGGGCGCCGGCGATGATGAGAACGAGGCCGGCAACCGGCGAGGCCCGCGGATACGGAAATGACACGAGGCCGGCGCCCGGCCAGGTGCGCGGCCCGAAGAGCACCAAGGCCATCAACGCGACCTGCGCGACGACGTACCACTCACCGCGCGTCCCCTTCCACCAGGGGGCGCGAGACATGGCACGTGTCGTCTCGCGCATGTCGGCTGCCATGCAACGCTCGCAGCGATGACCGGGAACCTGTGGCGCAGTCTAGCACGGCGGTGTTGGGACGGCGGGGAATCCAGGAAGCCGACCGGCCGAGCCTGCGTGAATCCGGCTGCTAGCGAAGATGCACGACGTTCGCCGTGACGAGTCTCGCGTGATCCGAGCACAGGAACGCGATGACCTCGGCAACTTCGTCCGCGGCAACGATGTGGATGAGATCGGCGCGGGTCTTCACGTACTCCCGTACGGCATCAGTCACCCAGCCGGTGTCGGTGACCGGCGGATAGACGATGTTCGCGGTGACGCCGAACGGCGCGAGCTCGAATGCCGCCGCCATCGTGTAGTTCTCGAGCGCGGCCTTCGCGGCGCCGTAGGAGACCTCGGTGGGAAACCCCAGCGGCCCGCCGGACGTCAGGCCGATGATGCGGCCCCATGTCGCCTGCCTGGCGATGTGTCGCCGGGCGAATTCGGCGATCATGAGCGCGCCGCCACGCGCGTCGACTGAAAACACCCGGTCGTGCGTCGCCGCGCACACCGTCGTCGTTGCCAGGCCGGTGGCGGCGTCCTGCCGGCCGTTGCCGAACGTATCCAGCACCTGTCCCGACGCGTTGTTGATGAGGATGTCGACAGGTCCGAGCTCCGCCTCGGCCAGATCGAACAGCCGCGTGGGCGTTCCCGCATCCCCCAGATCGGCCTCCATGGCGATTGCGCGACCCCCGTCGGCGCGAATGAGGGTCAGCACTTCGTCCGGCCCCCTGGCCCGGTTGCGACGATATGGTTCAGGGAAATCATCCGGATCGCGAGGGCGCCAGTACGACACCAGCACCGACGCGTGACATGCAGCGAGCGCTTTTGCCGTCGCAGCGCCGATGCCGTGGTTGGCGCCGGTGATGAGAGCGACGTGCCCCTTGAAGTCGTAGGGAAGCGGCGCGCCGGGAGAACGAGCTGGCGTGCCACTGTCAGGGGTCCCTCCTGCTACCCGAATAGCCATTCGAGCCGCCTCCTTCACTCCGCACTCGCGATGCACAAGGTCGACTGCCAATCACTGTGAGCCGGCAGCTCCGGCGCGGAGTCGCGCGAGCACCTCCCGGGCGGATCGCACCTGGGCGAACTCGCCGTGCAGGCTCGCCAGTGCCAGTGAACGCGCTGTTGACTGTCTTCCGGAAGACGGGTTCGCCGTGGTGCGGCATGGCTTCCAGCTTGAAGGCGTTGCCGGGTGCGCCGGCGCGTAAGGGCGAGCCAGGCACCTGGGACGTGTGCTGCACGTGGAGCACCGGCCACTTCGCCTGGCGCCAGGCGGCGAGGAGCGCGGCGATCTGTCGCTCAGCGTCCGGGTTGTTGCGAGGGCCCCACCGCGGCTCGTCGAACCCTTGCTGGACGTCGATGAGAAGCAGGGCGACGGGAGTTGTCGGATTCATGGCTCCTCAGATGATATGTGCGAGTCTGCATTCGCCACAGCCGAGCACGGTCGGACGCCGCGCTGCCACCATCACCTCTGTCACAACCATCGACGCACGCGTCGGGCGTAAGTAAGGAAAACGTGCCACAGCCGATCAGCACCAACGCGGCCGGTGTCGTCGGATGATCTGCCGCGTGGGCCAGCGCCGGCATCGCGCCCCAGGAATGGCCGGCGAGAACCGGACGGTCATCGCCGCACCGTTCTCGAATGAGGTCATCCAGGTCCTTCACATGCACAGCGACCGCGAGTGGTCGGTCGGCACTGGCACGCTGAAAGGGCTCGAACACATGCCACCGCTCGCCCAGTTCTCTGGCGAGTGGCGCCACGTCCCCGGCCGCTGCGGGTCCGCCGTGCAGCGCGATAATCGTCACGGGCCCGGTCCCGTACTCCCGCACCACAAGATCGGTCATGCGACTCCGTCCGTGGAAGAACTCGCGCAAGTCCTCGAGGGCCTCTGCGAGATCATCGGGTGACCTCCGTTTCAGCTCCAGCGGTCCAACGACCGCGCTTCACCCGCGGCCGCCTCATGATCGCGCCAGGCGCCGTCAGGTGCGGCGCCGTGTTGGCCTGCGTCGCAACTATTCGGCAAACATCTCCTGGAGAACCCGCAACACTTCGCCGACCGTTTCGGCGGGCAGCTTCCCGATACGTTTGATTAGCCGCTCCGTGTCGACCGTGCGCAGTTGGTCGACGGCAACGTACCCCGAGCGGCCCTGGAAACGGCACGAAACGCGCCACGGGTACGCCTGCCCGCCAGTCGTCATGGGCGCGACGATGACCGTGCGCAGGTGCTGGTTCAGTTCGTTGGGGGACACAATCAGGCAGGGTCGGGTCTTGCGGATCTCGCTGCCTTTCGTCGGGCCGAGCACCGCCAAGTGGACGGCCCCGCGGGCGAACAGGGCTCGTGTTACCGCCATTCCCACTCCGCTGCGTCGAACCCGGTCGGCATGGACGCGTCAAGTAGCCGGTCGTCGCCCTGCTGATGCATCGACGCCGCAGCCTTGGCCCAGCCGGCTCTGGTTCGACGGACAGCCCGCACAACCAGGCGTCCCGGCTCGGCGTGAAGCTCGACCTCTTCCCTCAGCTGCGCTTGTTCGAGCAGGGCCTTCGGCACCCGGATGCCGCGGGAATTGCCGATCCGAATGATTCGCGACCTGGTGGCCATGGTGATTACATTGTAATCACGCCCAACCAACCCGGCAAGGGTTCCCGTTCAGCAGGCTGACGGATGCGGCCCACCCGCGGCCGCTCACGATTCACCGGCGGCCGTCGGCCCACGAGCCTGTTGCACGGAGGATGCCCGAGCGGCTGCGCGGTCAGTAGAAATCGTGCGATTCGACCTCGATGTGGGCGCCGCCGAGGGGCTCCAGGCGCTCGGCGCGGACCGAGGTGATCCCTTCCTGGTTCTGCAGGCGGCCCTCGATGAGCAGGAAGCGCTCCTGGATGATCTTCATGCGCTCGCGCGCGAAGAGATCCGGCCGGACGATGATGTTGGCGATGCCGGTCTCGTCTTCGAGCGTGAGGAAGACGAAGCCCTTGGCGGTGCCGGGACGCTGGCGCGTGATGACGGCGCCGGCCACACGGACGCGGCGGCCGTCGCGTTCGGCCGGCAGATCGCGGGCGCGCAGAACGCCGCGCAGCGCCATCTCGCCGCGCCGCATCGCCATCGGGTGCGGGCCGATCGTGAGGCTGGTGCCGGAATAGTCGGCGGCGATGCGCTCGGTCTGGGTCATCGGAGCGAGGGGACAGGACGGATCGACGCCCGCCGGGTGCTGAGTGCTTGGTGCCAAGTGCTGAGTGCGGGGTGCCGAGTGCCAGGTGCCGGGTGCCATGTGCTCAGTGCCGGGTGCTTGCTTGCCACGCCGCAGCTCGCCAGTGTTGCCGGCGAGCGAAGGCGGGTCGGCGAAGAGTTCGCCGGCCGGGCGGATGGCGCGTTCCACCTGCCACAGGGCCTCGCGGCGGTCGTAGCCGAACGAGTTGAGCGCGCCGATTTCGGCCAGCGTGGAGATTTCCTCCCGGTTTACGCCGGTCTTCGCAATGAGGTCGTCGAGCGACGCGAAGCGGCGATCCGCCACTCGCTCTTTCCAGTCGTGCGCGCAGGTGTTGCAGAAGCCGGCGACCACGCCGCGTTCGACGACGATTTCGAGCAACGACGCATCGTCGCAGCCGCACTTGGGACAGCGGGCAGCGCCGGCACATGTCGGAGCGCCGGCGCTACCAGGCGCCGCGATGCGGCGCCCGACGTCGGCGCGCAGGCCGTTGCCGTAGCAGAGGCCCAGGCGCACACAGCCGTCCGGCTCGATGGTACACAGCCAGCCGGAGCGCTGCACGTCGATCGACGCGAAGCGGACGCCGCGCCGCTGCGCGTCCTTCACCAGCGTGGCCGGGTGATAGAACCCCATCGGCTGGTTGTTCAAGAGCGCGGCGTAGAACGCCGCGGGGAAGTGCGCTTTCAGGTACGCGCTGGCGTAGACGAGCAGCGCAAAGCTCGCTGCGTGCGACTCGGGAAAGCCATAGAGCGCGAACGAGGTGATCGACCGGATGATGTCCTCGCACGCCTGCCCCGTGATCCCCTTGCGCGCCATCCCCTCGCGCAGCTGCACCTCGATCTGCTGCATGCGCCGCTCGGAGCGCTTGAAGCCGAACGCGCGGCGCAGCTCCTCGGCCTGGCCGCCGGTGAACCCCGCCGCCACCATCGCCAGCCGCAGCAGCTGTTCCTGGAACAGCGGCACGCCGAGCGTCCGCTCGAGGATCGGCTGCAGCGACGGATGCGGATAGACGACCGGCTCGCGGCCGGCGCGCCGATTCAAATACGGATGGACCATCTGGCCGACGATCGGCCCGGGGCGGATGATGGCGACCTCGACGACGATGTCGTAGAAGCGGGCCGGCTTGAGCCGCGGGAGCGTTGCCATCTGCGCGCGCGATTCGACCTGGAAGACGCCCATCGTGTCGGCCCGCTGGAGCATCCGGTACACATCGGGATCGTCGGGGGGCATGTTCCAGAGCTCGAGCTTCGCTCGAGCGTCGGGATCAGGGATCAGGGATCGGGGGACGTCGGTCAGGGATCGGGGGGTGCCGGCGCCCCCTGATCCCCGATCCCCGATCCCATTGACGATCTCCAGCGAGTCCTGCAGCACCGCCATCATGCCGAGGCCGAGCAGGTCGATCTTCACGATGCCCATGTCGGCGCAATCGTCCTTGTCCCACTGCACGACGACGCGGCCGGGCATGCTGGCGTTTTCCAGCGGCACGACGGCATCGAGCTGACCCTGGCAGATGACCATGCCGCCCGAGTGCTGGCCGAGATGACGCGGCAGATCCTGGACGGCCTGCCACAATTCTCCGAACATCCGGATGCGCGGGTGGTTGCGGTCGAGGCCGACCGCCTCGAGGTGTCGCGCCAGGCTCTCGTCGGGATCGCGAAATTCGAAGTGGCCGATCACCTTCGCGAGCCGGTCAACCTGTTCCGGCTCGAGGCCGAGCGCCTTCCCCACCTCGCGCGCCGCGCTGCGGCCGCGATAGGTGATGACGTTGGCCGTCATCGCCGCGCCGTGCCGGCCGTACTTCTCGTACACGTGCTGGATGACGCGCTCGCGCCGATCGCCGCTCGGCAGATCCAGGTCGATGTCGGGCCACTCGCCGCGTTCCTCCGAGAGGAACCGCTCGAACAGCAGGTCCATGCCGACCGGATCGACCGCGGTGATGCCGAGGCTGTAGCAGACGGCGCTGTTGGCCGCCGAGCCGCGGCCCTGCGCGAGTATGCCTTGCTGCCGGCAGAAATTGACGATGTCCCAGACGATCAGGAAGTAGCCGGCGAGGCCGAGCTTCTCGATGAGCGCGAGTTCGCGGGCAATCTGCGCGCGCGCCCGCTCGTGATACGGCCGGTAGCGCGCGCGCGCGCCGACGTCCACGATCTTGCGCAGAAACGAGTTCATGTCCTCGCCCGGCGGCACCGGGTACTCGGGAAAGCGGTAGCCGAGATCCGCCATCGTGTAGCGAAGGCGATCGGCAAGCGCCGCGGTCCCGGCGATCGCGTCCGGCACGTCATGAAACAACTCCGCGATTTCGGCCGGCGGTTTCAAATAGCGCTCGGCGTTCGCGGCCAGGCGGCGGCCGGCGTGCTCGAGATCCGTCTTGTGGCGTACGCAGGTCAGCACGTCGAACAGCGGCCGATCGCCAGGCGTCGCGAAGCGCACGCCGTTGGTCGCGACCAGCGGGACGTGAAACGCCGACGCGAGCGTGACGAGCGCCTGGTTGTCGGCTTCCTCGTCGCGATGCAGGTGGCGCTGCAGCTCGAGGCACACGTTGTCGCGCCCGAACACATCCACGAGGCGCTGCACCAGGCCGCCCACGCCGTGGCGCGAGGCGACCAGCGCCTCGCGGCCCGCGAGCGCCACCAGGCCGCTGGTGTGCCCTTCGAACTCGTCCAGGTGAAGCGCGCCCTCCCCTTTTGGCGATCGCAGCTTCATCTGCGTGATCAGCCGGCAAAGGTTCTGGTAGCCCTGCTGGGACTCCACGAGGACGGGAAGACGCCACGTACTGAACGGGTGCTGAGTGCCAAGTGCTGAGTGCTGAGTGCGGTGCTGAGTGCCAAGTGCCGAGTGCGTGCCAGGCGCTGAGTGCGCGGTGTCCCCACCTGCCATACCTGCCCCACCAGCCTTCGCGCCCGTCTCGCGGGCGCTTCGGCCTGGCAAGCCCACCCCATCAATCGTCAGCTCCGCGCCGACGATGGGCCTGATGCCGGCGGCGAGCGCCGCCTTGTGAAAGCGCGGGATGCCGTAGACGCCGTCGCGATCGACCAGCGCCAGCGACGCGTACCCGAGTTCGGCCGCGCGGTCCACCAGCACTTCGGGCAGCGAGGCGCCCTCGAGGAAACTGAACGCGGACGCAGCGTGCAATTCGACGTAAGTCACGGGTGCTATGTGCTATGTGCAAAGTGCTAAGTGCGTGTGCTAAGTGCCAAGTGCTGTGTGCTGGGTGCAAGGTGCCAAGTGCGTTCAGTCGATGACTCCGTCCACGAACCAGCGATCCCGTTCGCGGTCGCGATAGATGCGGTACACGCCGCCGTCGGCGAGGTTCACGTCCCACTCGTCACGGTTCCAGCCGATGGTGGCCGGGGCCGAAGTCCGGAGTCCGGAGTCCGGAGTCCGAAGTCCCTCGCCGTCAAGCTGCACGCGCGCGTCGGCCACGCGCCACCATTCGCCCGACGTCCGCCACGGGCCGGCGGAGGCTTCGACACAACCTCCTCGCACCGCCGGGCGTGAGGTCACGACGCGCACGGGACGGCCTTCCTTGACGGTCACGAACGCGGCAATCGGGAGACGGAAGCGGCGGATGGCCAGGGCGGGGCGGCCGGGTTCTGAAGTCCGAATGTCCGAAAGTCCGAAAGTCCGAAGGTCCGAAAGCGACGAAGCGGAGCGGGGCGTGGGGGCCCCCAGGCACCCCAGCGCGGCTGCCGCGCCGGGGACCCCGCCCGCGAGCGAGGAGCCTGGCGGGGTGCAGGGGGCCCCGCCATTCAAACAATGCTGCCATTCGGCTGAAAACTGCTGCATCGCGAACGCGCCGGGCCGCCACGAATCCACCAGCGCGGCCATGCCGCAGCGCCCGTCGCCCATGACCGCGCCAAGGCGCGCCAGCAACGTCGACAGCTGTTCGGGAAACGGCAGCGCGCGTGTGAGCAGCGAACATTGAATGACGCGGCCGGGGACCGGATCGGCGATGACCGTTACGCGATCGATGCCGGCGGTGACGGGATGCGACTCGAGGTGCAGGATGGCCAGCGTGCGCAGCGCGCGCGCGTCGCGCATCGGCGCGGGCAACTGCAGCGTGCGCCGCTCGACCTCGCGCGTGACGAGATGGAGGTGGATGCGCAGCACCGCGGCGGCGCGGTCGCGCTCGGCCAGGCGCGCCGACAGCGCGTCGAACAGCCGCCCGAAGACGAACGACAGCGGCTCGAGCCCTTCGATCGGCCACTCGAGGTCGAGCGTCTCCTCGAACCGCTCCTCGGCGCCGTCGGGAACGAGCGGCGCCAGTTCTTCGCCGCGCGCGACCGCCTGCCACGCAAGGCCCGCCTGTCCGAGCCGCTCGGACAGGTCCAGCGACGGCAGCGCCGCCAAGTCGCCCAGCGTGCGCAGGCCCCAGCGCTTCAACAGGGCGACCAGCGCCGCAGCGGGTTCGTTGATGTGCCGCGGCGGACGTCGTCCGATGTCCGGCGTCCGGAGTCCGAAGTCGACATCGGACACCGGACTCCGGACTTCGGACGACCGAGTAGCAGTCCCCGGACCCAGACCGTTCGCGGCGAGCTGCTCGAGCACGTGCAGCGGAAGCGGCGACAGCCAGCGCTGCTCGTCGCCCGGCGCGACGATGGTGAGGCCGGCGCGCGCGTGGGCAAGCAGCCACGCGGTCGTGCGCGTCGGGGCCAGCGCGATGCGCGCCGGCAGGCCGCGGTCCGCGACCGCCCGGCGCAGTTCGTCGCCCAGATGCTTCGCGTCGCCGAACAGACGCTCGAGACCGCGCGCGTCGAGCGTGACGAGGCCGTCGCCGTGCACCTCGACGCGCGGCGAGAACTCGCGGGCCAGGCGGGCGAGGCTGCTGCGCGCGACGAGATCCCTGTCGCGCGCATCGTCATTGGGCAATCCGGCTGCCTGCCCCGAGCCAGGTCGAGGGGAAGCCGGATCCCACAACAGGCGCTCGGCGGGGCGACCGGCGAGCGGGGGAACGTACAAGCAGACAAACATCGTCCGAAGGTCCGAAAGTCCGAAAGTCGCGCGTGCGGCAGGGCTAAAGCCCTGCCCTACAGAAAAACGCGCACGTCTCCGCGATGCCGCGGGCGCGGGCGATGCCGGCTTCTACTTCGAAGCCGGTGAACAAGGCACCCCAACGCGGTTGCCGCCCTTCGACAGGCTCAGGGCGTGGTGAGCATGTCGAACCACGCGTTGGGGGCCGCGCCGACGCCGGCGATTTCGATTCCGTCGCATCGACACGGCGCAGCACCACCGTGACGCCGCCGGCGCTGCGCGCGGTCGGCTCGCCGGCCAGCAGCACGCATGCCGTCGAACTGCCTTCGAGAGGACGCTGCAGGCGGAACCAGGTGGTGAACGGCAGGCGCCGGATCGCGGATGGCGAGGCATCGGCCAGGTCGAGCACGACCAGGCCGAAGCCGCCGGCCTGCAGGATCAGGTTCAACGCCTTGAGCGCCCGGTCGATCGTTTGCGAATACGCGTCGTCCGAGGTCCGAAGTCCGAGGTCCGAGGTCCGAGGTCCGAGGTCCGAGGTCCACTTCGGACTTCGGACTGACCCCGGACTTCGGACTTCGGACTTCGGACGTTCTCGATCGATATGCCCCCGTACCCACAGCAATCGCGCAAGGTCGAGGCCGCACGCGCGGGCCGAGGGCGGATCGAACGTGTCGAACGTGTCGACCAGCGCGACGAGTTCGCCGCGCGAGGCGGCGCCGGCCATCGCCGACAAGACGAGCGACGTGCGCCCGGACGATCGCGGCCCGACGATCTCGGACAGCTGGCCACGCGCCAGACCGCCTCCCAGGCGCTCGTCGAGTGCCGCGATGCCGGTCGCCACGACGAACTGGTCGTCGGCCATCCGCGGCGCACCCGCCCCGTTCGGGTGACCGGGTGCTTCGAGGGGATGCGCGGTCGTCAGCGTCGTGTCCAGCTTGCGCGCCCGAAGCTGTGCTTCGATTTCCGCCCGCGCCACGGTTGCCATGGGCACCTCGTGCGTTTCGCCTTACTTTCGCCTATGACTATAGCGCAAGGCGGGCTGGCGATCAAGAAGCGAAAATGATGGGTTTTACCTGGTAAATGCAGGTATTTGAGGCTTGCGGCGGGACAGAATCCTGCGTCAGCGCGCTTCCCCGGTCGTCTTCTTTGCCGGCGGCGTGACGTTCAATTCCAGCAGCGAGATGCTCATCGCCGGGATGACGAGCGACTTGCCCACCGGCGCCGAGGCCGTCTCCTGCACCGCGACGGCGGGCGGCTTGCCGGGTTCGTTGTACGCCTTCTCGTCGGTGCCCGCGATGCGCCACAGGCGACCGGTCGCCGGCATGCGGGCGCCCGCAAGATCCAGGATCAGCGTCTGCGCGGTCGCCGTCGGATTCACGATCGACAGCACCAGGCCGCTGTCGTCCTCTTTCCACGTGGCCACGACATCCAGCGGCTCGGGCGTCCCGCGCAGCTCGACCGGGATCGCTCCGAAATGCTCGCGGTACAACTTCAGCACGACCCCCGTCGCATCCAGCGCCGCCGCCGTCTTCGTCGTCTTGATCGCGCCGATCACGTTGACGGTCTGCGCGTAGTTCGCCATGAAGATGATGTCGCTCTGCCGCGCGTACTCGTTGAAGCCCGCGGCGATGCCGAGCGCGTCCTTCAGGAAGTAGCGCGTGCCGAGCTCGCCGTACAGGTAAGGGCCGTACCAGTAGTTCCATTCGTCCATCGCGATGCGGAGATCGCGGCCGGCCAGCCCCGCAATCGTCTGCCGGTACTTCCGGTGTGCGTCGGCGATTCGGCGGATCTGGGTGGGAATCTGCGCGACGTGGCTCATCAAGCCCGGCGATTCAGCGCAGTAGAAATGCTCGCTGATCAGATCCATCTGCGGCGCGGCGCCCGCCAGCATCGCCTCGTCCCAGGCGCCGACGGTGCCGACGCCGATGAGGCGAATCGTCGCGTCCCTGGCCTTCATCGCCTTTGCGAACTCGTTGTGCTTGCGCACGTAATCGCCGACCGGCATGTTCCCGAGCTGCCAGTTGCCGTACATCTCGTTGCCGATCGACCACCACTTGCAGGTGTACGGCTGCTCGTGGCCATTCGCCGCGCGCAGCCGTCCCATCGGCGTCGTCGGCGCCCCGTTGACGTACTCCACTTCGTCGGCCGCCATCGCCGCGTCGCCGAACCCGCTGTTCACCGCGATGTACGGCTCGGCGCCGATCAACTGGCACAGCGCCATGAACTCGTGGATGCCGACGTCGTTGTGCTCGACGCCCTGCCAGGCGGGGTTCCTGCGGGGCGGACGCCGGTCGCGGTCGCCGATGCCGTCCGTCCAGTTGTAGCCGCTGACGAAGTTGCCGCCCGGCCAGCGATAGACGGGCGCCTTCAGCTCGCGGAGCAGCTGCAGGGTGTCGGCGCGGAATCCCTCCACGTTGTCGGCAGGCATCAACGACACGGTGCCGACGCGAAACGCGCCGCTGCCCGCGCTCACGATGTCCAGCCGGCCGCGGTCGGTGTCCGCTTTTGCCGTGAACGACAGCCCGTAGGTGCGATAGCCGTGCTGGAGCGCGCTGACGGCGAGCGTTTCGCGATCGCCGGGACCGTCGCCCCACGCAAGCGTGATGTGGATCGGCGCCGCGTCGGGACTCCCCGCCAGCACGATGTGGCCCGTGTACTTCCTGCCCGCAACCAGGCCGAGTCCCTCCTGCGCGATGCCGCCCGCCTTGCGCTCGCCGCTCAGCCGGATCTCCGGGGAATGCACGCCGACGAATGCTTCGATCGGGTTCATCAGCACCCGGACGGGCTCGCCCGCCGCTTTCCACGGCGATTCTTTCGCGCCGACGTCGTAGTAGAACTTCCGGTCGTCGAGCATCTCGGCCCAGATGCCGCCGTAGATGCAGCGACCGAGGTGTTCGATGAACTGCCCGTAGATGTATTTCGACATTGCGGGGCGGCGCCGCGCGAGATCGACGACGACCTGCGGTTTGAGCGTTCGAGCCCCCAGCAGTTCGAGCTTCACATCGTCGAACCAGGCGGTGCCCGTCGATCGGCCCCAGCCGCCGAACAGACAGTTGACCTGCACGGCGTCGTGCGCCCCGGTGTCGAAGGTCAGTTCGACCGCTGTCCAGTCGCTGGTGCCTGTCACGGCGGTGGTCTGGGCGCCCTCCATGTTGTGCACGTTCAGAAGCGCGCCCTTGCCGGTGCCGGCCTGCACGTTGTCGGTTCTGATCCACCCGCTCAGCCGGTACTTCGCGTACGGCTTCACCTCAACGACGGCGGTCCAGCCGACGTCCGCGCCGTCGCGCGACGTAATACGCACGCTGTGCCGGCCGGTGTGTGCGATAGTATCCACGCCAAAATCGGCCTGGCCTCGTTCGAACCGGGCGGTCCTCCAGCCGGTGGCCGTCTTGCCGTCGGTATCTTCGAAAGAGGGATTCTGAACCGGCGCGAGACCGAGCGACGGCGGCGGCTTCTGCCGGGCGCCAAGGCCGTCGTTCCTGGACACGGCAGCGACGCAGACAATCAGCAGGATGGACAGCAGCCAGGCAGGCGGGCGTCGAGATTTCATGGCTTTCCCCTGGAGGAACGGGCACGGCCGGGTGCCGGCGCGGCAGAACATAGCACAGATGCTGGGGGTAGACGTGGACCGGCGAACGGCTTTAGGCTCTGGGCTTTGGGCTTTGCGTCATGTGGGATCCGGCTTGGGCCGGATTGCGTGACATGTTGAACCGATTACTGCTCGCGGGCGTAATGACGATGGCGATGATCGGCGGCTCCGACGCGCAGGAACCGGACGGCCACCTGTTCACCGCCCGCACGGCCGACCCCGATCATCCGCAACCCGGCATCGGCGCCACGCGCTGGTCCGAGCTTGCGGTCAGCCACGAGCTCTACAACGCCGGCCACGTTCTCGATCTCGTGCTGCCCGACAGCGCGCCTCTCACCGCGGCATTCCGCCCCGGCCTGCTCGGCGGCGTCGTCGCCATCACCGGTCACGCGAAGATCGAGAGCGGCGGCGCCGGGCAGGGGCTGGCCTCCGGCGACGCGCCGATCGTGGCCATTCCGTACTGCGCCTGGGCAAACCGGGGCCCGGGCGAGATGACGGTCTGGCTCAAGCGTCGTCGTTAGTCGTCGAGACCGCGCGCCGCTTGCGTGCTACCATTAGTCACTTGGCCGATCCGCTCAAAGCCACAGCCGACGAGATCTCGATCCCCTCTCACGAGGCGGCCGTACATCGTCTCGCCGCGGCGTTCCACTACCGCGATTTCCGCGTGCTGTGGCTCGGCGCCTGCACCTCCAGCATCGGCACCTGGATGCAGAGCGTCGCGGAGAACTGGCTGGTTCTCAGCCTCACCGGCTCGGCCTTCTTCCTGGGCCTCGACGCCTTCCTCGCGCAGCTGCCGATCATGCTCTTCACGCTGATCGGCGGCGTGGTCGCCGATCGGCGCGACCGCCGCCGCATGCTGCTCGGCTCCCAGTACGTCCAGATGACGACGGCGTTCACGCTCGCGGCCCTCGTCTACTTCGGCGTCGTCCAGATCTGGCAGATCCTCGCGCTCTCGTTCATCACCGGCTTCGCGCAGGCCTTCGGCGGACCCGCCTATCAGTCGCTCGTGCCGTCACTGGTCGACAAGCAGCACCTGCCGAACGCGATCGCCCTCAATTCGATCCAGTTCAACCTGGCGCGCGTCATCGGCCCCCTGCTCGCCGGCGTCGCCCTGGCCGTGTTCGGCATGGTGTCGTGCTTCACGCTCAACGGCCTCTCGTTCCTGGCGGTGATCGTCGCCCTGCTGTCGCTGCGCGTGCGGCACGTGCCGGTCGTCACCACCGAGCGCGTCATGACACAGCTTCGCGGCGGCCTGTCGTTCGTGCGCCACCAGCAGGCGCTGCTGGCGCTGACCGTCCTTGCCTTTGCCACCACCTTCCTGGGTACGCCGCTGCTGACGCTGCTGCCGGTGTTCACCCAGGACGTGTTCCACCAGGGCGTCGGTCAGTACAGCCGGATGATGGCGTTCTCGGGGGCGGGCGCGGTGGTCGGCGCGCTCGTGGTCGCCTGGCTCGGCCGGTTCCACCGCATGGGCATGGCGGCGCTGGTCGTCCAGGGGCTGTTCGGCCTGCTCATCATCGCGTTCTCGCTCTCGCGCTCGTTGTGGCTGAGCGACCTCATCCTGTTCGGCAGCGGCGCAGCGATGATGACCGCGTTCTCGACCGTCACATCGCTGGTGCAGCTGATCGCGCCCAACCAGATGCGCGGCCGCGTGATGAGCATCTTCATGGTGGCGTTCCGGGGCGGGATGCCGCTCGGCAGCCTGACGGCGGGCTATTTCGCGAATCGGTGGAGCGCGCCGGCGAC
>Ga0315280_10003896_pt1 | contig 22494 bp, 19 predicted proteins | sample YL17G06_40_MG_FD_203697 | JGI IMG/M metagenome (GOLD analysis project Ga0315280, IMG submission 203697) | Sediment microbial communities from Yellowstone Lake, YNP, Wyoming, USA - YL17G06_40 | ecosystem: Environmental > Aquatic > Freshwater > Lake > Sediment | place: USA: Wyoming | collected...
TTCAGTTCGCCGGAAGCCCCCGCCGCTATGAGGTCTGGCACCTCGGTTGTTTCAAGGATTTTTGCAAGGTAAGGTTTCATCTCAGGGTGCTCCCTAGAGATATGTTCCCAGAAGGGTTTTGTTAGCACCAACATAGCTCCGTCGGGGCTTCGGACTCTTCCAAGGGATTCCAACTTTCTTCAACCCACGCAGGCTCGACGACCGTAACTGGTTGCCGCAACGAGGATTGTGCTTGGCCCCCTTTGGCGTTGCGTGGCCTACACTCAGCTTACCGACGAGGGGAGACATCTCAAACATCCTGACCGGTCCGGTCTGCTAGGGTCTCCTCTCTGCAAGTTTGAACTCCTGCCACGCGCGGTCGAACTCAGCTATAGTCTCCTCAGTCTTCTTGTGGTATGGCATCTGGGTCAGGATCTTGTAAGGGATCGTGATCACGTGTGTTCCGGCGACTGCAGCCTGTGCAACGTCCTCGGGTCTCCTGATGCTTCCAACGATTATCTTCGTTGGCGAGCCCATCCTGTCAAGCAGAGCCCGTGATTCCCTGACGACTCGCTCCGCATCCTCGCCCGCATCCTTCACTCGATTGAAGAAGATGCTTGCATACGTTGCGCCTGCTTTGGCAGCCAACATCACCTGATTGCCTACCCCGAGAAACATCCGGATCGCGTGAGATGGCACGTCATAAATGACCTACGGAACCTTCCGTTCCACAAGGCTATCTTCGCCGTCGAGAGCGAGGAAAAGAAGGCTGCCATCGAGGATGCCATCGCACAACTCGACACCTCTCTGAAGTCCAGAGTGGAGATCAGAATCATCAAACTATGAAGGTAGCGCTTTGACCATAACTGGGCGAGCAGCTTTCTCAGCCCTTGCGAACGGAGTCGTGACCGCCGCGATTGGCTCCGTCTCCATAAAGTTCAGGGGTTTGCGCTCGCCATGTTTCTATCAGGCGGCCGTGTTAAGATAAGGAGGAGGCCATGCGAGCAGAAACGCGCCATAATTCACCTCTATGGTTCTATGCTGGAATACGGCGCGAGGAGGCCGTCGCGTTTCCCGTATTCTGTCCGCGGGCGTAGGACCGACTCGTGAACGCATTGCTTAAGGGCTTCGAGCCTCCACTTGTTTGTGAGTCGTTAAGAGGTGTGAAGGGACGGGAATCGTTGAGGAAATAGGCCAAGATCCCTTAACGAAGCTTGAGCATGAGGTTGAGCTGCTGACAAGGGAGTTTGTGTCCAATAAGAAGGAATTGCGAAGGGTATTGTCGACGTATGGTGTCGCCAGAGCCGGGGAGATTGAGATGAAGATGAAGAGGGGTAAGCTTAAGGAGCATCCCGCATACGAGGACTACCTTTCTGCTCTCCAACTCGAAATGAACCTTGAGGAACTCAGGGAGGCCCTGGGGGAGAAGTATTCCCAGTTGATAAGAGAATGAAGTCCGAGAGGGCTTCCCTCAGATAGAACTCTGAAATCGCTTCGGGCAAGCTGCTCCTGATTCCACCGTCATCGTATCCGCCGAGGCTAGCAGAGACGCTCAGCCAGTCCGTCGAAGTGGGAGTCGAAGCTCAAGATCCGTTTAATGCCATGCCTCTCCATGAGCGCTAATGACGTGCAGTCCGTGAAACTCAGTAGCCTGTCTCTCACAGATTGGAACTTAGCCCACGCCAAGGCGAAGTCTTCCTGCGATACCGAAAGCCTCTCTATCCTAGGCGAATCGAGAATGTACTTGCCCGTGTTGACTGCTATCTGGTGGTTACGCGTTCGAGCAAGTGCGGTCGTGACAGCTTCATCCAGCACGTAGTCCGACGTACGGACGATACCGAACTCCGCCTTCAGGGCGGCCCTCATCAGCTCTGTCGCTCTCTGATGGTTCTTGTCCTTCCTGTTCCTAACTGCGACGAATATACATGTGTCAACGAACACTGCCATGGCGCTCGCCATAGAGATACTCATCTATCTTCTCCGAAGCGTCCTCGACGCCCCAGTCATCCGGCTTTTCGAGCATCCTCCAGGCAGGGTCGTCTCGGAGTGGAGGCAGCTTCTTGATTCGCTTCACAACCTCCTCGCGGTTTTCGAGCGAGTAGTCAACCATCAGCCCGAGTACTTCTTGGAGATTCACCTTAACGCCTTGCTGGACAAGCAATGAGGCGAGAAAACGATCGAGCGCTTTCTTCCTGCCGTCATCCAACTTGACCGTAACGGTCACTTCTTCCACCGAGATCAAAGTATACAAGTATACTTATAGCCTTTCAACCTTGAGCCCGTCATAGACTTCTAGGATGAGTGCAGCATCTTTCAGAGTGATTGAAGTCTTCTTGGGTCTGCCAGGCTTCTTCAGGGCTGGGAGGACGCCTGTCCGCCTGTAGGCTTGCCAGAGCTGCTCTACCTCTCTACGTGAGACGCGCTAGATCAAGGCTAGCTCGCCTGCGCCCCTCCCCCTCAGCTTCCCTTGGGTGATCCAGCGTATCTTCCTCTCATCCAGGTTGACCATGTAGCGCATCTTACGAGATGAGAGGTTGCTTCGGGAAACGAGAAATAATCGTATGGACAAACGAAAGCTGAGCCTTCTCAACCTGGAGACCTTCGACTGGGGGAAAGACACCGAGAAGGTCAGCGTAGAGATCGACAGGATCATCTATGGGTGAAAGCGGTGATCCTTCTTGACTCCAGCCTCATAGTCGCCTACTCGAACGAAGTCGATGAGAACCACGCCAAAGCCAAGCAAGTCGTAGATGACGTAGCCAAGGAGAGGTACGGAACTCCGGTCATCACGTACTATGTTTTCGATGCGGTCGTTACTGTAATGCTCATCAGGACCAAGAGTCTTGCACGAGTGACGAAGTTGGGTGAAACGCTTCTTGGAGCTACTCACCTGGTTAGGATTGACGAAGGTCTGTTCGAGGCGGCATGGGTGATCTTCAAGCAGCAACGAAAAAACAAGTTCAGCTTCACTGATTGCACCAGCATAGCTGTTTGTAGGGCTAACGGAATATCGAATGTGGCAACATTCGATGAGGACTTTGCAGGACTCGATGATGTGAACGCGATCGGCCCCTAAGCTCCACTGCTCGTCTCCTCTCCAAAGTTCATCACTAACACACTCGCCGGGAAGCATCCTCAGATCTGCGTCTCAGGGCAGAATGTTCGAGACCCAGTCTTCGTAGAGGAGAACTGCAAGGTGAGTCTCACAGTTCTCCTGAAAGGTGAGAAAGGACAGGTCTACAACATCGGTCGAGGAAATGAGAGAAAGAACATCGACATCACGAAAGAGATACTGCGTCGCCTGTCCCTTCCTGAAACGATGATAGAGTGCATCAGCGACCGTCCCGGACACGACTTAAGATACTCTCTGGATTGTACGAAGATTCATCGCCTCAGATGGAAAAAAGATCATCTACGACGATCTTGTCGGGTGAGACCAATATGCGTTTTGACGTTATATACCTTCCACGGGTTTCCGGACATGTTGCTCGCGCAACGATTGATGCTCGAAAAGATTGCACGGACCAGCGAGGGGTGAACAGGTTTAAACGACACCCTCCGATCCATGCTCAGTTGTGGCATGCGTGGTGAACGCCGATTCCTTGCGAAAGAAGATAGCCGAGTCAGGATTCTGGTATCAGAACATTGAGCTCGCGCCGGGCATCTGGACCAATCCCACCGATCCGAAAGCCTACAATCCCAGAGAACGTTGGGGCATTATTGAGCCATATATCCCAGGCGACCTAAGTGGAAAGACAGTGCTGGATCTGGGCTGCAATGCAGGCTTCTTTGCCGTCAGGATGAAGCAGCGGGGTGCAAAAAGGGTCGTCGCAGTGGATGTTGCGCCTTGGGTCAGGAGGCAAATTGAACTCGTGGCAGAAGTCTTTGGAGTAGATGTGGAGGTCCACATCAGCGATGTCCATGAGTTCTGCCTGGAGACTCGCGAAACCTTCGACTACGTATTCTTCTTGGGCTTGCTCTACCACTTGAGGCATCCTCTGCTAGTTCTTGACAGGATTTCATGTCTGTTACGAGAGAGGCTCTTTGTACAAACCCCCATCGTTGGCAGAGAGCCTGATGGAAGTCTGAAGCTCAAGGATGACTATCCATCCAGTGAGACCGACGTGTTCGAGCATCCTGACTTCCCAAAACTCTTTTTCATCGAGAAGAAGTTCAACGGTGACTTGAGCAACTGGTGGTTTCCGAACGAGAACTGTCTCCAGGCCATGCTTAGATCATCAGGGTTCCGGCGGATCAGCCGAATAGGTCATGACACTTTCATGTGCGACCCGCCTCACACGCCCCTATTTGACGGAACTAGCTACAACTACGTGCTTGGGGAAAAAATGTTGCAGAGAGAAACAGAGGCAAACGAATAGAGCTCGTGTTCCAGATCAGCCGAAGCAATGTCTTCCATATCTCGCTTGTTAGATTCGATATTCTGCTGTCATTTAGTCATGGCTTCTGGAGTTGCTGGTCCTCAGAGTTCCCGCCAGCCAGTATGTCTCCAGTATTGCTAGCACAGCCGTCACCAAGAGCGCTGGTAGCCCCAGGACATTGAAGAGGAGAAGGTCGTACCTCCCTTTGAGAAAGAAGATCGCAGGAGCATACGAATAGAACTCTGCGTATGTCTGCGACCAGAGAAGAATCCAACTGCCTCTCAAAGGCGAGAACGTCGGAATCCATATCCCGGGCTCGGGGAACCTTGAAAGATCATAGGCACCCAAACCGACCAGGTAGGCCTGTGTGTAGTTGAAATTTATTATGACTCCCATGAGGTTTGAGAAGGCTCCCATGCCTGTGGCGAAGATTAGGGTCACCGTCTTGACGATGGACGTTTTGGCTGATTCTAGAAAGGGAGCGGAGGCCAGAATCAGATAGGGCGTGCATATGACGAGAAAGCGCGCACCCCAAGCTCCCCAACCGTGCCAAGCGCTGTATCTTGCAAAGAAAAGCAGGTTCGCGAAAAAGAACCAAGCGAAGATGAATCTTGGCCAATTCTCGTCACTTTTTGAAGAGGCTCCAAGCAGCGTGGACAGTCCCACAGCGCACAGTGGATAGTATATGAACAGACCCTCGCCTGAACTGAGAAGCATGCCGTAGGCGCCGATAATGGGGTTCATCATGTAGCCCTCCGAAAACAGATTGCCTTCTCCGAGATAGCCGAAGTCCAACGGCGAACCAAACCTGGCCAGATTCAGATACGCATACACCATTGCGCCTGCAGCAACCGGAATCAGGAATAGCGCAGCATTCACAATGCTCTGGCGCGAACGCGGTCGTTTGAAGACCAAATACAGAAATATCGCAGGAAGTACGATCGTTTGGGTAATTCGTGCGAACACGGAGAGGGTTGCAAATAGTCCCGATAGAAGGGTCGAGCTCCGGCGAGTGGCTGGATCGAAGAGAAAGTACGTGGTGGCCAGGAGCATCGCTGAGGCAGTTGTGACTTCGTAGAAGAATTTGGCGTAGGGCCAAGCAATCGTGGCGAAGCCATACAGGAGGCTGACGGCTACGCTGATTGCCGTCGATCGTCCAAGCCTACGTGAGATTGCGAATACCAGACATACACTAGCAGCAGACATGATCGGTGAGTAGAGGAGGTCGACTACTCTCCACTGCGTGATTCCGAGCCATGTGCCCAAGTAGTATAGTGGCAACGCCAGCACCGGTTGCAGAAGGCCATACTTCGAGTAGTATGCGCTTGTGTTCTCTGGCACCCACGTAAGGAAACCGAGGCTGTGAATGAGTGGAAGAGCGAAGGCAATGTTCAAGGAGCCACTATTCGCGATCGCTTGGGTCGTCGAATAGATGATCACCTCGTCTATGCTGTAGAGATGCCCGCCAGCACTGGATACGTAGATAGTCAGGAAAAGCAGGAAGAGCGGAACCATCGGGTTTCTGATCGCTTTGTGTACAGCCTGCTGCATCCAGATCTCTCCGGGAGATCCTGTTCCATCAATCTCCAATATTCGGTCCTGTGAATCCTATCTGCGTGAGAGCCTAAGGATTGTGACAAGTATTCGAAAGCCATCGCGAAACGGGCTCAGTTTGGAAACGCCAATTCTAGGGTAGTAGCCAATGGGAACCTCCAGTATCCTGCATCCCGCCTTCTCTGCCTGCGCAATCATCTCAATCGCGAATGCCATACCGGTTTCCCTGATGTCGAGCCGCCTCCAAGAATCTGCTCGCAGGACTCTCAACCCGCATTGTGTGTCTGAGACTTCAACAGATAGGCACTTCTTGGCAAGGAGTGAGAGAATCCTATTTCCGATTCTGTTGATCATGGTCATAGATCCTTTCTTGAGGTCGGCAAATCTGTTTCCAATCACAAGGTCAGCGTCCATCATCACTATCTGGTTCACCATTTTCGCGAGGTCTTCTCCTCGATACGTAGCGTCAGCATCCATCATGACAATGATCTGAGCGCCCAACTCGTCGCATGCGTACTGAAACCCGCTTTGGAGGGCGTCACCGTATCCCATCCCCGGCTGCCGAATCACATGTGCGCCTCTGCTGGATGCAATATATGCCGTTCGATCAGTGGACCCGTTCTGTCCGTCAACCACTACCATACCGAGGGGATAGCTCTGAAGTGCCTCCTTAACTTCATCCAAGACTACCCCTATGCTCTGCTCTTCGTTCAACGCAGGGATTACCACGACGACTTTTCCAGATTCGTTCGCTTTGTCTCCTTGTGGCAGAGGTCTTGTCATGACATGCTCTCACGACTGGTTACGGTCACCGAACGTCGTTCTAAAGACGCCAGATATATTAGCCATCTCAGGAGACTGTGGCGAACAGATGTGGGATCAGCTGGTTCCCCGTAGGTCCCCGAGTTGCGCGAATCATCGGCAATCTCCTTCGGAAAGAACGCTCGTGTTTCCAACGATTTCGATCCCATACTGAAGGAACAAGAGGGTGATTATGGCGGGAATTCCGGTGGCCTCGCGTGCTCGATACAGGGCACTGGTGAACTTTACATTGAGAAGGACCGTTGGCTTTGTGATGTCAACCGATTGGTATCTGGTTCTGATCGTGACACCTTTCAACCTATTAATCTCCTTGGATTCTTGTCCTCCTAGTCTGGGTGGAGTGCGCAAACCCCAGACAAGCGAGCAGAAGTCCAAACAGCATCCAAGATGGTACGCTTCTGCAGATTTCAGGCTTTGAGTCCAATCCGTCGGGGCACTACCTACGTCTTCATCCAGGTCTGAAATCAACCGTTTCGACTAACCTCGCTCAAGATTTCATGGAACATAGCCCGAGAGCTTGTCCATGCCCGTCGCAGCCTGCGAGAACTCTTGCTCTTCTGCAACACTGCAGGAAACGGAGAGCTTTGGAGACTGCTACCGAGAAGCGACCAGCTTGTTCGTGGGCACGTCCAACTTCGCCTTGGATCACTCAGGAAGGAATCATTTGATTCGCCGTCAGTCAACGCTATATGCCATTAAATAGACTACCACGATGAGCGCGGCCACGGAACTAGATCGCCTTCACTCAAAACCGTGGTTGTCTATGTCTCCGATGCGGCAGTCCATATGCGTGGGGACGATAAGAGTTGCGGGCTAGAGCTACACAAAGCAATCCGATAAGGTCCGTCGGAATTCGACAGGCCGCACGCCGCGCAATGCAGAACCCTACCGTTCCGCTCTTCGTCCTCTTTTTGACACTGTACATTTTCAGCGCTGGCGGGCATCTCTACAGCATAGATGAGGTGATCGTCTACTACACGACCAAAGCCATCGCTGACAGCGGATCACTGAACATTGCATACGCACTACCGTTTATCCACAAGCTCGGTTTCCTCACTTTGCTGCCGGACACGAGCACCGTGTACTATTCACCCTTTGGCCTCCTACAGCCGCTACTTGCGGTGCCATTGTACTACTTGGTCACGCCGCTCGGAGTCGAGCAGTGGAGGACAGTTGACATGCTATACTCGCCAATACTGTCGGCCGTGAGTGTATGTCTTGTCTTTGCCATCTCACGCAGACTAGGGCGGTCCACGGGAATCAGTATCGCAATCAGTGTTCTGTACAGCGTTGCCACGATCGCTTGGCCCTACGCCAAATTCTTCAACGAAGTCACAACTGCCTCAGCGATGCTGCTAGCGGCCACGTACTTTCTTTTTGATCAGAGCACCCGTCGCGCCTCCGTCTTACTATCCGGGATATTCGCAACTCTCTCCGTGTTCGCAAGAGCTACTCAAGTGATCATGATGCCTGTGATCCTCCTATACGTAATCTTCAAAGCGCCTCGTTTGCGTACCAGCGCAATCAATGCTGCGCTATTCCTGATTCCGGTTGCTGCAGGCGCAATGGTGTACGCGTATCTGAATCTGGCCAGGTTTGGTTCGCCGTTCGACTTCGCGTTTGGCGTGGAGCATACCCGTGAAGCACTCTCTTACTACTCAATGAATCTCATTGTCGGCGTCTATGGCATGCTTCTGAGTTCAGGCGAGGGCTTATTTGTGTACTATCCGCTGTGTGGTCTGGGACTGTTCACGCTACTCTGGCTCCGTTCCCAAAGGAACGAGAATTGGCCAAGACTCATTTTTGCCTGGTTTTTCTTCGCGGACCTGCTATTCTTTGCCCGATTTCCCCAATGGCACGGTTGGGGGGCTTGGGGAGCACGCTATCTCGTTGTCACGGTTCCCTACCTGATGCTAGCTCTGGCACCATTTCTGGAATCGGCGAAGACCTCAATCATCAAGATGGCAATCTTGGCTGTCACAGCAAGCGTAGGAATCTTCTCGAATCTTCTCGGTGTCATAGTCAACTTCAACTACACCCAGGAATACTATTTTAGACTAGGCGCCTTTGATCCTGCCAAGTTCCCCGACCCTGGAATATGGATTCCTCGATTCTCACCCTTGCAGGGTAGCTGGGATCTCCTCTGGTCCCAGAAATACCCCGCAGAATTCTACTCATATGCCCCAGACATTTTCTTTCTCAAAGCGAGGTTCGATCTTTTCCTCTACAACACTCTTGGGCTGCCAGTTCTATTGGCGACGATCGCCCTGCTCGTCGCAGAGGCTTACTGGCTAGCCAGAACCTTGAAGATTCCGATTCTTCTGGCGAAAGGTAGTTGGGTGAGATATTCGACTAGATCCTAGGTCCTATTGGAGAAAACATTGGGGGCCCCTTGAAGATTGGAACGCAAGTTGAAGGTTGCTGTCGGCATTCCTGCGTTCAACGTGGAAATGACGGTTGCCAAAGTGATCGTAAGGGCTCGGAGACATTCGGATTTGGTCGTTGTTGTCGATGATGGAAGCACAGACGATACGGCTCTGATAGCGCGGAGTCTCGGGGCAGTGATCATCAGTCATGAGAGGAGAATGGGTTACGGCGCCGCCATTAAGTCATGTTTTGAAGCGGCTCGAAATCTGGGCGCTGATGTGCTTGTCACTCTTGATGCGGACGGACAACATGATCCAGATGAGATGCCCAGGCTACTGGCCAGCATCAAGGACAACTCAGCCGACATAGTCGTCGGTTCACGATTTCCAGGAATGCAGGATGCAGGTCAAGCGCCACGCTACCGGGCGCTCGGCATAAGGCTGCTGACGTCTCTCACTGATACTGCCTCGCATTCGCAACTCACGGACGCACAGTGCGGTTTCAGAGCCTACAATAGGAATGCATTTGAGCATATACTGCCCACGGAGCAGGGCATGGGCGTCGGCAGTGAGATTCTCATGAAGTCCTTCGAAGAGAATCTCAGAGTTGTTGAGGTACCGGTTAGTGTGAAGTATGCCGGTTTGAAGACTTCAACTCATCATCCCGTATATCATGCTCTAGACGTTATTGCCAGCATAATCAAATTCACCACGATTAGGCATCCCTTAGTATTCTATGGCGGAATGTCAGCGGTTGCCGCGTCGCTGGCTGTCGCCTTCGGCGCATGGATGCTAAGTATCTATCAGAATGAGGGCAGAGTCGTTACAAACCTGGCTCTTGTGACATTTGGTTTGGGCATCATCGCCGTCGTGGCCTTGTTTACCGCTGTGATCCTTTTCACATTGATTAACGTCATTAGGGAAATCCCAAGAGAGCTACGGCGAGATCTGAGTTCCCTCACGAGAACTGCCTATGATTCTGGCCTAGACGGGAATTGAAAATATACAACCGAAATCCGGGATCGGACATGCCTTGTCAGACCCTCCGAAGTTATCGATGAAGGAAAATTCTGGAACAATGAACCTCGCGCGCGGTTGTCGAGTAAACGTCATAGTGACTAATCGGAACGGAGGCAGTCTCGTCCAGAATTGTCTAAGAAGCCTTTTCGCGACAAAGTTTTCCAGCTTTGACGTGACCGTCGTAGACAATGCGTCTAGCGATGGAAGCCCAGAAACAATAGCCGCTCATTTTCCCGCGGTCAGCTTGATCAGGCTGTCAAACAATCTGGGCTATGGGGCTGCCAACAACATCGGGATTCGCACAGGTACGGGGGAATACGCGGTACTGTTGAACAGTGACACTGAAGTTGAACCAGAGTGGTTACCCAACCTAGTACAAGTGGCTGAGCAGACACCTGATGCAGCGTTCTTCCAGCCAAAGATACTGTTCCTCGACGAGCGCAATGTCTTGAACTCAGCAGGCAATTCAATTCACATCGCCGGTTTCGGCGTCTGCCGTGGGATTGGAACCCTAGATTCGGGCCAGTATGACGAGATCGAGAACATCGGATATGCGTCCGGCGCCTGCGTAATGATTCGCCGTAGTGCCTTGCACGAAGTCGGGCTCCTTGATGAGATATTCTTCGCTTACGGTGAAGACAAGGACTGGGGTTGGCGCGCCAAAATGGCGGGCCATCGATCGGTGTACGTGCCCACCGCAAGAGTCTATCATAGATGGAGCGCGGTACTGGGCCGGTCCCCAATGAAGATGTACTACTTAGAACTGGAACGACTGGTCTCAATATGGAAGAATTACTCGATAGCAACGATCATTCTATTGGCGCCAGTTCTGCTGATTGTGGAAATAGCAGTCCTCGTTCATGCGCTGACCAACCGATGGTTGGCGCATAAGATACTGGCCTATGCCCAAGCTCTAACTCTAAGAGGACAAATAGCGGGAAGAAGAAAAGAATTGTCGTTGAAGAGGAAGATCCCAGATAGGAATCTCATTAGGGAATTCGTCTTCAGTCTTCAGCATCCATACATCGGCATACTCGCTGGGCCGCTCAACAAGGTATGCGGATTCTATAGGCGATTGTTTCTCTCTCACGAGATGAATTGCAGGCGTTAGCACAATTCCGGTCTCTGTACGGCGAACGTTTCTAGAGGGCTGACTGCGAAAGTAAGGCTGCGGGCAGGGTCTTCTTTCAAAAGAAACGCGGACGGTCTGTCCTCGTAGGTTATGAATCGCAGCAACTGGTCTTGACCACAGACTGCATTGCTCTAGAACGGCGGTTGTCCGATTGTTACTGCCTCCAGTCTACTTCTTAATGAGGAGACTACTGTACCAAATCGCTATCAAGTCCCGCAAACCAGCAGGAAAAGACCTCGCCGTGAATCTCCACAACTCTTTGTGCCTTCCTTCTTGGATCGGATGCAAGGCGAAACCCGTTGCCCGCGCAAAAGACTCAAACCTAAAGATCGTGAGCTTGTTCAGCGACTCGAATAGCCGTGTCAGATGCCTGGCCGTTAATATGCCAATGTCTCCCTTCCTTCTGATCAGGATTCTCACGACTGTTTTGGGGAGATAATGGGCGTACGGGAAAAGAATATGCGTTCTGAGATGCCCTCCAAACGGCCCATAGTACGGAGGAAACGAGACGTAGGCGGCGCCCCCTACTCTTAGTACCCTGTGACATTCCCTCAGGCAAGCAAGGCAAGACCTAACGTGTTCCACCACCTCGCACAACACGACAAAATGGAAGACGCAAGATCTGAAAGGCAGGCTAAGCACGTCAGCGACAACAAAATCATTGTTTAGTCGGTGCTGTCTTGAATATCGCGAAGCCTTCTGCACGCGTTCGCTGTTTATGTCTACCGCAGACACTTGGTGGTCAGCGAGGGCGATCGATATAGTGATGCCTCCCAAGCCGCACCCGGCGTCGAGTACAAGTTGCCCCGGCCCAAACTTCTCAATCGATGGAACGATTCTTGTACTACCAGTCATCATCTCCCAGTTGAAGATGCCGAGTTCGCTAAAGCGTTCGCTTTTCAAGGCCATGAGGCCCATCTACCGTGTGACCATTCGTCGACTCCCGTCTTGATCCATGGAAGCCACAAGCGACTTGCATAGAACGGCCACGATCGAAGCTGCTCTGGTTGCATCTTGCCTCATACTCTCAACCCGAGGAGCTACCACACGCGTCCATTCCTCTCTGTCTTTCCATAGAACATCAACTCCCCGAACCATTTCTTCAAAGTCCAAGGCCTCAATCCCGAAGACGAAACGATTTAGACCAAGAGCTTCCATGAGGCTGAAGGTCTTCGGTTCGTAAGCAACCGCCACAACAGGCACATTCATCGATGACGCAAAGATCACCGAGTGCATCCTTGTTCCGACCTGCAACGCCATCTCTCCTATCAGACTCTTAATTTCCTCAGGCGTATAATGCGAGGGTTTCACAAGTTTTGCCACATTACCGTGTTTCATCGCCCTGATGACATCACGGCTTGCCTCATCATCCTGTTCGAGCGGCTTCCCAGGAATGGACACCATCGGCACAAATACCGGGACGGCCCCCTTGCTTTCGATGACATGATCAGCAATCCTCGCCATCATCGACTTAAAATGGTGGTACTCCTCCGGCGCGTTCTTGGCGAAAGGGAACACCCACCGCCTGACCGTCATTCCCACCAGAGGCTTGTCTTTGCCCAGTCCTTCCTCCTCAAGCATCTCGCGAGTCCTACGCGGCGACGCAGGCTGCAAAAGAAACGCCGCGTCTGCGCCCCTATAGATCGGGGTTCGGGTTATTCTAAGAGCGTTGCTCAGGTACTGTTCCGAATAGATGTCTCTCACGAAGATCGCATCAACCCTGTTGAGCACAAACCGCACAATGAGCCTCCCGAGCCGTTTTCTGAAAGGGCCTATCGTTTGGGGATAGAGGATTATGGGTTTGCGTAGAAGTCTCGAGACGATGATGGTCAATAGATGAACCATGTATGAGAAGCCCCAGCTATCGTTCAGGTAGGCTCCCCCACAGGAGATATGCACGTCGCTCTCCCTCAACTTGCGATAGATCGAAAATGGTATCCAGTGATCCGTTGCCTTGCGAACTCTGACGCCAAGAGAGGCAATCAGTATCCACATCATAAACTGCGCCAACACGAAGGCCTTGCTCCGGGGCATAATGGGGTTAGGCTCAACATCGGCGTCTCGGGAGCGGTAGAACTTCTCATCCTGGTCCGGGTGAAGAGAGAAGATTGTGAAACGGGCGTCTGGAAGCTCTTGTCGAAGAAGTTGAAGAGTTGTTACGACTATTGCAGCGTCTCCCTGATTGCGAGACGAGTAAGCGTTGGTAATTGCTATCTTCATCATCTTTCGCACCTGAAGCTCGATCAGTTCTTGAAGACCGCATTTAGGCATGCTTGTCCTTCAGCGATCCAGCGAATCGAACTTGGTCGATCGCCCCATCTAGGTACGACGAATCAAGCCTCATAACGTTATCCAGAAAGATTCGGTCCTAGACAGGTCTAGCCCTTGCGTCGTCACGAAGCTTCCCCCGACTTTGTGCCTACAGCAAACTCAGGGCAGTGGACCGGGCGATTGTGAGAGTAAGCTGTGCGCGGGCACGACACCTACCACAAGGATCGAGCGATTCTCTTCAGCCCCAACTTCTGCATCATTTCCCAACCCAGGGCGGCGGCCCCATAGTCTACCGGTAGATCGAAGAATCTCTTTTTCCACCTGAGCCTCGCGAGTCGCCCCAGAATCTTGGCCGGAAAAGAGAACGATACATTGTCCCAGTCTCTTCTGGAGGCCAAGCGTTTGTAGTATGCGACTAGCCTGATCTTCTCGTCAACATAGGGCGGGAGATCAGCCTTGTAGTCCCACATCGACACCCTGCACCAGCCCTCGGTTGACGTGGGGGGATCGAATCCGTGCTCCACTGCGACGTCAAAGAGTGGGGTTCCGGGAAATGGGTGGTAGACGGCAGGACTATTGACGACAGCATCCTTCGAGACTTCCTCAAGTTCGTCCATCAAGTCCATTGTCTGGCGAACATCCTCCCAAGTCTCGCCTGGTATCCCAATCATGAAGCCAACTATCGCCCGAATTCCGTATGCAGAGCACAGCTGGACGGCTCTCCTAATCTGGTCGACTGTTATGTCCTTCCTCATCAGGTCGAGCATTCGTTGGGAGCCTGACTCTGCCCCTATCCAAAGTTCTTGGCACGCTCGCTCACTGAGCTCCTTGACGAACGGTTCTCCCCACTGGGCGATGTAGTTGGCTCTTATTGTAGTTGCCCATGGAATGCCTATGTTACGAACAATCTCCAGTCCTCTCTGTCTGTCCGTGAAGAAGTGATCGTCTTCGAAGACTACCGAGCCTATGTTGTGTTGCGCTTTGAGCTCTTGTACGTCCCTGATGACTCTTCCCGCGGACTGAGCCCGGAACGTCTGCTTGTTCACCGGTTGATTATAGCAGAACGCGCACCGCCACGGGCAACCACGACTCGTGATAATTGTCGCTATCTTATCGCCAGGGAGATGAGACCCGAAGTAAGAGAAGAAGTATTCATTCGAATAGATGTACTTCCTGATGTCGATGAGGTCCCACGCTGGATGGATCTCATCTAGGTTTCTGATGAAGTCTCTTGGCTCCGTAATCACAATCTGTTTGTCGCTCTTGAAGCCCAGGCCCGCAATGCCGTGAAGCTTGTGGCTATCAAAGCCATATTTGCGAAGAACTGTGGCAAGCTCCACAGCGGTTCTCTCCCCTTCCCCTATAACTACAAAGTCAACGAAGTCGTCTTCCAGCGTCTGCTTCGGGAGCATTGTTGGGTGGAGACCACCCCAGACAACGTAGGAGGAGTGATCTCGTTTGATTTGCATGGATGCCTCCATGGTAGGCATTAAGGAGGGCCCTGTCATTGTCGACAACCCGACATATATCGGCTGTTCCTTCCCCACGGAGTTCACAAATTGTTCGATGTTTGCCCGAGTTCCTTCATCGTGAATCAGACGAACTGAGAATCCCGCCTTTTGCAAGGCGTCGGCGACATACAGTATCCCAAGAGGGGGAGCAATCCTGTGCTGTGCGAGCTCGCTTTCAAATTTCGCAAGAATGATGTCGACCAAGGTTGGTCAATTCCCCGGTTCCTTCGGGCATACTTGCTATGCTATCGAACCTTTATTGTTTTGGAGGAAAATGATGGTATGCTCCAAGTCCACGACCCTTCTAGAGATCTGCTTGGGAGAATTGCGGCCGTTACAAAGGTTTTTTTGTTGTTGTGCACAAGCCCATTCTGTACGGAAGTATTAGATTGAGACTGTTCTCCCTTTCTTCCCTCCAGGACGCTGCTCGTTTTGGGAGGATCCCCTCAGTCCGTGAAGTTGCATCAACATTCCTAAGGTACAATGTCCTGCTTCCGATTGTCAAGAAGCCTATGCTTCCCCAGGCCTTGGTACTCTACGCCAACTATCGCTGCAACGCGCGGTGCGCAATGTGTGGAATCTGGAGGCAAAGCCCGAGTGGGCCAGATGGAGAGCTTTCCCCGCAAGACTACGCGAGAATTCTGTCAGACAGACTGTTCTCTAGAATCTCATTTGTCAGCGTGCAGGGAGGTGAGCCCACTTTGCGAACCGATCTGGCAGAGATCGCTGCAGCGACCGTAAAGGGGCTTCCTCGCCTCAGGGCCCTCAACATGGTCTCAAATGGGTTATCAACAGACAAGGTTGTTTCTGACGCTACACAGATGCTTGAAATATGCTCTGCCAACAGGATCGGCTTCTCCATTTCGATTTCAGCTCATGGCGTTGGGAAGGTCGTGGATGACGTGTATGGCGTGAACGGTGCCTCTGAGAGGGTTGCGTCCACGCTGAAGGAGCTAAGGCTGCTATCAGAACATGTTCCGTTCAATCTTGTCCTCAACTGTGTTCTTACGAGCGTGAACCTGCACGGGGTCTACGATTTCCTGAAGTGGAGCCAAGACGAAGGTTTCTCAACGAGTTTCTTCCTCGGCGAAGTCAGGGAGAGGTTCATGAACAAAGACATGGAAGAGGTCGTAAGGATATCGAAGAAGGACCAACCATTTCTTGTATCCTTCCTTAGGTACCTCTCCAGGAGGCGGGGCCTACTGAATCACTCTGCATTCCGTTACGACCGATTGGCGGACATGGTGGAGAAGAATTCCGTTCGCAATCTTTCCTGTCACTATGCGATGGGTGGAGTAATTCTGGGCAGCGATGGTTCTCTCTACTACTGCCCTCACAGCCGAGCGATAGGAAACTGCAAGACCGAACCGGCCTACGCCATCTACTACGACGAGTCCAACCTACAATACCGCAAGAGTGCCATACTCGGACAAGAGTGTGCGCACTGTCTCCCAAACGAGTTCAGCAGAATGGAGCTGGAGAAGGATCTTCTGAAATATCTGCGATTCGTATTCATAGGTCGGAATGACATCCGATGAGTCGGGAAGCTCAGCTGCACCCCATAGATTACCGAAGAAGCCCCGGACGGCCGCTGATGCCTGCCCGATCCAGGTTGACCGTCGCAAGAAAGCGGGTGGAAGACTTCCAGCAGCGAAAGTTGATACGATTAGCTGATCAATCCTTACCCCATCACAACAAATCAACAAACTCCTTGAGATTCCCGACGACAAGCTTCTCAGGGATCGAATCCGAACCAATGTCTCTGAGGGCTACGCCATGTATCATCGACTGCTAGGCCTCGGCTTGGAAATAGCGGGCACGTTCGGAAGTTTCTGGCAAAGAGTGGAAGAGTTGAAGCGGCTCCAGTGGCTTCCTTCTCAGCGACTGGAAGAGAGACAGCTTGCAAAGCTGAAGAGCTTGCTCAACCATGCGTATGCGAACGTGCCAATCTACAGAAAGAAATTTCGAGAAGCAGAGATTCTCCCCGAGGAAATTAGGACTGCGCAAGACTTCGCGAGGATTCCCATAGTCACAAAGGAAGAACTCAGAACCGCATTTCCCGATCAGGTTACTGCAAGAACCATCTCTTTTCAAAGATATGCAACAGGATTTACCTCAGGATCCACCTCGACACCTTTCCAATTCTACTCTGACATCGCTTCGAACGACGAACGACGAGCCTCCCTCTGGCTATTCAACAGTTGGTTCGGATACATGCCAGGTGAGAAGCGCTTGTACATTGGAAACATAAAGAAGAAGCCTCCGCTCGCAAGACTCAGAGACAGAATCGCTAGGAACTATGAGATACACGTCGCCGATATACCTTACGAGAAGATTGCCAGAGTGTTAACCCGGATCGACAAGATTAGGCCGTCCCACCTCGAGGGTTTTCCGTCATCACTAGCACTGTTGGCGCGATCGATGTTGGAGGAAGGCCTTGAAACGAGGTCAAAGCTGAGCGCCGTTATCTCCGTGTCGGAGAGACTTCTGAAGTCACAAAGAGATTACATAGAGTCAGCATTCAGATGCCCCGTAATAGACAGGTACGGCCTTTGTGAGCTAGGCGGAATTGTTTCTCAGCAGTGCCAAAGGGATTCGGGGTTCCACACCAACACGGAATTGTGCCTCCTAGAGGTTGTCGATGAAAGCGGAAAGCCGTGTCGACCTGGTCGAGAGGGCAGATTAGTTGTCACAGATCTCCACAACTTTGTAATGCCATTTATCAGGTATTACTCCGGTGACCTCGGGACATCCGGAGGCATGTGCGCATGCGGAAGAGGCTTTCCCACAGTGGACAAGATTTGCGGACGCGAGCTCGAATTTGTGAGGAAGCGCGGTGGCGAGAAGATCTCCTTGGCGCCCTATATCGAAGGGATGTACAAATATGCACCTTATGTGATGCAATTTCAATTCGAACAGAAGACAAATGGGAAACTCGTAATCATAGTTGTGCCCGGACCGAAATTTTCGAAAGCTGTCGAATCAGCAATTGTCGCTGACTTAGGTGGCATTACAGAGGATCTGATTGTTGAGTGCGATCAATCATCCCAGATCGATTTGGAAGTATCAGGCAAAAGGCTCTTCCTTAAGCGAAAGGCGCAACTGGCCAATTGAGAGGAGCCGACTAGTTCTACGCGCTTTCACTTTGCGCGAAGGAAGAGGAGTAGGATTCAGAGACACTAATGGCCTCTCGCATCTCCTAACGCCGAATAGTGCCAATGAGTCGGGTAGTGCAATTTCGACTGTGCTGTGTTTCTCCGCAGTCGGAAGCTTTCTCGAGAGGGGCTTGTCCATGTTCAATTGAGCAGCTGTTGCTGAATCGGGTATAGGTAGGCTTCAGGTGACCGCAACGTGAGTATCCTCGCTTCTGAGCATCTCGACATAGACGCTTTCAAGAGAGTCTAAGGCCGCAGCGATTCTGTATTTCTGTAGTGCGAGGGTGTGCTCGTTTCTGCTAAGCTTTCGCCTGAGTGCGTCATCACTCAGCACTCTGCTAATCGCGGAGGATAGAGCGGACCAGTCGTACGGTGGGACAAGTAGACCAGTCTCGTTGTCATGAACGATTTCGGGAATACCGCCAACTCTCGTCGAGATGACGGGGACGCCCGCTGCAAAAGCCTGTAGCAAAGAGTATGGGCAATCTTCGTACAAGGATGGCAAGATGAAGCATGTCACTCTTGAGTACAGATCCAAGAGTTCGAGATCGCTCACGGAGCCCGCGAAGGCAACATTCCGATTTAGGCCCATCTGCCGAACTGCGTGCGCCAATCGTCTTTCAAGAGGGCCTCTGCCAACGATAATCAGCTTCACATGCGGAAAGCCAGACCTGACTTGAGTCATTGCATGCAAGAGAGAATCCAATCCCTTCCTCTCTGTTAAGCGCCCGACATACAGGAGCAAGCCTTCTGCTGCTTTTCGTTCTACCCTGAACCACTCCTCAGGAACTGCGTTGTACAGGACGCTGAGCTTGCTTCTCGAAGACGGGACACACCGGGCAATCGAGGAGGCGGTGTGATGGCTGACACAGATCACCTTTTGGGATTTCTCCATCAGATCTCTCTCAACTCGCACCAGTATCGGCCAGGTCACTCTGACATATTCCGCGTACAGGGAAGAACCTACTGAAGCACGCCTTTCGCGTTCAAGTGTAGTATGCACCGTGGTCAGCATCCTGTGACAAGGTGTTCCGTAGACACAGACACCTGGATGGTTCACATGCAAGAGGTCAGGCCTGAACTGGTATCTCACTTTGAGCGAGGAGAGGAATCCGTGGCTGAATAGGTGGGCGGGAGGTAGGGGGATTGAGGGGATTCTACGTACGTGTACTCGACCAATCGTCTCCGCTGCGGACCGGCCTCGAAGCTCACGGGTTATGACAACGACTTCGTGGCCTCTTTGAGCAAGGCCTTGTGTCACATTGTATCCGTAGCTGCTGATTCCGCCCAAGGCAGGAGCGTATTGAGGCGTGAGAAAGCAAATCCGCATCTTTTCCTCACACAACGCCTCGAGATTTAGTCACTGGGAGAGACCCACACCTGCCCCAGCACAGCTGGCTCATCAAGGCTTAGAAGGTTGAACTAGACTTATTGCATTTGCTCAGCCAGCGGAGACGAAGGCGCGCCACAGGCCGAACAGTTCGCCTAAGGAAAGAGCTGTTCGCTCAAGTATGTACCTATTGGCCAAGCGGTTGAATACGCATGAATGCACTTGCTATCCCCGGTCCCGATGGCCCACAAGGCAAATGCTATCTCGGAGGATGCATACGTGGCTCCTGCCAAGATGGCTGAGATAAGAATCCGGGGAATCGGCAACGAACAGTCCTAATTCCCCAAACCGGGCACGGAACAAACCATTCCAGAGCCTCAACTTCCAGTTTTCCACGCACTGACCCATGACATCTTACCCATAATCTCCGCTAGGTCCGCCGTTAGAGCTCAGGCTTGCGCACCGGCTTAGAATGCTCCGGCTGATCAACGAGTCGACGCCACTACCACTCATAACGAACCGCAAGCCATCTCACAGTGATCGTTACACCTTCTTGAGAAACTGATCCAGTTTCTTCTCCATCACAAAGGGATCACAATTCTCCCTAACATGCTTCAGCTCATGCTCTCTTATGCGAGTCCACACAGCTTCGTCTTGGTAGAGTCGAATCGTCTTCTCGACGAAATCATTCTCATCTTTCGCGACAAGCGCTTCTTCTCCATCCGTGATTTCCACGCCTTCTGCCGCCACTGTTGAGAGGACGCAGGGAAGCCCGTAGCTCATTGCCTCCGTCACCTTCCACATGGTTCCAGCTCCGAACCTCATGGGGGCAACGAAGACTCGGGCTTTCTCGTAGAGTTGCTTGAGATTCTCCACGTAGCCGACTATCAATACGGAATTCGAAGCAAGCTGCCTCACAGATTCTGGCGGCGTGCCTCCTGCAATCATAAGTTTGATGCCAGGGATCCTCTTTCGAATTTGCGGGAAGATCCTCTTTGCGAAGTGGATAGCTGCGTCATCGTTAGGGCCCGGTGAACTCTTGAATCCCCCAAGGAAGAGAAGGTGATGTCTCTCTTCGAAGGGTGTCTCTGTTGCATTGACTAGATGCGGGTGTCCCCAGAGCATGACCTTACCTGTCTTTCCAAGCCTTTCTTCAACGAGTTCTTTCTCGGAGTTTGAGACCGAGATGACGTAGTCCGCCGATCGCAGAATCATGAATTCTGCCTTCTCGGATAGAAATCTAGGATCGACAGGACTCAATCCAAAGCGCCGTCGCAGCTCCTCTCGCCGATACCATAATGCTTCAGCGTCATAGATCACGCGTGCCTTTGGGTTGGTTTCTCTCACTATGTTCATGACAAGCAATGCGTTGTGAGGTCTACTTATGAGAACGATATCGTAGCTATCACGCCGAAGCTTCAGAAGTTCTCGAGCTTCGGTGCTTCCCCATAGAATCTCAACTCCCATTTGAGTAAGGATGTCAGTTTCTGGTTGCTTCGGTGTCGTGTCGGTCATTGGTAGTAGCGTGACCCGGTAGCCCAACAGCGCCATTGATTTGAGCATCAGAAACATCCTCGGGAATCCGCTTCCTTCGTCCGGCTTTGGCACACAATCATCAACAACCAGTATTGCTGGACTCTTCTTTCTGTTGCGAGCTCTAGTGATGTTGTCTTCCGAGAACGGGAGTTGGTCTTCAAGTGCCCTAGTGTGTTTGGTTGCGAAGATCATTCTCTGTTTCTGCATTAGACTGGTGGCACTCTCAAACGAGCTACCGGCAAATTCGACATGGGTGGCGATTGCCTTGGGTTGGTAGACGACTCGGAGACCCGCGCTCCAGAGTCTCATACAGAGGTCTGTGTCTTCGTAGTATGCAGGTGTGAAGGCTTCATCGAAACCGCGTAGGGTCTCGAAAGAATCGCGCCTAACCATGATACATGCAGCAGAGCAGTAATCGACATCACGCACGAAGCAGTACTCCGGTTTGGAGGGGTTGTCGCCTCTTCCATATCCAAGTGCACTACTATCACGCCACACTATGGATCCAGCCTCCTGCAACCTTCCGTCACGCCACACAAGTTTCGCACCGGCGGCGCCGATATCATCTGCGGATTCCAGCGTCTTGACCAGCCAGGAGATGCAATCAGGATGGACGAATGCATCATTATTTAGGAACAAGAGAAACTTGCCTCTCGCGACTCTAGCGCCTTGATTGCATGCACATGGAAAGAACTTGTTCTCCTTGTTAGTAAGGACTCTTGCATTGTGTATCATAGAAAGAAGCAGTGACGTATCATCGGAAGAGGCGTTGTCTACTATTATCACTTCATGTATTGGGATTGTGCTTGAGCGCAGACTGCGAATGCACTGGAGGGTGTAGTGGGCTTTGTTGTATGCCACGACTACGATCGAAACAACCGGACTCGTGGAAGTAGGGAACCCCAGCTTCTTGTCGCTTGAGAGGAATTCGCGGAGTTCCTGAGAGAGTCTCTGATCACTCAGAAGATCTGGCTCAGTTCGGCGCTCGAGCGCAACACCAGTGGTCGCTGGAAGCTCGTGTCCAAGAGTTCGGCGTACACTCCTCTCTCCCAGGGGGTTCATTATGCGGAATTCCCTTCGTCTGATCTTCTCCATCGCCTGAGCTGCGAAGCATCTGATGCCGTTCTCCGTAATAACGCGAAGGCTTGTGACCACGATCTTGCGTAGTTCGCCTCGCGTAGTTCCGTCCGGAAGAAGCCTGTCTATCCCAGAGGCATAGAACTTCATGAACTTGTAACCAAGGCTGCTTCGAATATCGGCAAGTTCGGTCTCTAGGCTTCTGATCCTTGACTCGCGTTGAGAGAGTTCGGAGCCAAGGCTGCTTCGAATATCGGCAAGTTCGGTCTCTAGGCTTCTGATCCTTGACTCGCGTTGAGAGAGTTCGGAGCCAAGGCTGCTTCGAATATCGGCAAGTTCGGTCTCTAGGCTTCTGATCCTTG
>Ga0315280_10003897_pt1 | contig 22491 bp, 20 predicted proteins | sample YL17G06_40_MG_FD_203697 | JGI IMG/M metagenome (GOLD analysis project Ga0315280, IMG submission 203697) | Sediment microbial communities from Yellowstone Lake, YNP, Wyoming, USA - YL17G06_40 | ecosystem: Environmental > Aquatic > Freshwater > Lake > Sediment | place: USA: Wyoming | collected...
TTCCAGGCCGCCTGCCAGGAGTTCTTTAAGGGTATCGCCGAGCATGCGACGGCGCTTCGTAGCCTGCTGACCGAAAACTTCCAAGTCATCACAGCGTGACACCGAATTCCCATTCACGACGGGTATAAGTCAGGGGGTCTCGGCGGGTGGCGAGTCGGGCAGGAGTACAGCAGGAAGAGTGTCGGCCCAGGCGCGGATGGCGGACCAGTCGCGGCCGTCGTGCGCGGGCTGGCCGTGGAGCGGGCTGGCCGGCAGAACGTCGAGCAACGAATCGGGGAAGCGGAGCTGGGCCGGATCGTATCTGCCGACGAATACCTCGATGGTCGTAGGTTTGAGCCAGGATAGCTTCGCGAGGACAGTATCTAACTGGGTGCGGGCGCCGTCCAGTTCCTTGCCGCCATGGACCGGGCCAAGGACGAAGAGCGCGACCGGCATCTGAGAAAGCGCCGTGCGGTTCCGCTTCAGGAACTGGCGGGCTTCCCGGAGCAACGAGCCAATGTAGAGCGGCGCGCCGAGCACGACGGCGCTGAGGCCGTCCAGGGAACGCACTTCACGGGCGCGACGGACTTCCACGGCGAGGCCTCGCTCGCGCAACTGCGCACCCACGGCCTCAGCAACCTCTTGGGTCGAGCCATATCGTGTGGCGTAGGCGATCAGAACTGTGGCTGCCATAATTCCCCCTTACTCTCAGCCAGAATCGTAGCATAGGCGGTCGGACAGGGCAAGCGCAAAGTCACCTCAATGCCCGGGTGGCATCGTCAAGCGCAGCGCTCCTCCTGAGCATTGCGAAGGATTGACGCTGGGAACCTTGGCATGCCCAAGACCATCGCCAAGGCCTTCGGCCTTGACATTGGGGTCCCCACGCGGAATTCCGCGTTGGGGGGCCCCGCTGCCACCCGTCGCCGAAGACGGCGACACCCCGGATGGACACCGTCGGGAACTCTGCGTTTGTCTTGAGCAACGGGAAGAGTCGACGCCTTTGGGCCAAAACGACGCGGTTGTCGAGAGCCCAGCGAAAGATGGCCGTGGCGGGTCCGCAGGCTTGCCATTCACTCGGTAGGCAGGTAGACTCTCTCGCAAAAGGCAAGTAGATGCACATAGGCACGCGCAAATGAGATAACGGCGAGCGGTGAGAGGAGAAGCACTATGAAGCGACGTAGCAAGACATTGGTACGGTATGTGACGGCAGGGCTCATCATCCTTTCGGTCGCGCCAGGTTGGTGTGCCGGGGCGGCACCGGACAAACAGGCGACATTTACGGGCAGGGTTCTCAATGCCGCCGGCGGGCCCATCGGAGGCGTGCAGGTCCGGCTCTATCAGGAGACGTACGAAGACGCGTCGTCTTCCTACGAGGTCGCGAAGGCGGCGGAGACGGTGGCCAAGGCCGATGGATCGTTTTCCTTTGGCGTGCCGGCCGATAGCGAAAGCTACCGGTACGGGTACCTCGTGGCCGAGAAACAAGGCCTCGCGATCGGCTTTTCCGGTTGGGACCTGAGGCAAGACCGCAAGTCTGACATCACGCTGGGCGAGGCCAGGCCGCTGGCCGGGGTCGTCGTGGAGGAGAGCGGGCAGCCCATCCCGGACGCCGCCGTCAGCATCTACCTGCTGCAAACCGGTGACACGTTCCAGCAACGCGCCTTGGGCATGCGCCTGGCGCCGCAATTGCTGACGACCCGCACCGACGGAGCAGGCCGCTTCGCGTTCACGAATCTGCCGGCGGAAGCGACAGCCGAACTGCTCCTCAAGAAGCCCGGGCGGGCCACCGTTTGCACGTTCACGCCTTCGACGTATGGAGGCCAATCGCACCACTACCGGGTGGGACAAACGGACATCCGCCTCATCCAGCCGGTCGAGGCGAAAATCGAGGGGAGCACCGTCCAGAAACCGACCGGGCAGCCCGTGGCGGGGATCACCCTGGTGGTGACGTATGCCGGCGGCCGCGTGCTCGACGGATACGAGCCCGTCCGCGTCAGCGACAATGGGACGTTCGCCCTGCCTGCCCTGCCCGCCGGCGATTACCTGTTGCAGGTTGCGGCCCCGAGAGACAAATCGACAGACTGGGTGGGGGCCGCCGTGGCCGTGACCCTCAAGACAGGGCAAGCCGTGACCGGTCTGAAGATGGAAGTCAGCAAAGGCGGCATGCTGGAGATCGCCGTCACCGATGCGGCGAGCAACAAGCCCATCGAGAAGGCGAGCGCCAGCGTCCGCTCGTCCCAGAGCAATCAATGGTTCCACGCGACCTCCGACGCCGAGGGCGTCGCCCGCATCCGCCTGGCGCCCGGCACCTACCAGCTCCAGGGTACCTCCAAGCAGGGGTACGGGTACGAAGAGCAGACCCAGACCATCACAATGGAGGAAGGAGCGACGAAGCGCGTGGCGGTGGCTCTGAAAGAGACGCCCAAAGTCCGTGGTGTCGTGCGCGATCCGGCCGGAGCGCCGGTGGCAGGCGCCCGAATCCGAATCATGCCCAGCGGATACGAGGACATCACCTCGGATGCCGAAGGCAAGTTCGAAGTCACGTGGGACCAGCGCAGCGGGATGAGGTCGCGAACGAACTTCTGCCTGCTGGCCCGGCATGAGTCGCGGAATCTCGCCACGGCGATAGACCTCGCCGAAGGTACGAAGACCCTCGACGTGAAACTTGAACCGGGGGTGGTGATCGCCGGCCGGGTCGCAGACCCAAACGGCAAGGGGATCGCCGGAGCACGGGTTGTTCCCATGCTGCACATGGGCAATTGGGGCTCCACGCTGAGCCGTGACCAGGTTCAAGCAGACAGCAGCGGGAGTTTTGAGATTCGGGCCGCTCCGGCCCAGCACAGATACAACCTCTACGCCTCCGCCAGTGGCTTCGGCAGCAAACGGAGTGAAGAAGTGGAAACCGAGGCCGGGAAGGACCGGCTCGATGTCGGCGTGTTGACGCTCCCGCCGGCCAACCTCGCCGTGTCGGGACAGGTGGTGGATCTGCAGGACCATCCGGTGTCTAAGGCCATGATCAGCGTTTTAGGCTTGGGCGACGGTCAGCCCGACCGCCTCAGCGCCCAGACCGATGCGGAAGGCAGATTCACCCTCAACGGTGTTTGCCCGGGTCGAGTCAATGTCCGCGTGGAGGCCAACCAGGGGAACAAGCGACTGTCCGCCCAGGTTCTCGCCGACGGCGGCAGCACCGACCTCAAAATCGTCGTGCGCGAGGGGCAATCGCCCGTCCAACGCTTGGGCGGCAAGAACTTTGGGCAGGTCGTCTCGGGCAGCGGGAAAGCCATTGCCGGCGTGGCGGTCGATGAGAAAGGCGCACCCGTGGCTGGCGTGCCGGTCCAGGTGTGCTGCCACAAAACGATGCGAAATGGAAAGCCGTCGTGGATGTTCTCCGACTTCCGGGAGCTCAGTGCCACAACCGATGCCCAGGGCCGGTTTGCCATCGAGCTGAAGGAAGACGGCGAGTACAACCTGCGGTTCGCGCCGGACCGCCAGGCGGCGCTTATCGTTTACGATGTCCCCGTCGGCCAGAAGGACCTCAAGGTGATCCTGCCGGAAGGCGGGACGGTCACGGGGAGGCTCTTGCGCGTCGAGAAAGGTCAAAAGGTCCCCATCCCAAACGCGGAGGTCAAGGTCGAACAGACCGACCGTTCGGCCTACTCCCACCTGGGCTTCGATCGCGATCGGACCACGACGACCGATGCCGAGGGACGCTTCCGCTTCGAGCACCTCAGCACGGAGGTGCGGACCGACCACAGCAAACCCGTCTTCATCCCGCGCACGTGGAAGATCTCTCACGCCGAGGTCTCGCAGACCGTCGCGTTTGACGGCGACGAAAAGACTAAGGAGATCGACTTGGTCGTCAGGCCCAGCTTGGAGACTGTCCCATCGCTCGCGGGCCAGCCGCTGCCCGGCTTCGGCGGCCTCGGGATCAAGCTGCCCGCCGAGCAGCTTGAAGGCAAACGGGTGCTCGTGTGCTTCTTCGATTGGGAGCAGAGGCCGTCGAGGAACTGCATCCTGCAGTTGGCCAGGCAGGCCCCGTCGCTGCAGGAAAAGGGCCTCGCCGTCGTCGCAGTCCACGTCTCGAAAGAAAATGCCGCCGGCCTGCAGAAATGGGCGGCCGACAGCAAAATCCCCTTCCCGGTGGGGGCGATCCAAGGCGACCGCGAGGAGATATCGCTCACCTGGTCCATCAAGTCGCTGCCCTGGCTGATCCTTACCGATGCGAGCCACACCGTTACGGCCACAGGATTTTCGCCGGACGAGCTGGACAAAAAGCTGGCGGAAACCGGAAAAATAGGCCGGTAGAATGATAACGACCGTTTACCCAAGTGAAAGGAATGGCTATGAAGCTGAAGGTTAGCTGCATCTCGTTGTTGGCGGTCCTGGTGCTCTGCACCACAGGCCCGGCGAAGGAGAAAGTCAAGAAGGAGAAGCCGGCGAAAAAGGGAGCCGCCAAGAACAGCGTGGTCGTCCCGGGGGCCGAGGTACAGAAGCTGGTGGGCGATTTCAAGTTCACGGAGGGGCCGGCGGGCAACGACGTGGGCGATGTCTTCTTCAGCGATATTCCCAACAACCGCATTCTCCGCTGGTTGCTGGGCGGCAAGCTTACCACGTTTCTCGAGAATTCCGGCGGCGCCAACGGGCTGTACTTCGACAAGAACGGCAATCTGCTCGCCTGCCAGGGCGAAGCCCGACGGCTCGTGTCCATCTCGCCCAAGGGAGAGATCACCGTTCTGGCCGACCAGTACAACCGCAAGAAGTTCAACAGCCCCAATGACCTGTGGGTCGATCCCAAGGGCGGCATTTACTTCACCGATCCGCGCTACGGCAACCGCGAGGGCATGGAGCAGGATGGCGAGCACGTGTTCTATCTCACGCCCAACCGCAAGAGCGTCGTTCGCGTCATCACCGATATGGTCCGCCCGAACGGCCTGATCGGAACGCCCGATGGCAGGACGCTGTACATCGCCGATGCCGGCGCCGAGAAGATCTACTCCTACCAGGTCAACAAGAGCGGCACGCTCACCGACAAGAAGCTCTTCGCCTCCGAGGGCTCCGACGGCATGACCATCGACAACAAGGGCAACGTCTACCTGACCAACAAGGTCATCGCCGTCTACAACCCGAAGGGAAAGAAGATCGAAGAGATCCAGGTCCCGGAGGAGCCGGCCAACGTCACTTTCGCCGGCAAGGACAACAACACCCTGTTCATCACGGCCCGAACGTCGCTCTATGCCCTAGACATGCAGGTCAAAGGCGCCTCGACGCCGATCCGCCCGGAAGCCCAGAAGGCCACGAAGCCCAAAGCCGCCAAGAAGGAAGCCAAGAAAACCAAAGAGAGCAAGAAGGGCAAGGACCAACAGCCGTAGGACGCCAAGAGACCGTCCCACGACTGCCCTGTGACCTGTCATTGCGAGGAGCGCGACAATCTACCCGCGACAAGCACGGAACATGCAAAAAGCAGTGGTTAACAGGCCCAAGGCGCGAACCTCCGATGGTACACAAGACACATATTATGTGGAATGAACCAGAGTGCCGAACATGATTGGGTGGAACGGGCCAGGCGGGGTGAGCCTGCGGCGTTGGCGGAGTTGTACCGGCGGTACTGGCGTGCGGCGCGGGCAGCCGCCTACGGCGTAAGCGGGGATTTCACGCGTGCCGAAGATGCCGCGTCAGAGGCGTTCTGTGCAGCTATCGAGAGTTTGCACGCGCTGCGCGAGGCGGACCGGTTCGGCCCCTGGCTCCGCACGATCGTGCGGCGTACCGCACGCCGGCTCCAGGCCGCGGAGCGAAGGAAACCGGCGTTCACGCCACGGGAGAAAGAGGACGAGGCGCCGAACATCCGGCTGGAGCAGCAAGAGTTGGCCGCCTCCGTCCGCGAGGTGGTGGCAAGACTCCCGCCCACGCTGCGAGAGGCGATCTGCCTATTTTACTTCGAAGGCTATCACACGGACGAAGCGGCTCGGTTTCTGGGCATTCCGACAGGTACACTCAAGCGCCGCCTCCATGAGGGACGACAGCGACTTCACGCAACCGTGGAACAGATCCTGAAAGGAACCAAGCCCATGAACCCAGAGCAGGAAGAGACCCTGCAGCGGCTACGAGAGGCGGTGGACGCCGGACCGGACTCCGAAGGTTTCTACCAAGCCGTGCGCGAGGCCCTGAATCTGCGGCCGGTGCCACCCGATCTGCTGCGAGAGATCCTGCCCCGACGCCGGGCCGCCCGGGAACCGGCCCAGGGACCGATGACGCCGGAGAAGAAGCAGTTTCTACGCGACGCGCTGACGCGGGTCTATAGCCCTTCCGAACGAGCGCGAGATCCCAACCATCCGGTAGGAGCCGCAGCACAGGCGATTCGAGCCGCGTTACCCGATTTCCAGCCGTGGGATTTTGATGTCTACCAAATCGACTTCTCCCGGATAGCGGAACGGATGCGCGAGGATCCCGAGCGAGCATTCTCCTTCCTGTCGCCGCCGGACTTCGCCCGTGAGGCGCCGGGCGCGTACCTGTCGGCCACGCGGGCTCTGCTCATAAAGGATGACGATGGCTCGGTCCTCACGATGTACGAACTGATGCGAAAGAATGAGAAACAGGCGGCCTTTCACGCGAAAGCCAGACGGGGCGCGCGTATGAGCGACATTCTGTGGCTCCTGTGGAAGCAAGCAGAGCCGCTGGAGTTGCGCGCCGTCGAGGAACGGTTGCGGCATCTCGCGGAGGCGGTCGCGCCCGGAGTCTCCGTGGATTTCGCCCCCTATGACGAGCCGCGGTATCGCGCGGGCCTGCGTCTGCAACTCGGAGCCAATCCGATCCCGGCCGCCCTGGGTGGCGTGCTTGATCCTCGACCGAAGTCATCCGATAGAGTCCACGCCGGCTCAGTCATGGTCTACCTCGAACCCTGGGCCGCCGCGCGAAGCGGCCAGGCCATTGAGCTGGCAAACGACGTGCCCATTCCGTTGTTCGGACCGTCTGGACCAACCCCTGCGAAGCCGTGATCGGTACCAGCGCTGTCGGAGCGACTAGTGCTCCGTCCATCCTAACCTGGTGAGCAGACATCCATCCGGGTGCCATGGCTACGCTCGCGTAGCCATGTTCCAGGCAAAGACGCATGCCTGCGCGAGCGTAAGGATGGCACCCACACACAATTCTAGCATGGTCGGAGTGCTAGGGGGTGGTCTGCCCCGGCGGAAAGAACTGCCCGAGGAAAGTGCCCGTTCCATTGAGGACCATACCGACGGCTTTGGCCGCCAGGAAGATGTAGAGCAGCTTGGCAATCATCGTCCCGGCGTAGGGGCCGATCAAACGCATCAGCCGGTGGGCATTGCGGGCGATCAGAAAGACGAGGGCGAAGGCGACGAGCGCCGTGAAGATCATCGGGACCTGACCGATAGCCTGCGTGGTGATGATTGTCACCGTCAGCGCGCCGGGACCGACCATGATGGGAAAGGCGATCGGAAAGACCGCTACCATGACCCGGTCTTTGGGGTGCTCATACGCCGCACCGTAAGCCAGGATGCCCCGCAGGGCCACGATAAACAGCAGAATCCCGCCGGCGATCTCCAATTCAGAGACGTTCACGTTGAAGAGGTAGGCCAAACTCCAGTCGCCGATCAGGGCAAAGACGACCACGACGGATAGCGCGATCAGCACGGCCAGATTCATCACGCGAGCCCGCTCCTGCCTTTCCAACTCCCGGGTCAAATCGACGTACACCGGGATATTGCCGATCGGATTGATGACGGCGAACAGCAACAGACTATGGTGCACGATCGAGCCGAGCGGCCCCGCCCAGTCAGCGATCCCCCCCTTGGGGAGCATAGCTAACGACATACAACCAGTTCCTTCCCAGGCGTCGCGGCTGTCTGCCATCCCTTCCCGGGATCGCTACCCGACAGCCCAGACGAGGGTCTTTGATATACTCCAGCCGGCCCGCAACACAAGGGGTTTCTCCACACATTCGCACTCTGTCTGTCGCGGCAACGACTATCTTCTCCCACGCCGACGATTCCCGGACCATAGCCGACGCAGATTCTTCACCAGGTCCTTGTGTCCGCTCGATTGCAGATGCTCGGTGATGAGCTTGGCGTTGGGCTGCCGGTAGTACTGGAGCAGCGCCGCCTGGAGTCGCTTCTCGCGCCGGCCGGAGGGGACGTGAATCTGGTGGCCGCGCGCATCCTGTCCGGCCACGTACATCGCTGTCGAGGCGGTCAGTGGCACGGGGACAAAATCCTGCACCTGCCGCGGCTGCCAGGACCGGGAAACGAGATACTCCGTAAGCTTCACCGCGTGTTCCAGCGTGCAGCCGGGGTGAGCACTGATGAAGTACGGCACGAGGTAATATTCCCGGCCGGCTCTGCGACAAGCCTCGTCGAACCGGCTCTCAAACTGCTCGAACAAACCGAACGAGGGTTTTCCCATCAGCCGCAGGACTTGATCGCAGTAGTGCTCGGGTGCAACCTTCAAATGCCCGCCCACAAAGTGCTTGACCAATAGGTCGAGGTATTCCTGGCTCTGCAGGGCGAGGTCGTGACGAATGCCCGAGGCTACATAAACGTTCCGACGTGGCGAGGCCATCTTGGCCTTGCTCTTTCCTTGGGTCTGCAAGGGCGGGACGCCCTCGCCACCTTCTTTCCACCGCACGAACGCCTCCATCATCTCCAGCAGCGGCCCGAAATCGAGCTTCAGATTCCGGCACGGCGCGGGAAACACGCAGCTCGACCGCGAACACATCCGCGCGGCGGCGCAATTCGTGCCGTACATATTGGCCGTCGGTCCGCCGATGTCACTGATCGTGCCGCGAAAGCGTGGGCTCGGGCTCAGCTTGTCGGCCTCGGCCAGGAGCGACGCGAGGCTGCGAGAGGTGATTTCCTTGCCCTGATGGAAGTAGATCGAGCAGAACGAGCAGCCGCCGTAGCAGCCGCGGTGCGTGGTGATCGAAAACTCGACCGGCTCCAGCGCTGCAACGCCGCCGGCGCTGGTGTACTGCGGATGCCACTGACGCGTGAACGGCAGATCGTATAAAGCATCCAGCTCGACGGAAGTCAGGGGCCGGGCAGGTGGCGTGACGACGATCGTGCCGGGGTCCTGATCCTGGACAGCCGGACGACCCAACCGGGTCAATTGCGGATTGCGAATTGCGAATTGCGGATTCGCTTCTCGTGCTCCCTCCAATCCGCAATCATCAATCCGCAATCCGCAATCAGGAATCGCGAGCCGCTGGTACTGATCCTGGGCCGCCATGACCAGGTCCTTGTTCTGGGTCTGCTCGGTCAACGAAGGCAGCCGCACGGCGTCCCCCGGCCCAGGCGTATTGCGCGTCGCCATGTACGCCGTGCCGGCAATGTCGGTCATGTTGGTTATCGGCTCTCCCCGATCCAAGCGCCGGGCGATCTCGGCGACCGCCAACTCCCCCATGCCGTGAACGAGCAGATCCGCCTTGGCGTCCGCCAGAACGGACCGCATCAGCTTATCGGAGATGTAATCGTAATGGACCAGCCGCCGCAGGCTGGCCTCCAAGCCTCCCAAAACAATCGGCACCTGCGGATACGCCTCGCGGGCTCGGGCTGCGTAGGTCAGTAGCGGCCGGGCCGGCCGGAGGTCCGTGGCACCGCCCGGGCTATAGACGTCCGCCTGCCGGCGGTTGCCCATGGACGCATAGTCGTTCAGCCGGGAGTCGATACAGCCGGAAGTAATGCCCCAAAACAGTCTGGGCGGACCGAGCAACCGGAAGGCATCCACGCTGCGCCAATCGGGCTGAGCCAGAAGCGCCACCCGATAGCCCAGCTTCTCCAACCAGCGCCCGATCAGCGCCACGCCAAAGGACGGATGGTCCACGTACGCATCGCCGGTGACAAGGATCACATCCACCCGATCCCAGCCTCGGCGGTCCAAGTCCCGGCGACTTATTGGCAAAAACAGTCTTCTATCGTCCGATTCCACAGCACCTACCAACCAATCGTTACCACCCCTCATCGTGTAGGGTGGGGTCTTACCCCACGCGTCACGTGCGCATCGACTGGAAGAACGCGTGGGTTGAAAACCCACCCTACGAACTCACTACCACCTGTCAATCAGGGTAGCACACATCGCTTTGGTACTTCAGCCAATCCTCCTTGAATACCCTGAGATGGTCGATGTAGGCGAAGATATCGTCGCTGCCCTGGATCACCTTCTCGTCATCGACCAGCACCGGCGGCTCCGTCCCTTCGGGCACCCGCCCGGACCACCCCTGCGGCGGCACTACGACCGTTTCATGGGCCAGCGCCGTAGCCTCCAGCGAGGCCCGGATGTCCGAGCACGTCTTACAGTTCTCCGTAATGCAAAGCGTCATAACCCTACTCCCCGCATCAACCTTCGTCATGACTTGCCTCGCGCGTGCTTCTTTTGTTTATACGCAGGGCGCGTCGGCGGCGTTCTGCACCGCCAGAGCCGGATTCGCATGAAGCAGACGCCCAGGGCCTTCTACTCATTCGGCGCAGGTCAGCATGGCCAGAAGGCGGCGACAGCAATCGTCAGCCAGATCACGACGCCGACGGCGAACTTGCTCAGAATGCCGATGAATTCGCCCATTCCAGCTCGTACGGCCCGTTGCCACGAAAGGTCCGGGTGCGCCCCGCGGGAGGTCTCGACCCACCACACGGCCAGAGCCACCCCGAGACAGGCGCCGACAACCGTACCGACCAAGGGCACGGGAAACGCGACCGTCCCCACCAGGGCGCCGGCCAGGGCGCCGAAAATGCCGGCCAAGGAGGCCCTCCAGCTTGCCCCGGCCCTGCGTGCCCCGACCAGGCCGCCCAGGAATTCAATCAGCTCACCCAACGCCGCGAGGACCGCGACCGCCATCAGGGTCCAGCCGGAAAACACGTGCTGATCCCACGTCCACCACGCAAACAGCGCGGTGGTCAGAACCATCAGCCAATTTCCCGGTAGACCGAACAGGACCAGCGCCAGCCACAGCAGGTTGAGCAGAACCAGAATGGACAGTCCCAGGTAAAGCATCTACCTACTATAAGGGGAAACATGAATCGCGCAAATCCCGGATCGCCATCGCCGCCGGCGTGAGGAAGAGGTACCGACTCAACGCGACGGCAAGGAGCGGGTTGGCACAGCCGCAGATACCAAAGGCCTTTCGCGTGTCGAGCCTGCCGGTTTGCTCATCACGAACAAGGGGTCCACGCCCAGGTGCCCCACGTGACGAACGCCGAAGAACTTCCCGGCGCTCTGCAGAAAGGCCTGGGCCGTATAGGGCATATCGCCTTGCCGCTCCGGAAGCCGGCCGGTGATGACGCGGGGAAGCCGGTCCATGGTGATCCGCCCGGAGATGATCAGCCGGTCCGTGCAAATGGAAGCCAGCCGGCGGAAGATCTCTTCGTGATTGTAGTAGGCGGTCGAACACAGGCCGCTGCCCCAGAACAAATAGTGGTACGTCCCGATCAGCAGCACGACCTGGAAGGGCCCGCCGAACTTCTCCGGGTCGGCGCTCACCTGCTCCAGGGAAGCGAAATGAAACGCGGCTCCGTCCAGTGCCAGGTAGCACGCGGCGTCCCGTGCCGTCGCCACGAAGGGCTCGTGCACGTCAATCCCGACGGCGCGCGGGCAGCCCAGCCGCACGGCCGCGTCCAGCACGTAAAAGCCCCGGCAACACCCAATATCCAGAAAGCTGTGCAGAGGCTCCGGGTAGGCCCGCGCGACGAAGCGCAGCCTCTCGTACAGCTTGAACCCGGGCACGACGTGTCCCGCAACGAGGCGATAATAGTGGTTGTGCGGGTAATCCCGCATGCGTTGGTTGAGTTCCCTCTCCGCCGAAACGGACGGCGCATCAGCGACGGCCCGCGTATGCCGATCCCGGCACTCGCGTTGGAACCGAGCATAGCCGATCATGCTGCGGGCCCTGACGCCGGCCCGGCGCAGCCAGTCGGGCGTAGGAATACCGTTTCCGTTATCCATGTCAGCAGTGTAGTGATGCCGGACATTGCCTGTCAAGCGAGTCTCCGCCGCGCCGGCCGGCCATTTACGATTTACTATTTCCGATTGACGATTTATGATCTGCCCGGCGCCAGCCTGCCTGTCTGTCTGGGAAATCGTCAATCGGAAACCGTGAATGGTAAATCCAAGACCGTGTTCAAGAATCAAAAAGTCGTGGTGATCATGCCCGCCTACAACGCCGCCGAGACGTTGCGGCGGACGTACGATGAGGTCATGGCCCAGGAGGTCGTGGACCAGGTGATCGTCGTGGACGACGCCAGCACGGACGAGACCACGCGGATCGCCCGCACGCTGCCGCATACCCTCGTCCACACGCACGCACAGAACCTCGGCTACGGCGCCAACCAGAAGACCTGCTACCGGCTGGCCCTCGAACAGGACGCCGGCATCATTATCATGGTGCACCCGGATTACCAATATACGCCCCTGCTGATTCCGGCGATGGCGTCCCTGATCGGCAACGGCCTGTACCATTGTGTGCTGGGCTCGCGCATCCTCGGCAATTACGCTCTCAAAGGCGGGATGCCTCTCTGGAAGTACGTCTCCAATCGCCTGCTGACCCTGGTCGAGAACCTGTTGATCGGGGCGAAATTGTCCGAATATCACACGGGCTATCGCGCCTTCTCCCGGCACTTGCTGGAGCTGCTGCCGCTGGCCGAGAATTCGGATGATTTCGTGTTCGACAACCAGATGCTCGCCCAGATCGCCTGGTACGGGTACACCATCGCCGAGGTCAGTTGCCCCACGAAGTACTTCCCCGCCGCATCCTCGATCAACTTTCGTCGCAGCGTCAAGTACGGCTTCGGCTGCCTGGGAACCGCCCTGGCGTTCCGATTGGCCAAGATGGGCGTAGTCCAGTGCCGCCTCTTCCCGCCCCCAGACCGCGCGCCGCGTCTCGCCTGACCCGTACCCAAGTACGAATCTCGAAATCCGCATTTCCGCGCCCTGCGGCTTAGGGAATCGTCGGAGGCGGAATGAGGGTTTTGCCGATAAGGATGCTCCGGCACGGAGGCGTAGACAACTTTGGGGGCAGGTTCTGAAGAAGACAAATTGAAGCAGATAGATATAAGGAGCAAAACCATGAGAGCCGGATTAGCATTTTGGGCGGGCGTGATCGGTGCGGCCGTGATGGTGCTCGGCATGTGGATCACACGTGCCGCGGGCGGCACCGGCTTTAACTTTGGCTACTGGTGGGGTTCGATGATCACCGGGACCACCACCACGGGGACCTGGATCCTGGGTTTCATCATTACCTTGATCCTTGGCGGTCTGATCGCCCTCATCTATGCGGCGGCCTTCGAAGCCCTGGGACAGTCCAGTTGGGGCCTGGGCGTGATTGGCGGCGTGCTCCACCTGGTCGTGGCCGGGCTGGTCCTGGAGTGGATTTCGCTGGCTCATCCGGCGATTCCGCAGGTCATTCCCAATCCCGGGTATTTCACCGCCAACTACGGCGTGGGGAGTGTCATCTCCTTCGGTATCCTGCACCTGATCTACGGTGCGATTGTGGGCAGCATGTACCACCCCATCCACAAGAAGATCGGCGTGCCGCGGGGCCGGCTGACGGAAGAGCATCCGGTGGGAGTCGTTCATGACCGGGAAAACGTGACGGTTCCGTCGGGTCCGGAGGAAAAAGTCCCGGAGGATCGCGAAGCCATGAAGATCGGTCGAGGGCGGCACTCGTAGCCCCTTTCGGTTGTGGCTACGACGTTCGTTCTTTGAGTGAATCAGGCTTGGACGTGGGGTCCCCTGCCGTGACAGATCGCGTGGGGACCCCTTCCCAAACGGGATTCGAACGGGTCGCAGAGGGCTTGGAGAGCCATAGCCGGGCGGCCACCAGGCCGAGTGGAACGAGGGCGATCAAAGGAAGAGCGTAAACCCGCAGGAAAATCGGGAGCGCCTTCATGCCTATATAGGGACTGAGAGGGGGCACTGCCCCAACCAACACCAGAGCGATGATCAGCCGTCCTTGCCCCTTTACGCGGAATCGATCCAGCGGCGGGTAGCAGGCCATCCCGCGGAGCGCCGCCATGCCGCACAGCACCCCAAGCAACGCTCCGGCCAGCACATCTGAGGGATAGTGGGCCAGAGCCGTGATCCGGAGCACGCCTATCGCGCCGGCTGCCAGGAATAGGGGAGGCATCCAGAGCCGGCTCAAAGAGTAGGACAGGGTTGCCGCCGCAGCGAACACCACCGCTGTGTCGCCGGAGGGAAAAGAGACCTTCTTCTGCCACGGGATGTTCTGAACCGATGGCAGCGACTCCGGGGACGCCGCTACCACCATATTCGGGCGACACCGGCGCACGATCGCTTTGAGTGGACAAACGCCGGCGCCGACGAGAATGAAAGCCACGGCCGTGAGAAAAGTCGGCCGCCAGCGGTCCGTCAGGCAACTCCACAGGCACAGCAACCAGATCGGCACGCCCGCCTTGCCCAATTGCCGGAACCCATTCACCCAGGCGTTCTTGTGCCATGGGCAGGGGTGATTCACAAGCCATTCCATGACCACGGAATCAAAGAGCAGGCAAGTGACAATCGTCGCCGCGGCACCGGCGAGAACCAGATAGATCCACACGGCTCGGCCGAAGAGACAGCTCTTGGGCCGGGTTTGCTCATGGTTGTTCATGGATTGCCCCCCGGCGTAGCAGTGCCGCCACCTGGATCATCTTGCCCTTCGCGTAGTTCAAGCCCTCCTTCGAGGCGATTTCCACCAGACCCAGCGAGCCGCGGCGCTGCTCGATCGCGGCCCAGGTCGCCTTCGTGATAACAAGGACTCCCGGCTGCGGCTGCCCAGCCCACTGGACGATCGCCTCCTCGTTGGCCAGCGGCTCGACCTGCCGACCGACATAAAAATACAGCGTAGGCTCGTTGTAGCCGAACGTCACAACGGGCACTTCGTGGGTCGTCTGTTGGGTGATGGCCTGGGCCAGGGCCGGAGAGACTTTGCCCCTTTCGAGGGCCGGCATAATGCCGACCAACACCGGAAACAGCAGCACCACCATGCCGGCCAACAAAGTGATCGCGCTGGCCTGCGGATGATCCTGCAATTGCTGGCGGACCGCCACAATAGACACAACCAGCAGGACCGCCGCTGCGACCCAGAAGGGCACGATGGCCCCGGGCAGATGCAGCCACAAAGGGGCCACGAGGAAGGCCACTACTACTCCGCCTGCCACCGGCCCGAAGAAGTACACCCCACCGCGCAGCCAGTTGCGGTCGATAGCCGCCAACTTGCCCTGCGATGCTGCCGCGAGGGTCCCGCCCACTGCCAGGGCCATGGCCGGCCAGGTGAACAGGACGTAATGAGGTAGTTTCGTTGCCACCAGGGTCATGATGACGACGACGGAAACCACCCACGCCAGGAACAGCTCGCGGAAATGGACGCCGCCGACCCGTCGGTTCAGAACGGCCGAGATCGCCCCCGGCAAGTGCAGCGTCCACGGGAAGAAACCCGCGATGATGACGGGCAGGTAGTACGGCAGGTGGAGCAGGAAGCGGCCGCCATGACTTTCCAGTGGCTTGGCCGCCCGCGCCAGGACGTGATGCCCGATGCCCAGACGCAGGAACTCGCCCCCGGTAGCATGGTTGGCGGGAATGGCCCACACGACAAATACCAGGGCACCCATGAGGACCGCCCCGCCGAGTTGGCCAACGTGAACCCCGACTCGAATCTGGCTCTTGAGGGGTGCGTCAGAACGGGTGGCAGCCTCAAGGCCGAAGGCCTTGGGGATGGTTAACCCCCGGCTCCAGGCAGATCCCCGTTCACAGGGCAGGCCATCCCCAAGCTGCGCTTGAGGCTGCCACCCGGAGGAGGCGGGCTCTTCACGCAGCACCCTGCGTATCAGCCACAGTGTCACGACGATCACGACGATGGGCAGCAACGCGACTGGCCCCTTGGCCAAGAGCCCCAATCCCAAAGCTAGCCCCATGGCCGCCACGTGATACCACCGCAGGCCCCAGGTGAGACCACGTGCAAACAGCACCATGACGGCCACCATGCAGGGCAGCAGAATACCGTCGGCCGTGGCTGCCGTGCCTTCGATCAGGATCAGCAGCGTCGAAGCCAGGATGGCCATGGACCACAGCCCCGCTTTGGTGTCGAGAAACCGCCGGGCGAGGAGGAACGTGAACAGGCAGGTAACGGCGATGCCCAGCGAGCTGAAGAACCGGCACGCCAGCGAGGTCGGCCCGAGCACGCGCATCGGCACAGACATCAGCCAATAGATCAAGATCGGCTTGTCGGGACGTAGCCGGCCGTTGAACGTCGGGTACAGGTAGTTGCCCGACTCGACCATCTCCACCGTCGCCCGGGAGAAGCGCGGCTCATCCCGGTCCCAAAGCGTGCTGCGGCTGTCAATGAGCCAGTAGACCCCCGCGACCGCCAGACAGATCGCGAGGATTGCCAGCCAGGGTGTGCGCGAATCCTTCGTTTCGATCAATCCTTCCATGCCACCTTCCCGTGACCATCTTGGGCCCGAACGCCACCTCACCAGCCTCCGTAGGGCTGATTTTACCTGTGGACGCAGCGCAGGGGCAGCGCGAAATTCACCAAATCGGCAGGGCTATCGCATGTGCGCCCCCATGGAGCCTTGCCATCACCCAAAGACGGTGCGTGGTACGCACCCTACGGGTTGGAGGCCATGCGTCATTCGTAGGGTGCGTACCACGCACCGCTCCATCAGGGGCTATCGAGGCTCACAGGCAATTGCCCTGACCAAATCGGCCCACGCATTGCAGCAACCGCACGACCCCGGTACAATGTCGCCGAAGAAGTTGGGTAGGGATGCCCCTCTCCAAGACGATCAAGGATGCAGCGTATGGGTTTCCAATATCAATCAAGTGGCCCAATACACCTGTCGGTCGTGGCGCCGGCCCATAACGAGGTGGATAATCTGCCGCGCTTGCTTGAAGAGATTGCCGCCGCACTGGCCAAGTGCGAGTATCGCTGGGAAGTAATCATCACGGACGACGCCAGTACTGATGGCACGGCCATTCTGTTGCGCGACTTGCGGAAGAAGTATCCGCAGTTGCGGGTCTTGTCGATGCGGCAGCGCTCCGGCCAGACGGCCGCCGTGGACGCGGGCCTGCGCCACGCGCGGGGCACATTCATCGCCACGCTCGACGCCGATCTGCAAAACGATCCGGCGGACATCCCCCGGCTGCTCGACCTGCTGCAAGCGCAGCCCCAACAGTGCGGCTTTGTCAACGGCTGGCGGGCCGACCGCCACGATCCCTGGATTCGCTTAGTCTCGACGCGGATCGCCAACGGCGTGCGGAACTGGCTGACGCACGAACAGATCCACGATTCCGGCTGCGGGCTGCGGGTGTTTCGCCGCGAGTGCATCGAGCGGCTCAAGCTCTTCAACGGCATGCACCGTTTTCTGCCTACGCTGGTGAAGATGGAGGGCTACCAGGTCATGGAAGTGCCGGTAAACCATCGGCCCCGCACGGCCGGCAAGGCCAAGTACGGCGTCCTCAATCGCCTCTTCAAGGCCCTGCGGGATGCCTTCGCCGTCCGCTGGATGCAGCAACGCATGCTACGCTATGAATGCCAGGAATGGGAGCCTTGATATGTGGAGCGAGTTGTGGGGCAAGTTTTGCGCGAACCTCGATCTCTGGGGGCTCTTCGGCGTCATCTTCCAGTTGGCTTTTATGGCCCGGTTCCTGGTGCAGTGGATTGCCTCGGAGCGGTCCGGCAAGAGCGTTATTCCCCTCTCCTTCTGGTACCTGAGCCTGATCGGCAGCACCGGCGTGCTGATCTACGGCATAGGCCGGGGTGAGCCGGTCATCATTCTGGGCCAGGTGTTTGGCACCGTGGTCTATGTTCGGAACCTCATGCTGATCTATCGCGGTCAGCGCCAGGCCACCAGCGATCCGACAAGCTCCTCGCCCTGATCGGCGGCCGCTGGGGCGAACTACAAGCGTCGAGCGGCCGCGGCGATGCGCGGGTCGTTCACATCGTCGATGGATCCGCCAGCCAGTAGTTCGTAATAGGGCCTATTCCTGCCCAGCATATGGCACGAGAGAAAGCCCTCCATCCACTCGCACTCCCGCAGCTCGGCTTCGGGCATCAATATGATGTAGTGCGAGTCCAGATCGGCCAGGCCCCTCCCCGGTCTGGATTCGTATTGGTACGCCCCTTCATCGCGCAGCTTGGCAAAAGGGGAATCCGCGGTTGTGAAGGCCGTGCGCATCCTGGCACCCTGCCGGGCGGATTCCTCAATCAGTCGAGCGACGCGGTCCGTCTCCGTGCCGTGATGCAGAACGGCCTGTCCCACCGCACTGCCGTAGCGGCCGCAGAGCATCGATCCCATGCGATGGGCACGCTGGACCGTGCCATCCCTCTTCCGGGTCTCTCTGGTAGGGCCGAGGGGAGCATGGCCGGCGCCCACCCAAACGACGGTGCGTCGTCCGTGGTCAAAGGCCTCTCGCTCGACACAGCGCGCGTAATAGGCGTCGGCAAAAAATGCCATACGGGCCAGACCGATCAGACGCACCATACGAAGCTTCTCGTACCACGCTCCAACACGCGCCAGGACCGACGAAGCACCATCCAGACCTGGGCTGATCCCAACGACACGCAACGGCTCGCTGCCCTGGGGACGGGACTGATTCACCCGCCAGACGGTTTCCAGGACATCCCAATACTCCTTGTCTCCCCACGTTTGCCAAGGGGCCCGCCGAGCCACGGCCAGCAGGAGTCGCCGGTCGAATTGCCGACTCTCCACCAGACGGGCCAAATCCTTGTCCTGGTCTGCAAGGCAGCATTCCAGGGCCAGCACCCTCACCCCAGCCTTGGTGTAGAGGTCGGGGATGATCTCATTGAAGAAATCCAGATAGGCCTTCTTGTGGTGAATCTCCCCGACAATCGTCACCTGATGGGTAGACGCGAGGTCGATCACGGTCTGGGCAGGATCGTCCCCATGCTCGGCCAGCCACGCCGCCATCTGCCCGCGCTGGGCCGCGTCCAAGGAGGCGACTTCGATGGCATCCTTTGCTCCGCTCTGCGTCCTGTTCTCCGCTGCCTCCGCATCCGCGGTCCACGCACGCTGCATGTGGTAGAGCCGATAAGTGCCAAACGCGAAGAACGCAACACAGGCACCGACCAAGGTCATCACGCCAGCGAATGCCAACCGGTGTCGTGCGCCCAGCCGCTGCGGACGGATGACAACCGTCCCCACCCGCGCCAAGGCGCGAATCCATCCCACGCTTCCGCCGTCCCGGCGCGTCACGCACATGCCCAGTGCGGCTTCTCCCAGTGTCCGTCCCTTCCAGCCGACGGCCACCCCCGCGTAGACCACATAGACGGCGACCACCACGATCTCAATCGGGAGGTACAGCCCCCAGCCGGCCACCGCTTCCGCGACTAAGATGATCGCCACGGCCACGAGAGCCAGGTCGATCAGTTGCGCACAAGATTTGATCCAGAAACCTGCCCGCCGTCTCTGCTCCGTTTCCATAACCGTTCCCCTCGAAAACTAGTCGCGACCGATGCGTGTAAAAGCCTATTCTCATGCCGCTACTCGCCGTATCCTGGGTGCCATGCTTACGCTCGCGTAAGCACGTTCACCTATCAGATAGACGCGCCGTGGCACAGAGACTGCACCCGTCAGCACAGGAATGCAGCCGCCTTGCACGCCGTCACTTCACATATTGCACGATGAACGTCAGGTATCCGCGTTGGCCGCCGCTTCTGGTCCACCCGTTGACCGATTTGAGAATCCGCTTGAGGCAAAGCAGAATTTCCTCAACCTTGATCGGCTCGGGCGCCGGCCCTGGTTGACCCGCCTCTACATCCTCCTCGCGAATCCGGCCGAGCCGCCACTCGCACATGTTGCGGATGGCTCGGTAGAGCTCCGCCTCCACGGGCAACGCGGAGAGTTCGCCCGCCGTTCGACCCGCCATCTCGGCCCGGTAGCTGTTGATGACCGCCTCCAGCGCCCAGATGACATGAGCATCCACGATCTCCGGATGGTCGTGGTACGTCGAGACAATGGCAAATTCGATGTTCTGCAAAACGTCCATGTACTCTTCTTCAACCGCCATAGCGCTCACCCTCGACATAAGTTTGATCGCTATTCCTTCGCAACCCGACACAAAGAACCCACTGGAGGTGATGTTACTGCGCGCGCCTGGCAAGAGCAATTGAAACTGCACAGCAGGAAAGTACCCGGAAAGCGCTTGGCTTGTGCCGTTCATTCTGTTCTGTATCCTGGTGGGTAGAGGCTGCGACGTCACGTTCCCCTGACATCATGCTATTGGCTCAAAGCGACAAATGCCGGGGGTCTGGGGGCGGGGTCCCCAGGGTCATGCGAAGTACGCCGTCTCTCAGTAGATATCCACATGGGCAAGTTGCTGAATGAGGGAGTGGGCAAAACCGGAGAGGTCGGGGAAGAGGACTTCCGTGCCGATGTTCATCGCACGCAGCTCGCGGAGAATCCGGTTGCGCTCTTTCTTGCGGAGTCTCAAGTCGGAGGCATGTCATTGCAGGAAGTACAGCAAGCCTGCCCCCGCGCAGGCGGGGGAAGCAATCTCAATCCCAAGGATGCGAGATTGCTTCGCTCCGCTCGCAATGACATTCCTGACACTTGAAACTTCAAACTTGACACTTCCGCCGCCTTTAGGCGCCAAACAGCTTCTGCCGGAAGATGAAGAAGACCGCCCCGAGGATGCACAGACCCGCCCAGAGAAAGTCCAGGCGAATCCGTTCCTTCATGTACAGCACCGAGAAGGGCACGAAGACGGCCAGCGTGATCACTTCCTGCAGGATCTTCAATTGGCCGACGTTCAGCACGTGATGGCCGATCCGGTTGGCCGGGACCTGGAGCATGTACTCGAAGAACGCGATGCCCCAGCTCACCACGGCCGCGATGAACCACGGCCGGCTGGCCAGGTTCTTCAGATGCCCGTACCAGGCGAACGTCATGAAGACATTGCTGCAGCACAACAGAACCGCCGTCGTCAGAACTACCCGCATAGAATCCATGCCCTTTCGCTACCACACCGTTGCCTGCGACGAACCGTGTCGTCGCGCTCGGCGGGAGTATTATACCGCATTTGCCGATTCCGGTTGAGTTGCGAGGGATGGCGATGCTCCCAGCATCCGCAGCAGCAGCGGCCAGACCGCCAAAACGATAGTCGGCAGGAGCAGCGCGACGAGACCGAAGACGTGGATCGGGGCTTCCCAGGACAGCGAGACGAACCGCATGCACAAGGCGCCAACGACGAATTGGTAGAAGACGATGAAGGAAGAGGCTGAACCGATGTCGTGGCGGACCTGTTCGAGAATCAGGTTGTTGCTGAGTGGCCGGCTCACGCCGCAGAAGAACGTCACGATGCACATGGCGGCGGCGAAGGCCGCATAGTGGCGGCCGCCCCAGATGAGAATGCCACCACCGCCCGCCGCACAGCCGATCAGACAGGCGGTCAGCAGCACCGTATCCGGCAGCACCTTCATCACACGCGTGCAGACAAAGGCGCCGCACATCCCCATCAGGGCATTGAGGGCGAACAGGAGGCTGAACGCCCGGTTCGAAAGACCATAGATTTGGATGTACAGAATCGGAGCGAAGGCGATGAATCCGTAGAACGGTCCGAGGATCAAGCCCATGGCCATGACCGACAGCACATACCGGCGGTTCCGTGCCAGTACCGCATAGCGGCCCATCAACGTCAGCAGGCGTCCCGCAATTCGCTCGGCCGCCGTCTCCCGGTAGAGCCGCCCCGACGCCAGCAGGAGCGCCCCGCCCATTCCGGCCTGAACCACGAAGATCGCCCGCCAGCCGGAGAGCCGCAGCAGGACGGACCCGAGCGTCGGTGCGGCCATCGGGGCCAGCGCGAGGATGATGCCAATCCAGGCCAGGATGTGCTTGCGTCGCGGCCCCTCGTACCGGTCGCGGCAGATCGCCATGCACATCGACGATGGCCCCGTCGCTCCAATTCCCTGTAAGATACGAAAAGCGATCAATTGCCCCACATTGGTCGCGAGGGCGCAGGCCAGGGACGCCGCGGTGAACAGGCCCAATCCCGCCAGCAACACCGGGCGCCGGCCATACTGGTCCGATAAGGGCCCGCAGACCAGCAGAAATATGCTGAAGTTGGCAAACCACAACACCAGCGACAGCGCCACGCGACTGTCCGGCACACCCCACAGTTTCGCGATCGTCGGCATGGCAGGCAAGTACATATCGGTCGCCAGCGCCGGCACCGCCGCGATCGCCGCCAGGAACGTAATGTACGCCCACCCGTTGCTCGGACTCGATACCTTGTTACTCAACCCCTGCTGCTTTCCCATAGACAGCCGGCGGCCGCCAAACAACCCATCCGAACGAGGGAACCCTTCACTCCACAGCGGATCGCGGGCACGTCAGGCCGCACGGGTCCTGACCACACCGGCAAGGGACATCCTACCTTGAGAGTACCGAGTTCCAAGCTACTCTGATCTCTCCTGTTTAGCAATCTGCATTCTGAGTTTCGAGTGTTCGATGCCGAGGTTGATCCATTGTTCGACCAAGCAGGTGAACTGCTTGTAGTTTG
>Ga0315280_10003899_pt1 | contig 22487 bp, 12 predicted proteins | sample YL17G06_40_MG_FD_203697 | JGI IMG/M metagenome (GOLD analysis project Ga0315280, IMG submission 203697) | Sediment microbial communities from Yellowstone Lake, YNP, Wyoming, USA - YL17G06_40 | ecosystem: Environmental > Aquatic > Freshwater > Lake > Sediment | place: USA: Wyoming | collected...
CCCTCTCGGAGGGAGAGGCGGGGTGAGGGTGGACGCCCAAGGAATGCACCCTCACCTTTGTCCTCTCCCTACAAGGGAGAGGAGTGAGTGGGCGTGCCCCGAACGCATCGCGGCGACCTAACGGAGTGATAGTAATAGGTTATACGTCAAACCGCTATTTGCGAGCGTCAAGTCCCATCGCTAGCCTCGAACGTAATATGCGAGGCTCAGTAGTCACGTCCCAAGATCCCGCCTTGCGGCTACGGTGATGCGGTCGAGCTCGCGCGCAAGGTCGTCGGGCAGCGGCTCGACCTGGTGATTGACCAGACGCCGCTCCTTTTCCCGGCGGCAGCGGTCGGCCATGGTCTGCGCTCCGGCGGCGCGCCAGGCGTCATAAAACTCGCGATCGAGCAGGCGCGGGAACCACAGCTCCTGACGAAAATGCGCCGCGGTGTGCTCGTGAGCGATGAACGTTCCGCCCGGTCCGACTTCTTTTAGCACCTCGAAGGCAACAGCGTCGGCATCCACGTTCGCGCCGGCCGTGATCCGCTCGACGTATCCGATCAGCTCATGCTGCATCACCAGCATGTCGAGCGAGGTCGCTTGATCGGCGCCGCAGATGCCGAGGTGCCCGAAGATATCAGCCCCCGCCAGCGCCCCACAAATGAGTGTAACGCCGGCCTCGATACCCGCCTGCGCATCCACGGCCTTGCTATCGGTCAGGCCGACGTTGATGTACACCGGCAGGCCATAGCGCTTGCCCATCTGCGTCATCGCCACCGCCATGAGTGCCTGCTCCGGCCCGGCGAAGATCAACTGCGTGGTGCGCATGTCGAAAGCGTGCGGTATGCCGCCATAGCAGATCGGCAGGCCGGGGCGAATGAGCTGAGCGATGCATATCCCCGCCAGGATTTCCGCGTTCTCCTGGGCGAGCGTCGCGGCGAGCGTGCCCGGCGCCGACATGCCGACCTGCGCCATGGGACCGATCGCGACCGGCATCTTGACCCGCGCCGTCTCGTAAAGCAGATCGATGCCGTGGTATGGAAAACGCAGCGGGCTGATCGGCTCGAGCAGAGGATAAGTGATCGGGTATTGCGCCGCGGCCTGCTCGCTGCCGGCGACGGCGATGAACAGCTCGAGCAGATGCCGTGCTGACGCGCGATCGTGGAACCACAACCCGATGGGCTTGGTGGTGTTGCGCAGCAGCGCCGCCGCGACCTCGACGCAGCGATGGGCGGGCGGAATCTCGTGGGGGTCGGACATCGCGCCGACGATGGTGAGCTGCTCCAACGAGTCGCCGAGGCGGGCGGCGGTGGCGACATCGGCCAGCGTTGCGTAGCGGCGCTCGTTCGTCCGGTCGTCAATCCACAGCGCCTCGCCCGAGATGGAGTTGTAGTTGCGGCGGCCTTTGCCGAAGACGGCGGCGCAGTGGCGATCGCGTCCGTAAAGGGTGAAGGACTTGCCAGCGGTGGCGAGGCAGCGCGTGATCAGCCCTTCGGGTATCCGCACCAGTGCCCTCGCCTCGTCCACGGCAGCTCCGGCATCGCGGAAGCGACTGCGCATGTCGGCGTGCGGAACCTGCACGCCGACCTCGTCCAGAATACGCACCGAGGTGTGGTGCAGCGTTTCCACTTGATCGTCATCGAGCACCGTGAGTCGCATGGGTCTCACGCCGTCAGCCCACTTCGTCTTCAGCGCGGCGGGTGGGATCGTGCACCCGGTGCGGTCGGCGTCGGCGGCGCGCTGGCCCCGCGTGCGCACGCCTGAAGGTTGTCTCAAGGTTGAGGGCGGCGCCGGATTCAGCGCTTTCGAGGGCGCGAATCATGATCTCGGTGACATGCAGCGCGTGCTCAGGGCTGAGCAGCGGCCTCGTGCCGGTCCCGATGCATTCTATCAAGTGGTCGAGGCCAACGGTCCAATGGTATTCCGGGTCGGTCTCGCCAAATATCTGCCAGCAGCCGGCGCTATTCCGCCACAGCTCGTAACCCGCGGGCGCCCAGGCAGGTCCTAGCATCTGGATGACGCCCTCGGAGCCGTAGATTTCCAGTTGCGCGTGGCGCTGGCGCTGGATGGTATAGCCCGTCACCAGCGACCCGAACACGCAGCGGCCGAAATCAAGGATGAGGTGGATATTGTCGGGGGCTTCGACCCGAACGCGTTCGCCCGCGACGGCTCGCTCGGGCGTGCAGATGCCCGCCATCGCCGTGACGCGCTGCGCGGGGCCGAGCAGACCGGTCAGCGCGGTGATGTCATAGACCCCGAGATCGAACAGGGCTCCCCCGCCCTTCTGGTAGAACCACGCCGCCCAGTCCGGGCCCGCCCAGCCGTAGAGCGCGCGCGCCGCAGAAACTGACCCGATGTCGCCCCGAGCGATGCGTTTCGCCATGGCGCCGAAGGTCCGACTGAGGATAACGAACGGAGCGCAGACGAGGTAGCCCTCGCTGTGACGCGCCTGCTCGGCCAGGGCGCGCGCGTCGGCCATGGTCGTCGCCATGGGCTTCTCTAACAACACGTGCTTGCCTGCCGCCAGCGCGGCGCTGGCCACGCGAAAGTGGTGGTTGTTCGGCGTGAAGATCAGGACCGCTTGCACCTCGGGCATGGCGAGCAAGACATCGAAATCGGCGACCGCGCGACCGACGCCGTACTGCGCGGCGTAGTCGCGAGCGCGGTCGGGCACAACGTCGCAGCACGCCACCGCGCGCGCTTTGCCCTCGATCTGGAGGCGACGCATGGACGTAGCGTATGCGCGCGCCACGCTGCCGCAACCGACGATACCCAACCCGATCACGGGTGAAGGGCCGCGCTTTTCTCCCATGCTAGGCTCCATGAAGACGATACGGCCGGCAGGCGAGACTCGTCCGCCTTGGGCGCGGGGTCGCTGACCCCGCGCAACGCGGCCGGCCTTAGGCTGGTAGACCTCAGGCGAGGCCGCGCCCGCGGCAAGCGACGCCTGCCTGGCACCTTGCCTTGCCCCTACCGGGCATACAGGCGCCGAGGTCGCTCGAATTCGCTGGTCATTACGTCGGGCAGCACGAAGACGTCGCCCGCCTTGGTGGCGAAGTACAGGCGCGACTCGGAGGGTGCGAGCGGATTCCCGTCGGCCCAGAATGCGTAGAACCCCGGATCGGCGTTGACAGGGCGCCGGACGTAGGTGTGGTTGCGCGGACTATCGTGCGTGAGCTGGCGCACTTTCCGCCAGGTCCGGCCCTGGTCGGCGCTGGTCCACATGACAGCCTCGCCGCCGGTGCAGTAGGGCTGAGGGCCGGGTTCGGTGGGCCCGATGATGCGCCACGTCCCGTCCCCTTCGATGTACAGGCTCCCGCAGTCATAGTTGTGATCCGACGCGAAGGCCGGCCGCAGCTCCCAATCTCGTCCGTTCCAGCGGGCGGTGGTCCAGACGCGCGGCCCGTTCTTCGGCCCGGGCTGGTAGCCGCGGCTCAAGATGTAGAGGATAACCGGATTGCCTGCGGCGTCGAAGTTGAGGTCCATGAGGTACACGAGCAGCCCCTCGGCCTGATAGTCGTGGACAAGCGCGGGATTGTGCACAGCGTTCAACGGCAGGTCGAGCGGCGCCCCGGCGGCACTTCGCCAGGCGCGGCCATGATTGACGGTCTCCATGCAGTAGAGGTTCGTTCGGGCGTCCAAGCCGCCAACGGGCGGGTGGTAGTTGAATGCGGTGGCGCACTTCGTTCCGTGCATCCAACTGACCTGGTAATGGCCGCCGAAGCCGACGCCCTTGTGATCGTCGCTCCAGGTGATGCCATCGCGGCTGGTGCGCCAGTACAGCTCTCGGCCCGCGGTGTACTTCGTGAAGAGGAAGAGGAAGCCGAAGTCGGGCGCGTACCACGGCTCCGGGTAAGTGAACTCGTGCTGCTCGACGCGATCGAAGGCGTCAATCGAGTATGGCGCGCGGCTCCTATAGATGAAGCCGTCGGCCTTTCCGTGCGAGCTCATGAAGATCCAGATGAAGCCCTGCGGGTCGAGGCAGATCGTGGGATTGTGGTGGGCATCGGAGGTGCCCTTCTCCAAGACGATGGTGGGCCTGGGAACGGTGCCGGTCTCGTGGTCGTAGTAGGATACCATCTCGAGCAGGCGCGCAGGCGAGACGCCTGCGCTACCGCCGGGGCTCTTAGCGCCTCCATATACAAAGAATGTCTTGCGCGCCGCCGGCGCGTAGCAGGCCATCGGCACCATGTTGGAGGGATAGGTGCCGAGCCCGCCGCTGTACTTGTAGCCGTACTCGTCGCCCGATGGCCCGACGGCGTACCAGATGCCGCGATAGCCGTCTGCCTTCGGCGACAGTCCCGCTCTGCCTGCCATGATACTCTCCGCGGCCGCCGCGAACGCGCAAAGCGAAATGGCCACCGCCGCGACTCTGACGCGTCCAGCGGCGGTTGTTCTGATCGTCTTGCGCCACATCGGGATAGGGGCAGACACGAATTGGAGTCGCCGCATACTTCGCCCGACGGTTGCCCAAGTCCTTGATAGGAGTGACCGTCCGCCGCGGCTTCTTTTGAGCGGCAGGCCTGAAGGAGTGGCGGCCCGCCGCGTCGCAAGGTGAGGCGATTGAGATCAAGGAGAGTCGGATGAGAGGCGCTGCGCTCATGGGCATATTCCTGACGTTGTTGACAACTGGTGCGTCGCCAGCGACGCTCCGGAATGCGGCCAGGCCGCATCAGGCGGCGCTTGCGGCGGATGCCGCTCCGCGGCCGTACGAGACGCTCGGCAAAGGCGTCTGGTTCCTGCGTATCACCAACCCGCCGGAGAGCGGCCGCGGCATCTGCGTTCGCGCCTATTTCAACCCCAACCGCCCGCCGTGGTATGGCGATGTCTGGCACGTCGGCGCCGCCGCACGGGTCGAGGGCGAGTCGCCGCCTGACCCAAGCCATTGGCTGAAGCCGGGCGAGCGCACCGACTGGATCGACATCGGGCCTTACATGAGTCGCCAGCCGCTGTTTGCCGGCTCACCGTCGTACCTCTCTCCGGTCTACCTCGGCGTCTACTCCGAACCAGAGCGTGCCGACTTGCAGCTTGATGTGGAGCTGGCGCAGGGGACAACCGCCAACATCGCCCGCCGCATTCGGGCGCGCGAGGACAGGCCACCGCTGCTGGGATACTCGACCTGGCTGGGCCGCGAGCCGAAGCTGCCGACGCTGGGCCTGCTCATTCCGGTCGAGCCTGAGAAGAGCACCAAAGTCTGGACCTTCGAGGAAGCCGCCGAGCAGCAGTTGGCGTGGGTGCGCGCGTGCGGGCAATTGCCGGCGCGACCACGGCAGATGCTTTTCTGGTCGCACCAGGGCGGGGTCGCCTTCAGGAACGCATCGCGGCTCGGCGAGCTCGACACTCTGATAGCGCACGACCTTGGCTACAACAACCTGGTGAGCTATGCCGCCGATGCGCGCGACATAGAAGCGATGCGCGCGGCGGGGATCGAGCCGCTGCGTGCCTATCGCATAGACGCGGGCGCCGCGAATGAGGCGGCCGCGCGGTCACTGCGCGAGCGCGGCCTGTGGGACTATGTGCGCCTGTGTAATTTCGGCGACGAGATTGACATCAGCCTGACCGCGAGCGACGACGAGCAGAACCGGCGGTTCCGCTTGTACCTGCAAGCGGAGGGATTCGACGCGATGGATTTCGTGCGCCCCGAAGACGAGGCGGCGGCAGAGCTCGAGCCCGCGCAGCGCTGGAACTACGTGCGCCTTCAAGGGCCGCTGCCGGTGGAAAAGCCCAGGCTGCTGTACGAAGCGGCAGTGTTCCGGTATCGGCTGTGGGGCGAGGAGCTCGCCGAGAAGATGCACGCCGTCGAGGCCAACTATCCGCCCGGCACGGTGACCGGCGCCAACTTCAGCCCGCACCTGAACAACTGGCCCGACGTGCGCAAGTGGATCAATGTGTTCAAGGACGGCGGCATGACCATGCCGTGGTCGGAGGACTGGTGGTGGCAGCTTCCCGAGGCCGGCCCGCAGGTGATGGGCTACGTGCTCGATGCGCTGCGCCTGGCGGCCTCGTACCATGATTCGCCGATCCAGTTCTACTGCATAACCGATCCGGGCGAGACGCCGGAGCATTTCATCCGCATGAACTACCTGGCGGCGGCGCACGGCGTGAAAATCTTCAACCACTTCTGCATCTACAATCAAGCATGGGGGACATGCGACTATGTTGATTTCGCGCTGAGCGAGCGGATGTACCCGGCGATCCACCGTGTGATCGGCGACGTTGGTCAGGTGGATGACCGCCTCTTCGCGGCGCGGGTCAGGCCGGCCGAGGTGGCAATTCTGCTGTCGAAGGCGAACGATGTCTGGGATAACGAAGACCTGCTGTCGGACCCGAGGCAGGAGCACACAAACAACCTCTATCACTCGAACTACAACGTGGACAACAACGAGCGCAAGGGCATCTGGATGGCGCTGCGCCACGCGCAGATGGCGGCGGACCTCATCACGGACGATGATGTGATCGAGGGGCGGCTCGCGCGGTACAAGGTGTTGTATCTGGTCGGGCCGGAGATGCAGGCCGCGGCGGCGCCGAAGATAGCGTCCTGGGTCGAGAAGGGCGGCGTACTGTTCGCTTGCGGCGGGGCTGGGCTGCTCGACGAATATCGCCAGCGCCTCGATGCGATGTACGCGCTCTATGGGATCGAGAGCGCCGAGCTGAAGCGCGAGCGCCGACATGTCGAGCCGCGCGCGCTAGATGACATTGCGCCGGTGGATACGCTGCACTTCGAGAGCGGAGCAGGGCGGCCACGCATCGAGATGGCGGCGATTGCTTATCGGCAGGTGTTTCATCTTGGGGCGACAGCCGCCGCAGCGCCAGGCATGGCGCAAGACGCCCCGCGCGGCTCATCAAGCCCGCCGCATGTCGTGGCGCGGTTTGAGGACGGTTCGGCGGCGGCCCTCAGTCGCGATGTCGGCAAAGGGCACGTTATGTTGGTTGGCACAATGCCGGGTCTGGCCTACCTGCGTCCGGCGATGCGCGACGAGGGCGCGCTGCCGGTGCGGTATTCACGCTCGGTTCGGGAAATGTTGACGCGGCCGCTGCGGCTGGCGCAGTGCGAGCCGTACATCAAGACATCTCAGCCGCTGGTGGAGGCAACGCTCATGGAGAGCAAGTCGCACGGCGTCATCGTGCCGCTGGTCAACTTCTCGCCTTCGCCTATCGAGAAGCTGCGCGTGGCGTTTCCCGGATTGGACAGCCCCAAGTCATGTCGAAGCATCCGTCGCGGGCCGCTGCCGATTCGCGGCGCCGGTCGCAACTGCTACGTCGAGCTGCCGCTGGAGCTTGCGGATTTCCTGGTGGTGGACTGATGCGGATTTGTCGCGGCACCCGGGCGCGGGGTCGCTGACCCCGCGATACGCGGCCTCAGGCGAGGCCGCGCCCGGTGGGTGGGACCGGCGCCTCACGGCAGGGCGCTGACGGCCAGGAGGTACCACATGTTGTGCGTCAGCCACGGCTCGCTGGTGCGGTAGGAGGCGTGGCGCTTGCCCGGCGCGGACGGTGTGCCGTCTGCGGGATAGGAAAGATCGAAGCCGGGCTGGTCGAAACCTGTCGGCGTGCGCACGAAGCCATTTGGCACGCAGCCCGGCACGGCGCCGCGCTCATGTCCGGGAATCGAGTCATAGCGGTGATGGTAGCGCGGCGGGTTGAACGCGCCCTTGCCCTCGAACATGCACAGCCCGTAAGGGTTCTTGCCCAGCACCCAGTCAACCTGATCCACCGCATATTGCAGCGCGCGCCGATCGCCGGTGAAATGGAAAACAAGGCTCGCCGCCCACGCCCGCGTCAGAAGCTCCCAGTTGTGCCCGAGCGCCGAGGTCGGCTCGAAGAAGTAGTCCTGGTCGCCGACGCTCTGCTTGCTCAAGCCGAACGGGTTGTCAGCCGTACCGCGCGCGAAGGTAATCCAGTCGCGCAGGGCGACGCGGATGCGGCCCGCCAGGGGATCGTCGGGATAGCGCAAGGCGAAGAACGCCAGCGCGCCCGCATCGACCTCGCCATATGAGCCGAAAGCGCCGCGCAGGCGGCCGCTCTGGCGCTGAGTCGAAAGGATGGAATCGACGCCGCGCCGCGCCGCATCGAGGTATTGCTGCTCGCCGGTCACGGCGTGCAGCTCCACCGCGCTTACCAGCAGATGCCCGCCGCCGCCGCTCGTGCCGTTAGTGGTCGCGTGGTTCCACAAGCGACGCGCGCGATCGAGGTAATCGGTTCCTATGCCGCGCTGATTGAGGAGCACCGACAGCCGCGCCCATCCGCCGATGGCGAGCGGCGAATGCCCCTCGCCAGGCTGAATCACCGGATCGTCGGGCGTGCCCACGATGTTGTCGGTATGGACTTCGGGCGGCGACCACTTCATCCACGCGCGGCCTGGGCCCTGGCTGACGCTGTTGTACAGTCCGCCCGATTCGGGCATTTGCATCTTGGCGACGAACCGCGCGCCCCACCAGGCTTCATCCAGGACACAGGGCAGAGCGCTGCGTCGGCAAGCATCGGCGTCGAACAGCGCGGGGTCCGCAAGATACGCCGTGACCAGGGCGTACATGACACCCCCGTCGCCGTTTTCGTACATGATCTTGTTGTAGTCGCCGGCGCTGTGCCAGCCGCCGGTGGCGTCGAGGTGCGTGCCGTCGGGGAGGTTGGCGTCATCGAGGTGGCAGGCTTTGTGCCAGCCGGGCACGTCAAACCCACAGCGCTGGACGAAGAAGAACTCGACGCCCAGGCGCGCTGTCTGACGGAATATCCCGCGGTCGCCGACGATGAACGATGGGCTTTCGGCGCGTATGCCGCCTATGACCGCCTGCGCTTTGTAGGAATCCGCGCGCTGCAGCGACGAGAAGTCCGCGCGCCAGTAATAGCTGCCCCAGTCGTCAGGCCGACCATCGTAAATGCGGCCTTCACATCGCAGCGGCACACGCAGCGCGCCCTTTCCGCCGTGCGCCGGTGCGACCACTGACGCGGCTTCGCCGCGTTCCGGAGGGGCGCACCGCGCCACCACAAGATACGCATTCTCCGGATCGCGCGGGAAGAAGTTCGTCGCTACCACCGCGCTCTTCGGCGCCGCCAGATCGTACCCGACCTGGTTCACCAGCACTCGCGCGACGCTGCGCTTATTGGTTCCCGGGCGCTGCGCGCCGAAGAAGAAATCGTCGAACCACGCCTTGCCGCCGGCCCGCACGCGCACGGCGACGGTGATGTGCGTCGCATCCGGCGGCGGCGAGAGAGCGCTGCGTTCGTAGCGCTGCCAGCCGTTCTCGGTCGCGGTCGCTTCTGCCGCGTCTTCCCGGACAATCTTCTCCCACGCGTCGAGCCACAGGACTCGGATCTGGGGTTCCGCGACATCGCCTCGCGCATAGCCGGAAAAGCGATACGCAGTCACCCCTTCCAACACCGGCCACGCGACGGATCGCGCGCCCCAGCCGGCAAGGCCGCCCGCAGGCGGCGCACCGCCCTCGACCAACATCGCGCCGCCGGTGCGACCGCCCGCGTCCGAACGGATGGCGCCTCCTTCCTCGTCCTCCGGCGCCTCCTGACTCCACATGCCGATGCGCCCCTTGGCGTCCGCGTCGAAGCTCGGGTTAAATACCAGGTTGCGGACCATAGGTGTCAGGTTGACGTCATCGAGGTACGCTTCGCCGCCGACCTGCAGCCATATGCGAGCCGACACAGCTCGCGCTGGCGGGTCGGTCTCCACGGCCACGTAGCGCCAACCGGCGCCTTCGGCAACCTGAGGCGCGGTTGTAGGGGCGCATGGTCTTGCGCCTGTACACGCTGCCGCGCCTTGCGAGTCCAACAGCTCGAGGCCAATCGCAGCCACTCCGCGGCGGCAGCGCATCCACCCGTCGAGGCGATAGCTCTGCCCGGGCTCGAGGTCAACGGGCTCGCTCGCCCAGACGATCGCCGCGCGATCGGTCTTGCCGCCGACGGCGCGGCCGCCACGTCGCCCGGGGCCAACGATGCCGCCTGGCCGGCCAAGCCACCCCGCGGATGCCACCTCGGTGCCCTCCTCAAACGACCCATTCGGCGCGACGTTTGCCGGCAAGCTCGCAGCGCCGACGCCCAATGCCGGCATGGCTATCGTGCCCAAGTACATGGCCAGCGCAAGCCTGAGCGCAAACGTCAATAACTTTCGCAATTTTCTGCCTTTCGTCGAGAACACCGTGCGCGCAGACGATGCGTCAGTGGATCGCGGCGTAATTTCGCCGCGCCCCGAACAGGAACCTACATACTACCGGCTTGAAGGTTCGGCGCGGCTTCTGGTCGTATATTGGTGCGAATGAGCGCGAGCGTCAAGGCGGTGCCGGCTCGCGTCAGTGGAGGAAAGCGAGAGATGAAGATCGCGTTTGTCGGGGCAGGGAGCCTGGGTTTCACGAGAACGCTGGTCATTGACATGATGTCGTGGCAGGACATGCAGGACGCGACGCTGTCGTTGATCGATGTCAACGAGCAACGGCTGACGTGGGCCCAACGGGCCGTCAACCGGATCATGGAGGTCGGCAAGTATCCCGCGCAGGTCGAGGCCACGCTCGACCGCGCCCAGGGGTTGAAGGATGCCGACATCGTCATCATCACCATCCTCGCGCACGGCGCCGAAGGCTTTCGGCCTGAAATCGATATCCCGATGAAGTACGGCGTGGACTTCAACGTTGGCGATACCCACGGCACGGCGGCGGTGTTCCGCGCGCTGCGCACCATTCCCATGATGGTGGACATCTGCCGCGATGTCAAGCGCTATGCCCCGCAGGCGTATGTCCTGAACTATACCAACCCCATGTCCATGCTCTGCCGCGCGATCCAGCGCGAGACGTCGGTGCGGCTGGTGGGGTTGTGCCACAGCGTGCAGGGGCTAGGCGGAATGCTCGGCGGGTGGATCGGGGCGCCGAAAGACGAGATCGTGTGCGTCTGCGCGGGCATCAATCACCAGGCGTGGGCGATACGGTTTGAGTGGCACGGGAAGGACGCATATCCGCTGCTGCGCGAGGCGGTCGAGAAACCGGAGATCTACGAGCGCGACATCGTCCGCACCGAGATGTTCAAGGCCCTGGGCTACTACGTCACCGAGTCGAGCGGACATAACTCGGAGTACAACTGGTGGTTCCGCAAGCGGCCCGACCTGATCGAGAAGTACTGCACCCATGGCAAGAACTGGAACCCCGGGGTACATCGCTACATCCTCGACGAGTACGAGAACCGCGAGGAGGCGTCGCGCTGGCTGAAGCACATGGAGGACTACGCCTCGGGAAAGGTTCCGATCAAGCTCGGGCGGTCGCACGAGTACGCCTCCAGCATCGTGCGCGGGGTGATGTTCGACGAGCTATTCGAGTTCAACGCCACGGTGCCCAACACTGACTTGATCACCAACCTCCCCGACCAGTGCGCGGTGGAGGTACCGGTGATCGCGGCCAAGGCTGGTTTCAGCCCGATCCACATGGGCGCGCTGCCGCCGCAATGCGCCGCGCTCAATAACATCAACACGACGGTCAACGAGTTCGCGGTCGAGTCGGCGCTCAAGGGCGATCCGCAGGCGGCTTACCTCGCGTGCTGCTACGATCCGCTGGCGGCGTCAGTGCTCTCGCTGGCGGAGATCAAGCAGATGGTGGACGAGCTGTTCCAGGCCCAGGCGCCGCTGCTGCCGCAGTTCAAGCACTTGACGTAGAGAGGAGGCACGACATGGCACAGGCATCGAGAGGGCGCCGCGCCAAGCGCTCCCCACTCTTTCACACGGTGAATCTCACGAAGCAGCTCAACTGGCCGCGGCGGGTGCCCGGCGACGAATGGTGGCGCGAGCTGGCTCAAAAGGTGCGTGAGCACTACCCCACCGGCCTTCAGCGGGCGTGGGGCATTCCTATTGCGGCAGCGACCGGCGCGGGGCCGCGCGCGATTCTAGTCGCCAGGGACAAGGCCGAAGTCAGCATCCCCGTGGGAAAGGCCGCCGCGTTTCTATGCTTCGTGCACGGTTGGGAGCAGATCCCCTCGACGGTGCGCGCCGAGATGCCGAATGAGGGGCTGGTGGTCGCGGAGTACGAGCTGTCCTACGACGACGGCACCCGCCACACGCAGCCCGTGCGCGCGCGGTTCGAGGTTGGCATGAGAGAGAGCCCGGGGCCGCCCTGGGTCGCCGTGCCCCTCAAGATGCCCATCGCGGTTGACCCGACGCGCCCCACTTCAGCCATGAACTGGGGCGTGGCTCAAACCGGCCTCGATAGGGAAGCCGGTGATCCGCGCTCCGGGCTGTTCGTGTATGCCATGCCGAATCCGTTTCCGCACAAGCGAATCCGCGCAATCACCCTGCGCGGCCAGCAGGAATCGCCGCTGCTGGTGGCGGCGCTCACGCTCTTCAGCGGCGCCGACAATCCGGTGCGGCATCTGCCGCGCCGCACCTACCGCGTGAAGACGGCGCGCCGCCCGGCCAAGATCAAGCATGCCGAGGTCGATCTGGGCGTGGTCACGCGCATCGTGCACACATCCGGGCCGCGCGACCGGGCGTGGCTGCGCTCGCCGTACACAGGCGTCAGCGCGCCCTGGTCGCCGGGATCGATCGAGCCGGAGCGCGCAGGCGAAGATCTGATCGAAGCCGCTGGCGCGCAAGACGCAACGGTGTCCGTCTCGTTGGAGGGCGCGAGAAAGCCGCTGGAGTTCTCACTGGGCGAAGCGTTCACGACGGGCCGCAGCGTCCGCGGCGCGGCGGCGCTCGAGGTTCTCGGCCGCCGGCGGCAGTGGATGCAAGTCCGCGTGGTTGACGGGGCGACCGGGAAGCCGACGCCGGCGCGGGTTCACTTTTCAGGCGCACGCGGGGATTACATCGCGCCCTACGGCCACCACAGCCAGATCAACCCCAACTGGTTCGAGGATTACGGGGCCGACGTCATGATCTCGGGCCGCAGCTTCGCCTACGTGCCTGGCGAGTTTACGACTGACATGCCGGTCGGCGACGTCTATTTCGAGATCTACAAGGGATTCGAGTACCAGCCCATGCGCGCCAAGGTCCGCATTGAGCCCGGGCAGAAGGAGCTGACGCTGACCGTCAACCGTTGGAAGGACCTGCGCCGCGACGGATGGGTCACCGCCGACACGCACGTTCACTTCATCAGCCCGCAGACGGCGTGGCTGCAAGCCCAAGGCGAGGGCGTCAACGTCGTCAACCTGCTGGCGTCGCAGTGGGGGCGGCTGTTCACCAATGCCGGCGATTACACCGGCCGCGTCGGCGTGGTCGAGGACGACACCATCGTCTATGTCGGCACCGAGAATCGTAACCACATGCTGGGCCACATGTCGATGCTCGGGACCAAGGGCCCGCTGCCGGTGTTCCCCATGTGCTGCGGCGGGCCCGACGAATCGTGGCTCGGCGACCCCGAGTTTCTGACCATGGCGGAATGGGCGCTGGAGAACCGCCGCAAGGGAGGCATCGTCATCCGGCCCCATTTCCCGGCGTGCGGCTTCACCGAGGACCCGGTATCCATTTTGCAGGGCCTGGTGGATGCGCTGGAGGTAAAGGACGTGCGGCCCGACGACTTCGCGGTCCAGGAGTGGTACCGCTACCTCAACTGCGGTTATCGCGTGGCGGTATGCGCCGGGACCGATAAGATGTCGGCTTCCGCGGCCCTGGGCTGGCGGCGCACCTACGCGCGGCTCGATCCCGACCATCCCTTCACCTATGACGCCTGGGCCGAGGCGGTGCGCGCGGGTCGCACCGTCGCCACCACCGGGCCGCTCATTGACCTGTGCGTCGAGGGGCGCGGGATCGGCGAGACGATCGAGCTGCCGGCGTCAGGTGGCACGCTTGAGGTGCGGGCGACCGCCGAGTGCTTCGCGCCGCTGAGCGCGCTCGAGCTGGTGCACAACGGCAAGGTCGTTTCGCAGGCGGCGCACCGCCCGGCAACGAGAGCGCCCAAAGGCGCCAAGCGACTCGAGTTGACCGAAAAGATCCGGGTCAGCGGGACATCCTGGATCGCGGCTCGCTGCGCTGGTCCGGGCCCGCTGCGCGGGCGCCCCCACCCGGCAGCGTACATGGCTGCGCACACTTCCCCGGTTTACGTCAACTGCCCGGGATCGCGTCTATTCGATGGCCCGGCGGCGCGGCACATGCTGGCCCTGGTCGAGGGGGGCACCGAGTATCTCAATGCGCTGGCCACCGTGTTCGACGAGGCATCGCGCAAGCGCATGGTCAAGCTTTTCAACCAGGCGCGGCAAGAGCTGCGAGGGCGGCTCGTAGTCGAGGCCAAGCACACCCCGCATTACGGCGCCGAGCAATACCACACTCACGGCCCTGGCGACCAGGCGGACCACCGTCACGGCTAGTAGGCCCGCCCTGCCTCCGGGACAGGAACCCACAAGAGGTTCCTGTCCCCATCAGGTGACCCATTTGCGTAAGACGGCGTGGGCGCTGTTGTTGATAGTGGCCGCGGCAGCGATTATCCTTATCTGGCGCACGTGGCCGCGCGTCCCGCCGCCGGCAGCCGGCCCACCGGTCGCCCAAGCCGCGCGTCATCCCGCAGGTCCGCCGTCCGTCACGATCAGCTTCGTCGGCGACATGATGCTTGCATCGCGCGTGGGCGGACTCGCCGCTGAGCATGGGACCGAGTGGCTGTTCGGCGGCATCAGCAAGGCGCTGCTTTCCGACGACCTTACCATCGGCAACCTGGAATGCGCGGTGGCTACCTGCGGCGTGCGAGCGGCCAAGAAGTACACCTTCCGCGCCAACCCCGCGCTGCTGCCCGGCCTGCGGCGCGGGGGCATTGACGCGGTGTCGCTTGCCAACAACCACGCGCTGGATTATGGCCGTCCGGCGCTGGTTGAGACGTTCAAGCACCTGCGCGCCGCGGGCCTGCCTTTCGCGGGCGCGGGCGAGAGTCTCGCTGCCGCCGCGCGCCCGGTGGTTATGTCGGCGGGCCGCGAGCGGGTGGCCCTGGTCGCGGCGAGCCGAGTGCTGCCGTCGGGGAGTTGGTGCGCAGGCGCGGACCGGCCGGGTATCGCGCCCGCGTATGACCCGACGCGCTTGCTGGCGGAGATACGCGGGGCGCGCAGCGACGCTGACATGGTCGTGGCTTACCTGCACTGGGGCACGGAGCGCGCCATCAGGCCCCAGCGTTACCAGAGGGCCCTGGCGCGGCGGTGCATCGAGGCGGGCGCGGATCTCGTCGTGGGCGCCCATCCGCATGTGCTGCAAGGGTTTGAATACTGCGGCGGCCGGCTGATCGCGTACAGCCTTGGCAACTTCGTCTTCAACGACCGGACGCCGACGACGGTCATCCTCAGAACGACGTTCGAGGGCGCGACGCTGAAACGCGCCGAGGTAATTCCATGCGCCGTTGTCGGGTACCGCCCGCGCGTGATGGGTGACACGGCGGCGCGGCGGCGCTTGCTGCGCAGCCTCGAGGAGCGTTCCTTCGGGGTGCGAATCGCAGACGATGGCGCGCTAGTCCCGCGTCGATGAATCGCCCTCGAGGCCGAGAGTTCACAAGCGCACCACGCGATCCTGTTCGCTCGCGGTTCGGATCGCGTCGAAGATGCGTGAGAGCTCGAGGGCGTCAGCCGGCTTCACCGCGAACTCGCGCTCGCCGCGCAGCGCCTGCGCGATTTCGGCATAGATCTCGTCCGTGTCGCCGTAGAGAGCGCCGGCGACGGTCTCCTCGATGACCTGTTCGTCAGGCGATGTCGTGGCCGCGTAGGCGGTCGCGTCGGGGGCCGGCGGGACTTTCCGGTGAATGCGAAACTGGTTGCCCTGCACGACGATGGTGCCGCGCGTGCCTTGCAGGAACCAGCTCGGCAGCGGCTCGGCGGCGATGGTGAACTCGACCTGGACGATCGCGCCGTTGGCAAGGTTCATCACGACAAAGAAGACGTCCTCGACATCGCCGGGGTTGATCGTCTGCTTCATCCGACCGTATATGCTCGCAACTCTGCTGCCCAGAAGCACTACCGGCGGATCGACGATATGCGGCCCCCAGTTGAGCAGATAGCCGCCGCCGCAGCGGCGCTGGGTCTGCCAGTCATTGCGCGTGCCGAAGCTGTGGACGATGCGGCGAACCAAGAAGACGTCGCCGATCGTCTGGTCCGCCAGCAATTGCTGCAGCCGCCGCAGGTCGCACCCCCACCGCGCGGGCAGCCACGGCATCAGCAGTTTTCCTGAATCCTGCGCCGCCGCAACCATGCGGCGCGCCTCGGCCTCGTTCACCGCCCACGGCTTGGTCACCAGCACATTGACGCCGGCAGCCAGGCAATCGCACGTCATGTCGCAGTGCTGGTCGCTGCGGGTAACGATGATGACGAGATCGAGCTGTTCTTTGCGCAGCATTTCGTGGTGGTCCTCGTAAACCGCGCAGCCGAAGCGGTCGGCGGCCTGCTGGCGCCGCTCGGGGTCAATATCACACGCCGCGATCATCTCGAAGGCGTCGTTGTTGGCGACGCCGCCGGCGTGCATGCTGCTGCCGCTGCGACCGTAGCCCAAAATCGCCGTCCGTATGGTCATGTCTTCGCTCCCCATTGTCGAGAGGTTCCCCGGTTGGGGATTCTTCTCTTTCGTATGTGGCACAGCCCGGGTGCCCTTTGGGCGCGGCTGTGTGGGCGCCGCGCGCGCGACGCCAGGTTGAACAGGCGAGGCTTGCCCGCAAGCGGCGGGGCGCCTGTCCCACATTCGCTAGCTCGCCTCTGCGCCCAGCGCCGCCCGATCGACCACCACCTCGGCCATGGTGCCGCCCCGATGAGATTTGATGTTAAAGGAGCCATTCAACTGCATCACCACCACGTCGCGCGCGAGACGCAAACCCATGCCTCGCTGGTTGGCGGCATCGAAGTCGTTCGGCACCGGCTTGCCGGTGTTCCAGATACGCAAGCGCATCTGGTCTCGGTCGAGTCGCAGGTCTATCTCGATGTGCAACTTGCCGTCCGCCGCCGGCCCGCCGTACTTGACGGCGTTCGTCGTCAGCTCATTCGCGACCATGGAGACCGCGCTCCCGACCTTCGACGAGACGGGCACGAAATCCCCGGTCACCGCCAGGTCAACGTTGCCCGCGGCCATCGCGCCGAGAGCGATCTCGGCGATGCGCCGCACCGTGTATTGCAGCTCAACTGTGCCGGGATGATCCTGGTAGAGCTGCTCGTGCACGACCGACAGCGCCTGGATGCGGGCGATGGCATCGCGCAGCGCATCGCCAGCGACGCTGTCGGGCGGCTGGGCGCTGGCCTGCAATTGAAGGATGCCGGCGATGGACATGAGGTTGTTCTTCATGCGGTGGTTGATCTCAGCCGACACCGCCTCCGCCATCTGCGCGCGCGCGCGTTCGGCGGTCGCCACCGCCTCGGCCATTTCGGCGCGCTCGCGCTCGGCCTTGGCGATGCGCTCGCGGGCCTGCACCTGGTCGGTCATGTCCACCAGCGAGAAGACCAGGCCTTCGACTTCGCCCCGGTCGTTCTTGATCGGCGTCAGCGTCCAGTCCCAGTAGGTGACACCGCGCTCGGGCATGTCGGGGAAGACGAATGGTTTCTCGCGGTATTCGACCGCGCGGCCGGTATCGCGCACCTGGCGGAAGATGGCCTCGTTCTCTTCGTGCGGGTAGAACTCGAAGTGGCTATGGCCCATGAACTCTTCCTTCGCGCGGCGGCACGACTGCGCATAGGCTTCGTTGACCCACACGAAGTTGAAGTCGCGGTCGAGATAGACGAGCTGGCCGCGGCTGTTCTCGGCGATGGCTTCCAGCAGCCCCCTCTGCCGCCGCAGCTCGTCCAGCAGCCGCTCCCGCTCCTGCTCCGCCTGCTTGCGCTCGGTGATGTCCACGCCATAGATGCGAACGCGCCCCTCGCTGGCCAGGGACAACATCTGGTGATACCAGGTGTCCCCTATTCTGACATCGCGCGTGACTTGTGGAGCGCCGCCCCGCAGGGCAGCCACCACCGTCGCCATGTCAGTCATCCACGGGTGCTGCGGGTCCTGCTCCTCCGTCCCAACCAGCAGGCGCTGCGCAGCCGGATTGGCATAGTGGACCTGTCCCGACTCCTCCACTTCCATGACCGGCGCCGGGTTCTGCTGCGGGAAAGAAGCGAGCCAAGCGACCTCCCGCTCGCGGTCGCGGATCTGGTCAGCCATCCGGTTGAACGCTCCTGCCAGCTCCGCCAACTCCGCCGGCCCTGACTCGGGAACGCGCGTGCCGAGCGAGCCTGCGCCAATCGCGCGCGCCGACGCCCGAAGGCGCTCGACCGGTTGGGTAATCGCTTGGGCTCCCACCGCCGCCAGCACCACTCCGAGAACGGCCACCACAAGGAATGCGAGGGCGCTCCTACTGGTCGCGGCCACGATCGGCGCGAGAGCCTCTCGTTCGGAGCGCCCTGCTCCGGCAACCCAGCCTACCGACGGAACCGGGACCTCGGCAACGATCCGCAGACCCTGCTGGAAGGTGGGCTGAGTAATGGCTGTCGCTTCCTTCCCCGCGAGCGCGCGGCGCACCGGGTCGTAGAGTGTGCTCCAGTCGCGCTCCTGGTAGCTGAGCGAGAGCGCGGGCATGCGGAAAACCAACCAGCCGCTGCTGTCCATCAGCGACACCGCGCCGCCCCGCCAGCGCCGGATGTTGATCACCCGGTTCAGGCGGTTCGGATCGATCACGGCGAGTATGATCCCCCGCAGCACGCCGCTCGCATCGCGCGCCCCGTGCACTACCGAGAACCGCGCATCCTTGGCATCCTGGGGGCGAGTGACATTCGTCACCATCGACTCTTGGCCGAGGATGACTGCACGCAGCCAGGAGCGGTCAGGCCAGAGCCTTCCCGTGACGTGACTGTCGCTGGACGCGAGCACCTGCCCGTCGGGCTCCAGCCAGCTCACCGAGGTGACTTCGGGGTACAGCTTCTTTACTTCGCCCACGTACCAGGCGGCCTGCTGGCGGGAGAAGGGCGCCAGCAGGACCAGCGCTCGCCCCACCGTCTTCTCCTCGCGCCGGAGATCGTTGAGGAACGCCTCAAACGACGCGGCCGCTGCCCGTGCCACCTCCAGATTGGCCTGCGTTTCCGCGTCTCCCTTTGCCCGGTAGTCATGCTGATAGACCCATGCCTGGAGCACTAGGGCGGGCGCGAGCACCACAACTGGCAGGGCGAGGAGGATGCCTCTCACACTCCTGCGCCGCGCCGGCGGGCGTGGGAATGCCCGCCCTGCATCGGTCGTTGCCATGTTAGTTACCTCGGGCACGAGAAGTCGGGGTTGCGGTCGCGGTTTTTCGGGCCACCAGGCACAGACCTTCGCCGCCACGGCTGGCGTTCCCTTGGCGGCCCACTTACACAGCGCGGCGGCGCTCGGCGCCGCTCCGGAACGCGACTTCGCCGCGTCATAGACGACCTCGCTGCGCGCACGAGGCGCGATCGTCCGCTGCCACTTGCCGCCAGCTCGCGGCGGCAGGTATCGCCGCGTCGGCGGTTGAAGTCATTCCTCAGGCCATGAAATCGTATCTATCAGCGGACGCGGCTCTAAGGAGGCTATTGCGTAATCCCAAACCGACGGGTCGGGATGGAACCCGACCCCTACTGTCCATGCTCGCTAGCGTAGGGGTCGGCCTCCTGGCCGACCCGCGGTGTACAATTGTGCGACCGCCTCTAAGGATGCGCGCCCGGTCAGCGCTCCGATACGCCTGCGTGCTTATCGCGGCGTTCAGCTTGGCCCGGGCGGCGCCGGCCGAGGTCGTCCTCAGCAATGGCTCGGGCGCATGCAGCATAATGACGTCGCAGTACCAGTTGCAGGTGGACACGACCTCGCGCAATCTCATTTCTCTGCGCGCTGCCGACGGCGGTGCACTGCTGCAGGGAGTCGCCGTCATGCTGACGCTGGGCGAGCACCGCTTCGAATGGGCGGGCCCCACGACTTCGCTCACGGCGGGCGCGCCGCCGCCGCACTTGCATACCTTGCGCGCCGGCCCTCACCTCGTCGAGCTGTGCATCGAGAACGTTGTGCTGACCGACCGCGGCGAGACCTGGCCAGGCCTGGTCGAGCTGCGCCTTACCTGCCACGAGAGCAAGGTCTATCTTCACGCCCGCTGTCTTCTGCCCACCAGCGATTGGGTGAATGCCGGTCGCTTTGTCTATCGGCGACCGCAAGGACATCCCGCCTCGCTCGTGTGCTCGCCGACGGACGGCCGCGTCATCCTGCACGTCGGCCAGCAAGCGGTTGCCGGCGCGGGCGGCCCTTCGACGTCGCTCGGAGCAGGCCCGGTCTTCGGCGCCGGGCCATGCCTGGCAATCGCCTCGACGCTGCCGGCTGACGGCGCGATCTCGGCGAGCGCGGACGGCAACGATGCGGCGCTCATGATTCCGATTGGCGACCTGCCGTGGGCGCCCGGGGCTGTCAGGGAGGCCGCCTGCGCGCTGCTGGTCGCGCCCGATCGGTCACAGGCGGCACTCGGCCTCGATATCGAGAACCATCCGCTTGCACGCGAAGCCTTGCCGACGACCATGGGCGAGTGCCAGGGCTTCGACCCCCGCACGGGCCTGTACGTTTTTCGCGCGCAGACCTCCCCCACTCCCGGGCCGCCGCGCGGGTTCCGCGCCGGCGCCGCGTTCTCAGTCCAGAATGATGATCGGCGACGAACGATCCTGGTCGATTCATTTGATCCTTGGGGCGGCATCTGCGGCGGCATCGTGCGCGACGGCCAGGGCGTGCCCCTGCCGATTCGCATCCAATTCGGGCTGAACTTTCCCGAGCTCGCGGCCGAAGCCGGCGAGCCGGGCTGGGCCACGCTCACCTTCCCCCTGGCGCTGGCGCCCGGCGAGCAGCGGCAGCTTCAAGTCGAGCATCTCTACGGCGGCGCGATGGATCACGACCTGCTCATGCTCACCAGCCTGGAGAACGTCGGCGGCCCGCTGCTCATGCAAGCCACGGTCTCGCGCGTCGAAAGCTTCACCGTTACCACGGGCGGCGAGCTGGCGATCAACGATTTCCGCCGCCACTACCGCGACCTCAAAGTGCGGTCCGTGTCGGCGATCCTGCCCACTTTCTTCGGTTACTACGACGCAGCCGACCGCTACCACGGTCTGGCGCCCGGCGAGGTGCGCATCGAGGAAGCCGGGCCGTTGCTTGCCGAGGTGAGCATCGCCTGCCACAGTGATGACGGCCTCGTTGTCGGCGAGGTGCGCCTGTGGGAGGTCCCGTGCTCGGATCGGACGCGCCTGTTCGCCGATGTGGCGCTCCAGGTTAAGCAAGACGTACAGCTTTCTGCTAAGCGCCCGGCGCCGTTGTTCCTGCTGCGCCACCACGCGTTCAACCCCATGGCTTACCGCCGCTTCGCGGCCTGGGTCGCGCCCGGCGAGCTGCGCGTCGGGGAGCTGAACTTCGTGCCGCAGGTGGTGGCTAACGGCGTTGCGCTCGGGGCGTTTCCCTTCGGCCTGCTGTACGAAGCAAGCAACCCCATAGACCAGGGCATACCGTGCAGCGACATCAGCGGCAACCCGGGCTGGGTGCTGCTCGACGCGGAGGCGCGCGTGAACGACAAGCCGCTGGCGCTCGGCCTCTACGCCTTCGCCACCGGGGCCAACGATTCGGCCAGTGGCGACTATGCGCGCGATCTGGCGGTCGTGCCGGCGGCGCGGCTTGATGTTCTGCCCGCGGGCACCCTTATCAAGTACCGCGCGCTGCAACTGGTGTTCGGCGATAGCAAGTCGGACTACACGCCGATGATGGCCGAGCGTCAGGCGTGGGCGGTCAACCCGCTGCGGGTTGAAGTCACGAAAGGGAAGCTCGTGTCGCACGACCCGCCGCAGCTGACCGCGGTGAGAGACGCCGCGCAGTTCAGCCTCAGCGGTGGCACGGACTGGATGGCGGTGCGCGTGGGCGGCTTCAGTCGGGTCGGCCGGTTGGTGGTGCTGACCGCCACGGGCTTTGCCAAGGGCGCGCCGATGCCTCATGCGCGCGAGGGCGAGCCGTGGTATGTCGCCTGGCCCGATGGCGGACGGGTCGGCTACACGTTCCTCGTCAAGCTGCCTGGCGACGGGTCGCGGCTGCGGCTGCACGTGAGCCTGGCGAAGTGACTTGGCCAGCAAGACTGCGCGGGTGTCACCGCGGAATGTGGGCCTACACCTGCACTGGCATGGGCGCTGCCACGGTGGCGCAGCCGTCTCGGCGGCGACGTGGCAGGCGAGACGCCTGCCCCAGCAAGATTGGTCACACCCGACTGCGACATGCCAAGGGATGGGTGATTGGTGCGATCATGTCACTGCAACTCTTAGCGACCGCGCAGGCTGCGGCGGGGACAGTTCCCATTCACCGCCGCGCGCCCTGTGGTGGAGAGCCTCATAGTATTACTCCGTTACTTGGCGTCGGTGGCACGTTGGCTGAACCCCTCTGCCTCTCGGAGGGAGAGGCGGGGTGAGGGTGGACGCCCAAGGAATGCACCCTCACCTTTGTCCTCTCCCTACAAGGGCTTACCATTACCCACTTCTTGCTCCGTGGAGCAGGGTTTGGGAGAGAGTGAACCCTTCAACGAGCGCGCATAACTTGGTTAGCCCGCATTATTCATGTCATTCCGAACGGAGCAAGGCGGAGTGAG
>Ga0315280_10003900_pt1 | contig 22476 bp, 22 predicted proteins | sample YL17G06_40_MG_FD_203697 | JGI IMG/M metagenome (GOLD analysis project Ga0315280, IMG submission 203697) | Sediment microbial communities from Yellowstone Lake, YNP, Wyoming, USA - YL17G06_40 | ecosystem: Environmental > Aquatic > Freshwater > Lake > Sediment | place: USA: Wyoming | collected...
AGAGCTTTAACCCGAGAATATTCTTCCCTAATGGCAAAATCTATGAGTGTTCTCATACACAAAATAATATAGTATTAATAGTATATAAACATTTCGATTGATTAGTTTTTCGAAATCCTCAAAGGTGCTTCATCAATAAATTTGGTTTTTGAGCCTAATATCATGAACCAGGTGATGAAAGCAATAGAAAGAGATAAAATACACTATAAATAATCCCTAGCCATAGATCAACGGACTCTCCTCCCCAGAGATGGCTTGAATATGTTGGATAGCTGGCAAAAGATCCTACTGTCCCTGGAAATTGAATTGCAGGATGTGGTAGAGTAAACTCCCTGAGGGCGACTACCTAATAGCCTGATAGACCTATAGCTCCGGCATCGGTTCTTCGAACACCCTGAGATGCTCCAGGACCTTTTTCCCTTTTTGAGTAGTTTTATATCGAATGGGTCGCGCATCTCCAGTTTCGAGAAGGCCATTCTTGATTAGCATATCCAGATAGGGTTTAATGGTTTTGATATTCATGTTTGAGCCGTAGACGATCCCGACTCCCGGCCAGCCCTCGTCTTGCTGCATCCCCAGGCCCCGTAGCTATGCAGACAGGAAAAGGTCATTAGCTCTTTCTCTCCAAGAAAACAAACGCCGCCACCTCCCACGCCTTCTCCAGCAGCTTGCCGTAGTGGCCGGCATCAAATCCCGAAGCCATCCTCTCCGGCTCAACCTCCCACCGGCCAGCGTCCTTCACCACGTAGCCTATCTCCATCCCCGGCGCCAGCAAGATCCCGCGCTTCAGATGAGCCTTCACCGCCGATGCCTCTGCGCACCTGCGGGAATAGCTCAGGCGGCTCACCCTGCGACGGATGGCCAGCTCCCGCACGTCTGCGCTCTGCAGCCCTTATCTATACCCGAGAAAAAGCAGAAGTCGTTGTTTGACTTCTGAGACGATTTTTGCGAGCCTCTCAAGGTTTGACTGACTCGTGAGCCGCCTCAACTTCCGGGCAGCTCAAGGGACAGGAGCTATCGTCCCCGTCGTCCCATTGTGCCAGCACCGGGTCGAAGTAGAGAGTCTCATTGGACCGCTCCTCCTTCGAACAGGCGCAGCTTATGCCCGCAGGGCGAGCGGTCTCCTTTGCGGGCGAGCAGCTGCCAAGCCATGCCCTGTTGATGATCGATTGGTTCCACGCTTTAGCCTGCCCAAGGCTGCAGTTGCCTGCGACCTTGACGCGGTTGATGATATCTCCATCACATCTCTTGACATCCAGATGGATCTCGATCTTCAATGTGTCGCCGATGGCGAGGTGCACCAGCGTCCAGCTGGAGCTGTTCTGGTCGAGCTGCGAGGGCCGCATAGAGGAGTTGAGGAACCTGGCATTGCATGGGAAGAGGTCCCAAAGGAAGAGCGGCCCCAAGGAGGCGTTGCCATCGTTGGTGATGGCGATAGTGTAAGCCGCCACATCGTTCTGCAGGTGTCCGTCTTTTCGAAGGTAAAGGTGAGGCTCGTCGTACCTGGAAACGCCAGAGAGGATGATCTTTCGCGTCACCTGGTAGTCGCCCACGAGAAGAGCATCTTGTTCCACCTGCGGAGATTTGCTTTTGCCGTAGTCAGTCCGGAACTCGGCTTTGCCAGAGAAGGACGTCTCGCTCTCCAGCTCTTTGAGGCTTGCGGCAACCGCCTTCTTCTTCAGCCGCCCGGCACTGGAGATCTCCTCACTGATGAAGCTGGACTCGCTCTTGGACCACATTCCTTCCGCCCATCTCTGAGATACGTTCAGGGAAGCGTGAGGCGCGATCTTGTAGCTCAGGCTGCCGTGAGCGGCATCCATGTCCTTGGCCATGAAGCCACCTAGCGTGTCGATACGCTCTAGAGAACGATAGGCTCCTGTGCCCGATTCGTGGCTCCTCTGGCGATCTCCTACTTGGGTGTCCGAGGCAACGTAGCCGCTGCCCAAGACGGATCGATCCTGCATCAGATCCTGGCCGAAGTCATAGATGCGCTCTTGAATTTGGAAGATACCTGCATATTCCTCATTGGTGAAGGTATCTCCCCCCCTTGCCGCAAAATTAACGGGCCTTTTCAGCGTTCCGAGGTTCGCCAGCCCTTGGAGATCGGATTTGATTTCAAGCAAAGAACCATTCTTATCCAGATTGAAGTGGCTCTCAGTGTCCAGCCTGGTCGAGTATCTGTACAATTCTTTGAAGGAAGTGTTGGTGAGACCGTTCCTGGCATGACTCTCCACGGACCAAAGGGAAGAGAAGCTCTGCGAGCCACCGCAAGGAAGCAGAAAGTCAGTTAGATAGTAATTCGCCCTTATGCTTCGGTTCATCCTTATGGATTTGTTCTCGGTTAGAAAACGCAAATCCTCTTTGTTCTCATAAGCTCCGCTGCCGTGCTCACGGATGGAGAGATCCGTCCCCTCTTCACCAAGCACCAATACCCTCGCCAGGGCCGAATGCTGCATCTGATCAGAGACCACGTTGACTCGATTGGTCAGGACGGACGGCTCCCTGGAGGTGGTGTAATCCCGATATGTTCTGACGAAGCCTTCTCCTTTAACCGTCTGATGGCTTTCATACTTCACGTCCGTACGAGGAATACGCACCGTCAGGCCAATCTCCACGCACTCGCCAGGATCAAGGCGGCCAAACCTCCAAACACCGTCTTCTGCCTGAGGGGGCCAGGCGGAGACGAACTCCACCGATGAGTCGAAGACATCCCTCACCGTGATATTGGTCGCCGGCTGGCCGCCGCTGTTGCAGACTTTTATGACGTAGCTTACCTCCTCGCCCCGACGCACCGCCTTCTGAAGCGCGGTCTTGTTGACCTCCAGTCTCGTTCCATTCAGAACCTCGGTGTAAATAATGCCCATCTTCGGCCCGAGCTCATCGCACTTTATGGAGAAGCGATTGGCCAGCAGGGCGCCGTGCGCCAGCGTCTCGCTCACCCTGACTCTGATCGTTATGCTGTGAGGGCCGTCCGGCGCGAGCCGGGGTATCTCCCAGGTGTTGTTCGCATTATCTGGCGCCGGATCGGAGGCGAGGAAGGAGACCCTGGGATCTTGCTCATCGATTATAATCACATTGTTGGCATCGAGTCTGCCTTCGTTCTCGTAGGCTAGGGTATAGGTGAGAAGCTCGCCCACCTCGACAGGCTCAGGCTCTGCTCTCATGCTGATGGACAGGCCCATAGCGTTCAGCCGGCAGGAGGCGCTTTTTTGGTAATCGTTTATGCCGCCCAAGCCCGTTCGCTCCGCGGTGCAATCTCCGGCCAGGCTGGTCCAGGTGATTTTGGCGCTGTTGACGACCTCATCCCCTGGCTTTGCCAGGACAGCGGCATTGAATCGGAGCAGAACCTTATTGCTTTCGTCCCAGGCGAGGTCCAGGTCTTCAAAGTGCCATTTCATTGCGGAGGCGTCAAAAGTCACCGCAGGCCCTGACAGAACCTCTGCAGAGCCTGGAGAGTAGGCCAGGCCCTCCGGAAGAACATCTTCCAGGTCCACATCGAAGGCTGAGGCGTGGCTCTGAGAGGAGTGATAAACGGCTAAAGTGATGGAGAGGTTTTCGCCTGCAGCGACCGTAAAATCCGATGCCTGCATCTCCAGGACCAGGTCGGGCTCAGCCACGGTCAGAGCCCCGGCCTCGTCCCCATCGGTCTTCAGTTCTAGCCCGTCCATCCAGCTCATGTCGGCCCTGGTTCCCGCCAGCACAGAGCCGTCCTGGTTCTCGGGCGAATTCGCCAGCAGGCAGTTGTAACCGACCTGGATGCTCTGAGCCGGACCCACATCCCCAAAGAACCAGCTGACCTGCATAGATCCGTCGCCATTCGAGGTCAGGATCTCCCGTTGCAGAGCAAGCCCACGCATAGATAAGCTGCTGCGGTTATAGCTCAATCCTTTGGGAATGGTATCGTTGATCCAGAGGCTCTCGGCGCCCTGGGGCAGGTCGGCAAAGATCTCGTAGCCGGCCAGCTCTCCCACGGCCAGGCGGCGGGAATTGTCCGGCTGCTTTCGAAGGGCGGTCCTTGGGCTCACCCGGCTCTGCAGGCCAACCTCCTGGCAGGGACCATAGCCCCAGCTTGCATTGAGGAGATTGGAATAAGAATCCTGGAATGACACAACCTTGGCTTTGAGTTCGACTCGCGCTACTGCGCCTGGCGCCAGTGCGGCATAGCTCCAGGCCTGGCCCTGGCCAGGCGAATCGATGCTCATCAGCTGCAGCCCCATCCCTAGAGTGTCCCCGACTTGAACGCTATAGGCTGTTCCATTTCCAGCATTCTCCAACTGGAGGGTCCAGATTACCTCATCGCCCTCTGCGACCTCAAATCTATCCGACGTTGCCGAAAGCTTCAGATCGGCTCTTCTAACAGCTATGAATGGCGACTGCGCCAAGAAAGAGCCCGCAGAAGATGAAAGCTCTGCCAAAAGGGCCCCCGGGCTGGTCGAGCCGCAACCAGCGGTGAGATTGAACGCCAGTGCCAGAGATTCACCGGCATAAATATCGGAAGAGATCCCACCATTCGGCCCGCCCTTGGTGGACGCCTGAAATCTCCATTCTGGATCGGTTCCCAGATCCTTGCCATCGGGACAGCGCGCCCAGCATAGATCGTTATTATTTTCGTCCTCGGCCTCCAGCGTGCAGTCGACCTCCCTGCCCGCAAAATCAAAAAGAATGACCTTGGTGGGATAAGAGTTGATCAGCGTGCCATTGGTCCAGGGCACGACCAGATATCCGCCTGCCACGAGGACTGTGCCCGACGGGATGAATACGGTTTTTTTATAGTAGCTGTCCACGAGCTTCCATCCGCCGATATCTACGTCCTGGGAAGAAGGATTGTAAAGCTCAATCCATTCTTTCCCTCCGTCAGTGCCTTTAGGATTCTGCTCCCACTCATTGATCACCACGTGCCGGCAGGCTTTCAGTGCGAGGCTCAGGTCCCAGCTCAAAGACCGCCCGCTCACGACCGGCTGGCAATCTGATTCCCTGTCGCCAAAAATAGCCCTGGAATTTCCTGCATATTGGAATCCCTCCGGAACCTGAACCGAAGCCGACAGGCTGCTGTCCTCAGCGCTGCAAATGAAACTCAAGCCGTAAGCCCCGGCTCCGCAGACGTCGACCTCTGCCGGAGTAGAGAGGCTCAACGCCGATGCTGCGGCGGGCGACGGGACGGCCAGCGAAGCCAGGGAAAGAAGGATGCAAAATTCCAAGAAGCAGGCAAGGCATGGTCGGAGCAAGGGTCCGATTGGGTTGCCGGATGCTCCGTAACTTTTTCTGATTGGTTCTAACAATGAGGATTGAGCACTTGAGACTCTCTTGTCATCTCCTCGCCATGCTCCAGAATTGCAGCCTTCGGAAGGGATATCGCCAGACACAAAGATCAATGCACCTTACTTTCGATACGTATCTTAATTACTGATTGCAAGTAAGGAATTATCATATTTAACTATTCCCTTTGGTTGGCCTCATGATGGGCATAAAAGCTGGAAAGAAATGATTGAAAGGAGAAAAAGCGGTTACAGATACTTCAATATGAATAATCTACTGCGTTCTCCCTGCCCCATACTTGGGGCTGGACTAGTACCGCATCTCTTCCAGCGAAAAGCTCTTGCCGCGCGCTTGCCGATACCGTTCGCCCTTACCTCGCGGCGCGAAACCGAGGCCGTTTGCCAGGGCCTTCCTGCGGCTCACGGAGTGCGTCGCAGGGCCTCCAGGATATTAGTAATAGCTGCGAGCCGCTTTTCCAGATCTCGATGCATTATCTTGATCGATGGCAGCTCTTTTGGCGCCGCGGCCAGGCCCGATGTGATGGCTTCAAGGCCGTAGAGGGACACAGCCGAGGCACAATCAATTTCTTCCTCCTCCCGGCGCTCCCAGCCTATGCCATCGGCACAGGTCTCGCGAAGCAGCAGCGATCTAGTAAGCAGTCCATTCTCGTAAAGAATGAGGCTGACCTCAGAGCAAAATCTCCGGCCTTCCTCAAAGGGAAAGCTCTCAGATTTAGCTAAGATGGTGATAGATCTGCGATAATAGGGCTCGGAGTCGTCTAGCAGATGAATGAAGGGTGCGGCCATCTCCAGGATCTGTTCAAGGGTCTCGGCCTCTCGCTGCAGAGTTTCCTTCTTCAAGAGGGCGATCTTTTCGGGCAGAAGGGAAAGATCATCGAGAGCCGAGTTAAGCTCTGTCAAGGGAGCGGGCACTTCAGGCTGCGGCTGGAAACGCCGCTCGAACCCCCTGACTGCATCCTCCAGGCGGTTGGGCCATTCCGTGCAGCCTTGCTTTTTGAGCTTCCTGGCCATGGCTTCGGCCCGCTTGAGGAGATTCATTCCGGCCACCACCGCGCGAGCATCCAGTTCTACAGGCCCACTGCAGTCATCGAAAAGTATTTTTCAGTGCATCTCAACTCACCAGCTCCACCATACGCAAATATCGTATTAAAGCGTATCGTATGATTGGGTATAAAATAGATTTAAATACGAGAGATAAAAGAAATAAATCGTAACATGTCAGAAAAGAAGGTAAAAGTTACAGCCTCAATGGATGCCGATTTAGTGAATTGGATGGATAAGGAAATCGAAAAAAGACGTTTTGCCTCTAGGACCCACGCCCTCGAAGTCGCGATAGCTCAACTGAGAAATGGGATTGAGAAGGGACAGGCTTGAGTCTGCCTTTGCTTCTCATTAAGCCCTCGCAGTCTCCAAGGTCAAAAAATTCATAATTCTGAATAGTATTATTAGTATAATAACGTTTAAAATTAAAATATGAATGGGTTTATAGTAAAATACTCTACCGCTTCCTTCCCACCCTGTACTTTGGCCAGGACTGATACCTCGCCCCTTTATCTGCGAAGCTCCTGGCCACGCTATCCGAAACGGCCTGCTCTATCCTCTCGTCGCGCGACCTTCTCTCCGCGGCCATCTTTCTCACTATGAAATAGTTGGCCGCCAGGAAGACAGGAATCATCAGAACACAGATCACGACTATCTGCCAGATTTCCATAAAGATAGATCTCCTTAAGAATTTAAAAGTATCACCTGAAAACATCACCGGAACTTCTCCAGCAGCCGGGCGTAGAACTCCCGCTCCGGCCCGCGCGCGCTGCGCACCAGCCGGTCCAGGATCAGCTCGGGGGTGCTGCGAGCCAGGTAGCTGTACCTGGGGCTGCGGTTCACAATGAGGTTGTTGTTCTTGTCCAGGCCCGAGGCCTCGATCCCATCCACCCGCACAGGGGTTTCTGCGAAGCGCCGCACCTCTTCAGCCAGGTGGCTGACGAATACGGCGACGCTGCCGCGCCGGTTCAGCTCGTCTAGGATGCAGGCGATGATACGCGCCGATGCTCCCGGCTCGGTGATGGACTCCAGCTCGTCTGCCAGGACCAGCTTTCGCTTCTCATTCTCCACCACCGCGAACTTATGCATGGCCGTCTCGAAGGCCCCGGCGGAGAGAGTTCCCCGGCTCTTGCTGAAGTAGTACATCTCCTGAAAGAGGCTGATGCGGCATGCCCTGGCGGGCACAGGAAGGCCCATGTGGGCCAAGATAGCGATTTGAGCGATGAGATCCAGGAGAGAGGTCTTTCCTCCGGAGTTCACGCCGCTGAGCAGGGCCACCTTCTCCGAATGCTCATCCGTGCCCAGGGAATAGCTCACCGCATCCGGATTGTCCAGAGAAAGATTCCTCCCCCCTTCAAAGCAGAGGCACGGCTCCTCGGAGATCTCGGGCATGCATAGCCCCTCCGCCAGGGCGAAGCTGCCTAAGGCATGAGCGAAGTCAAACTCCATGAGGGCATGAACAAGCTCGCCTGCGGCCTCTCTCTTGTCGGCCAGGCCATTGGCCAGCTCTCTCTTGGATTTGAGCCCACGCTCCTCCCTCCGGCTTCGCAGCTCCTGCTCAAAGGAGCGCAGAGCCTGGCGGTTCAGCTCCAGGGGAAAACAGATCTCGGAAGAGAAGATCTCATCCAGCCAGACCGCCTCCGGCCCGGCCAGCTCCAGCTCGCGAGCGGCGCGAGCTCTGGCCTCCTTCAGCACATCCTGGAAGACGCCCTTCATCTGCACCTCGAAGAGCTCCCGGACGCCTTCTCCCCGGCTCATCACCTGCAGGAGATCCGTACCTTCCAGGGTGATGGAGCTCTTCTCAATCTTTGCTTTCAGCTCTTCATTGGCCCAGGATGCAGCCTCTGCCACGCATCCCCCCAGGCGCGAGGCTAGAAGCGCGAGCCTCTCCGCCTCGCTGTCCTCGCCTTTCCCCAATCGGGAGATCAGCTTCTCCAGCTCATCCAGGCCAGCAAAGCTGGAGACGCCCGCGGCCTGCAGCCTTCGCGCCGCCTTCACCGCCGCCACGAGGATCTCCAGGTTATCCTTATAAAATCCCAAGACCGCCTCCGGCACGAGGTACCACTCCTGCAGGGACTCTGCAACCTCTACGCCAGGGGGACCATCCAGCTCATCACCCACCAGGCTGACGTGGCTGTAGCTGTTGACCAGGCCCCTCAGCTCCTGGGGATTCTCTGCCAGGTTCAAGTCGATCAGCTTGTCCAGGCCTCGCGCCTTCAGCTGCCCGAAGACGTCGGCAGAGGTGGCAGCCAATGCCCTTTCTCTTATTCTCGTTGGTGCTTTTCCCCGCAGGGGCTTGATCTTTTTCAGCAGTTCATCTATGCCGCTGCCCTGCATCAGCTTCGCCTTCTCCAGTGCCGCCTCGGCCAACCTTCGGTTCTCGGCCAGGAGCTCGGGGGAGGAAGAGGGGAACATGGTGCCTATCTTGAACCGGGCATATTCTGTATGGGCGTAGCCAGCCAGGCGCGAGATCAGCACCTGATAGATCTTGATTGCCTCGTCCGTCGCCAGGAAATCCTCAGACTTGACACCATATTTCATTCCCCGGGCGTGTTGCACCAGGGAAAGGGCCTGGCGCTCGCTCATTACCATGGAGAGGCTGGCAACATCGCCCCTCGACACGGCCTCCAGGGCGTTCTCTTCGCTCCCGTAATGCTCCAAAAGGCGTTCCCTTGTACGAGAGCCCACACCGGGCAGATCCACCAGCTTCAACGCTCCACATTTTGTCAGGAATATAATATATCTGTTCCGGCGGCCAAGGGCGGCAAGAAGCTTGATATCCTACGGACAAAAAGGAGAGTCCTGTGCTGCTAAATCATTTGCTGGACCTGGAAGAAGAGGAGAGCGTCTTTTTGGCAGAGGAGTGCCTGCAAGATCTGCTGGACCTGCCTGTAACGGCAGCAAGCTTGGAGTTTGGCCTGGATGCGGACGCCTGCATCGAGATGCAAGGATTAGGCCTGGCCTTACACCTTTCACAGCCCGCAGAGTTCTGGCTGCTGCTGACGGATAAATACTCGACGTACAAGATTCTCGATGAATATATCAAGAGACTGAGAGCGAAGGACTGCAGGACTGTGCGGGTGGAAGAGAGCGATTTTTTCCAGGCCCTGACGGAGTACTTTTCCCGATCAATGGCTGAAGAGCTCTTTTGCGAGAGCTGCGCCGTTGCAGGGCCCCCTCTTTACGTGGAGGAGAGAATAGAGAGGCTAAAAGCCTTTTTGGAGCCGATAATACCTCAGGATAAGAGCATTCTGGAGGTCGGCTGTGGCAGCGGCATGGCCACCCAGGCCCTTCTCCGGCTGGGGCACCATCCCCTCTCCATGGACTCAGACCGCTGCGATCTCTGTCAAGCTCTGAAGAGCAGTCGGATGGATCCCATGAGCTGTTTCGTCCTGGACGCCAGGCTCTTGCCCTGCTTCTTTCCTTCCCAGTCTTTCCAGGTCGTTCTGGGATTCATGATGGGTCTGATCAATGATTTCAACTGGGCTCTCTGGAGGGACATTATCCTCAAAGCTTCCTTTCTGGCCAAGGAGAGGATTCTCTTCACTGTTTACACTCAAAAAGAAGCGGAACTCATCGCGAAGGCTTTGGGCGAAGCCGGCTGGAAGGGCGAGGTAATCGATAATCGCGACTCTAAAGGAATTTACGATCAGTGGGCTTATTTGGGGCGGAGGGAAGGATGACGGAAAGGTTAATTACAGTATCCTCAAGGGATGAGATGGGGTGAGACTTTTGGCTGAGTTCAAGAAACGAAATACGGAGAGGAAGGGCGGTAAAAAGGAAGAGATCAAAAGCAAGAAACTGATAGAAGAGAACCTCGAAGATCTGAGGGGCAGAGGCGAAGAGGAGAAGTAATCCCTCGCCAGGATCATCTCAGGCCGGGGGATCTTAATGGCCCATTCAAGTCGATATCGCGCTTGGTCGGCTGGAAGTCTTCATAGATCTCCCCGAGCCTTGAAGATCACTGGCGAACTTTGATTACGAAGGTGTGACGCTCAAGCCCCGGCTTAGCTCCTTGAGCTTTTCTATGCTTTCCATGGTCTTGGCTGACTCTTTCCGCTTCTCATCCTCGAAGTGTCTGATGATATCGCCCAAAGATATGGTGAGCCTGTAGACCTTCATGGGGCGACCTTTTCCATTCTTCTTGATCTCTCGTTCCTCCACCCAGTTGTTATTGCGGAGGGTGCGCATGGCTATGCTCACCTCTGGCTGGCGGAGATTGGAGCCGATCTCAATCTCCCGGGAAGTGGCCTCCTCCACATTGGCCAGGTAAGTGATCATACTGGCCACGTTCCTGGGAATGCCGAGCTCCCTGAGCACCTCCACGAACTCCCGGTCAGAATCATCCAAAACTTTTACGGAGAATTGTTTCATAACGACCTCATTCTATTTTTGTATATAAGAAATACTTTATGATATAAATAGTTTATTTCGATGCCACTTATTTTTGTGAAGCCTAAGATTATGGATTTAATATGCATCTCGGCAAAGATAATCCGCTGCTGTGATGATATTATATCTATGAATTCATAGAAGGTACTAAATGGAATTCGCGGTTCTATTGGGGGAATATGATACATCTGCAGTCCAAAAATAAAATGTAAATCACAGTGATAATAAGAATAGTATATTAAAATCATTAATATAATTTCGCCGTTCGTAAAATATGGCTATTGATCCTAGCGACAAGAAGCTAGATATATCATCGTATTCATCTCCTGCCGCCATGGAATTGAAGCTTGATCCCTGGGGCGCAGTTCACGTAGACGATTACTCCAAGCTATATGAGGAGTTCGGGATATCGAGCTTTGATGAGATCCTGCCTCAGCTAGAAGATCCTCATCCCTATATGAGACGCAAGATTATCTTCGGCCACAGGAACTACGACTCAGTGCTGAGAGCAATGAAGCAGCACAGGCCCTTTGCGGTCATGAGCGGCTTCATGCCCTCGGGCAGAGCGCACTTCGGCCATATGATGGTCATGAATGAGATCATCTGGCACCAGCAGCAAGGAGGAGATGCCTTCGCCGCCATAGCCGATATGGAGGCACATGCTGTGCGGGGCATAAGCTGGTCAAGGTGCAGAACCTTGGGCATCGATGAGTATATCCTCAGCCTCATCGCCTTAGGTTTCCAGCCAACAGGCCATATCTACTTCCAGTCGGAGAACTATAAGATGAGGAACCTGGCCTTCGAGCTGGGCGTAGAGGCCAACTTCTCCGAGGTCAGCTCTATCTATGGATTCTCCGGCGAGACTCATATCTCTCACATGGAGAGCGTCATGGCCCAGAGCGCCGACATCCTTCACCCTCAGCTGGAAGATTTTGGCGGGCCCAAGCCGGTGGTCATCCCCGTGGGAGCCGATCAGGACCCGCACATCAAGCTCACCCGCGACCTAGCCTACCGCATGAGAAGGTTCCTGGTGGAGATTCGCAAAGATTACATCAGCATCCGGGGCAAGGCGGCCAGCGGCGAGCTGATGCTGGCAGCAGAGGCCATGCTGAGAGAGGCGGGCTACGGAAAGGTCAAAAGATACGAGGAGCACATCGATGTTACGGAGATTCGGGATCAGGAAGGCCTTCGCTCCGGAGCTCTTTTGGAGGAGATCGACCAGCGCATAATAAGATTGGAGACGGAACATGGCGAGTTTGGCTTCATTCCGCCTGCCTCCATCTACCACAGGTTCATGACCGGTCTGACCGGCGGAAAGATGTCCTCCTCCAAGCCGGAGAGCCACATCGCCCTGACGGAAGATCCCAAAGAAGCGGCAAGGAAGATCATGCGGGCCATCACCGGAGGCAGGCAGAGCCTGGCAGAGCAGAAGAAGCTGGGCGGCGAACCTGAGAAGTGCTCCATCTACGAGTTCCTGGTCTTCCACCTCTCCGAGGACGATAAGGAGCTGCTGGAGCTGGATGCGGAATGCCGCTCGGGCCGGCGCATGTGCGGCACCTGCAAGAAGGATGTAGCGGAGAGGATCGAGCAGTTCCTCTGCGAGCATCAGCGGGCCCGCGAGGCGGCGCGGGAGAGGCTGCCGGAGTTTGGGATAAGGTCATCAATGCTACCGTTGTCGGGGACATCACAAAGATCAACGTAAGGATTGTACCGACTCTGGATCTTTTGGTCTTCGTCGCCCTTCTGATTTTTGGCGCAGTATTGCTGATGAACCATTTGCAGGCAATAGATCAAGAGCATGGCCAAATGCGGACGAGATTATTCCCAAAGGAGGAGAACCCAAGGAGATGACTGCCATATCGCAATTGGATCTTGTAGCAGGCGAAACCTACTATATTAGAGCGGAGACCGCTGATGGCACTTCATTGACGGAAACAAAGGCGACGACGCCAAAATAGATGAGATTACTGGGGGGCAGTGCCCCTATTTTCTCTCTTTTTCTTTGAGAGCACCTTTATTTCTTCGATCTCCGTCTCCGGATAGTTTCCCGTCTCGTCCTTCTCCAGGTACTTGACCATGTCCCAGACGTTGAGCAGCGCCACCGCCACGCCCGCTAGGGCCTCCATCTCCACTCCAGTCTTGCCCACCGAGGTCACAGTGACCGCAGCCCTGATCTGCTCTTGCTCCAGCTCGAAGCGCACATCCAGCCCGGTGATGGGGATGGCATGGCACAATGGAATCAATCGAGGCGTATCCTTTACCGCCAGGATGGCCGCCAGCCTGGCGGTGGTGAGGACATCTCCCTTCTTCACCTGTCCTGATCTTATGGCCTCGATGGTGGACTCCTTAAGCCGGATGGAACCGGAGGCCGCGGCCGTGCGATGCACCGGCGGCTTCCTTGTGATGTCCACCATCCCGGCCAGCTTCTCATCCTCGGCCATCAAAGCCTCATGGCCTCGGGGATCTTCTCGATCACATCCGTGGCCACCATCCCGAAGTCCTTCTCCACGTAGACCAGATCGCCAGCCCGGCCGTTCACGAAGGCCGCGGCCGTCGCCGCCCGCAAGGCCGAGGTCCGGGCATAGAAGGCGGCGGTGACTCCGGCCAGCACGTCGCCCGTCCCGCCCACGGTCATGCCTGGATTTCCATTGCTGTTAGCCCTAACAATCTCTCCGTCTGTGATAAGGTTCGAGACGGGACCGACCTTGCCCTTAAGCAAGACGACCAACCCCTTCTCATGGGCATAATCCTTCAAGGGATCAATGCGCTCCCGAAAACTGGCTCCAGACAGAGCTATCCCGCTTATCCTCTTAAACTCGCCTACATGAGGAGTAACTATTCCCTTCAGGGGAAGATCGGGCTGCAGGGCGTCAGCATCTATGACCGTCTTCTTGCAGAGGGGAATTATCTCTGCCAGAGCTTCTTGCGTCTCAGGATCCCTTCCCAGGCCCATGCCCATGACCACCACGTCGTGCCTGGCTATCAGATCCTTCAAGATTTCCAGATCCTCGGGAAGCAAGTGATCCCCAGACAGCTCCCTGACTATCAGATTGGGCGAGAAACCGGCGATAATGGAAGAGGCGCTCTTGGGAGTGGCCACGGTGACCACATCCGCCCCTGCCCGCAGCGCTGCCATGGATGTGAGAGCGGGTGCGCCAGTGTATGGACCGCCGCCGATCACCAAGATCCGGCCACTATCGCCCTTATGGCTTTCCGGCGCTCTTTTCCCCACCAGCCAGAGATCTCCCGGGCCCACGAAAAACTCTGCCGCGGGAGGAATGCCTATGTCCGCCACCACGACCTCGCCGGTCATGCCAGGCTTGGGCCGGTGGAAGGTCACGGTTAAATCAGGTTTGACCACTTTATCCGTTCCAAGTCCGCTGGGAACATCTACAGATATGACCGGCTTGCCTGCAGAATTGATAGCGTCAATGGCCCCAGCTTCCAGGCCCTTTATGACTCCTCGCACACCTGTTCCAAAGATGGCGTCTAAAATGAGATCGAAATCCCAAAGATGCAAATCTTGGGGATCGACTACCTCGATAAGATCAAAATCCAGTGTCTCCAGGATCTGCCAGTTTTGCTTCGCTTCCTTTGTGGTGAGATCTCTGGACCTGCCAAGAAGATAGGTTGCTACTCTGAAGTCGGCAAGGTGTCTTGCGGCCACGAAGGCATCGCCACCGTTGTTTCCACGGCCAGCAACTATGGCGATGCGCTTTCCTGGAGCCCTGGCCCGGACCTCGCGAGCCAGGGCAGCTCCCGCGTTCTCCATGAGCTGCAAAGGAAGCAGGCCAAAGTAGGCGCAGTTGGCATCCAATGCCCTCATGCCCTCAGGAAAAATGGGATTCATGAACGACAATACACCTGCAAGGATTAAGTTCTTTGTCACTGGCTCTATTGGAGGTCTTTTCAGATTTTCCTGTGCATATATCCGCTGCCTTCTTCACCCCCTAGCTTTTTATCTTGCCTAGTCCTCATTCTTCGCCTATGGTAAAGGAAGTTCACGCCGCTCATATCTTGTGCAAGACCGACAAGAAGGCGAAAGAGGTGCAAGAAAAGCTCGGCGCTGGCCAGAGCTTTGTGGAGATGGCCAGGAAATACTCGCAATGCCCCTCGGGTAAAAGCGGCGGCGACCTGGGATGGTTTGGCAAGGGGGCAATGGTCCCGGAGTTCGAGAAGGCGGCCTTCGAGGGCGAGAAGGGCAAGATCCTGGGGCCGGTGAAGACCCAGTTTGGATATCATTTGATCAAAGTTCTGGATAAGAAATAGAAGACAAAAAGATCAAAAGAGCTTAAGAAAGCATCAGGATAGAAAGCGGCAGGCCGGCTACAGTGGCTTTCACATTCTTTGCATCTTCTGCAATAGCGGCTCGGCCTTTTGCAACTCTTCATGGGCCCTGGTGAGGTTACCCTGGTGGATATCCTCCTTGGTGCCGGCTATCGCCGCAGAGATGTTGTTCATCTCATCCGTAAAATTCCCATCGAACTTGACCACCAACGGCCTGTACTGGGAGTACTTCTCCTGGAAGGCCCCAAAGGCGCTCCCCAGCTTCTCATACTGCTCCACGGCTTCCTGCCTTTGTCCCTGGCCAGAATACTGCAAAGCCCAAGAATAGGGCACTTTCACCTTCTCCAGATCCTCCAGAAATATGTTCTTGGTGAGAACTATGCTGGCATAGCTGCCTGCGACGGCCAGGACCATGACCGCCGCGACAGCGGCCGTCATAAGTTTTCTGTCCTTGCGCTTGACCAATTCGCAGCTGTTCTTGCCAAGCAAGCTGTAAAGTCCGCAAGTGCTCGTAGCCGCCTGAAAGAGCAGGAGCGCCGCTATCAGGTAGAGCGGGATCTGCCATTCCGTCCCCACCCAGAAAAACGCCACGAGGATGATGAGCTCTGCTAAAATCACCCTTAAAAGCCGATCAACCGTTCCCAGGTTCTTCACAGGAGGAGAAGTCTAAACGAGATTATTAAGGCTTTGCGGTTGGCACGGGCGAGCGATCTATTTTGCGGAAATTTATTGCTGGGTCTTACCTTCTCCACTCGTAGCCCTGGCACAGATCCAGATAGGCGATGCACCTTGGCGTCAGCCTGTACCCTTCCTCCTCCTGCTCCACCAGCAGGGCCTTCTCCAGCATGAGCAGGTGATTCTTGAGATCCAGCTCCTTCAAATCCATCTCCGCTTCCAGCTCCTTTATCCTAACCAGGTCCAGCCCGATCAGGTCGAGGATACCTCTCCTTACCTCATCCTCCAAGGCGGCCTCTTCTTGCCGGTGAAGGTAGCCTGGCTCAGTGTTCCGGCTTTCCATGATCTCACCACCATGAATTCATTATTATTATCTGGGGCTCGCTATATCTACTTTTTCCGTATTTCTGTTTTCGAAAGGCTCAGTGGATGTTCAATGCCAAATGAATCCAATGCATTCGATTCTCAGCTGATTTCAATAATATCTATCTGCCACCGTCTCGCAAACGTTTCATGATATCCTTATTCTCAACCGCCATAACACAAAAGTTGAAGAAATTATCAGTTTCCTTATCCGAACGGTCACGCCACAGCCGTGGCAAGGTCATGCTTTAATACCATCTTTTGCAGATAATTGCTGATAATTATGGAAGGTGATACTCTGGATGATGAAAAAACCAAAATTTGTCACTACCGTCGCGATCATAACCAGAAGGCTGAGAAAGGGCAAGAGTTACGATGATTTTTGGTCGAGCGGGATCGCCGGTGGCCCCGCCCGCTTGCCCGCTGGCCCGCTCGTGAGGGGGGCGGCAGGGATGCGGCTTTGGCGATGATGGCGGGGGTAGGGATTCGGCTTGGCAGCGTGGATGCTAGCAGCCTGCCAGAGGGCCGATTGTGGTCGCTCGTCGCCTGCCTTCCGGTCGAGTGGGATGGGCCGCTGGCCCCGCCCGCCTGCCCGCGCGCCCGCTCGTGAGGTGGGCGGCAGGGATTCGGCTTGGCAGCGTGGATAAAGGCAGCCCGCCAGGGGCCGACCGGGGTCGCTCGTCGCCTGCACTCCGGTCGAGCGGGGATCGCCAGTGGCCCCGCCCGCCTGCCCGCGCGCCCGCTCGTGAGGGGGCGGCAGGGATGCGGCTTGGCGGCGATGGCGGCGGTAGGGATGCAGCTTGGCAGCGCGGATGAAGGCAGCCTGCCAGGGAGCTGGCCAGGGTCGCTCGTCGCCCGCTTTCCGGTCGAGCGTGGATCGACCGCAGCCGCGCCCGCTGGCCCGCTCGTGGGGGCAGTAGGGATACGGAATTGGCGGCGATGGCGGCGGTAGGGATTCAGATTGGCAGCGCGGATGAAGACAGCCCATCAAGAGGCCGGAATCCTGCTCGGTGGCTACGTTGAGGTCGAGCCCTGCTAGCAGGAGGGGACCGGTCCAGGCCCCAAAGTACTCACGAGAGGCTTCAGATTCATCTCATTTGGATTTTGAAAGTAGTATAATTATTTTAATCCTACGCAAAATCGAATAGGATAAATAAGAGAAAGCTGTAAATGATCTACTATACCTAAATAGCAGCAACTAGTTTGTAATGGATGGTTTTCAATGAGCGAAGTGATGGCAAGGCCCGGCTTTCAGGAGCTGATCGAGTCTGTGGAGGCTCTGCCCATCGAAGACCGGGAAATGCTTGTGGAGATCATCAACAAACGCATCATTGAGCAGCGCCGAGAACAGCTGGTTGCAGATATGGAGGAGGCACTGGAAGCCTACAAGCGAGGAGATGTTCATATAGGCACGGTGGACGACCTCCTGAAGGATCTAGATGAGGATCTGAGAGATTGAGGCGGCTCATCTGGGCTAATGCCTTCCGCCGGGCTCTCAAAAGAACGGTTAAACAGAAGCCCGATATTTTGCCACAGGTGGAGAAGGCATTGCGCCTCCTGGCGGAGGACCCTTTTCATCCCGAGCTGCATACTCACAAATTGAAAGGGCGGCTTGAGAGGTTGTGGGCCTGCAGTATAGACTACGATAATCGCATTCTTTTCGTGTTCTTGAAAAATCCGGATGCAGGGCCGGAAGATATCCTCCTTGTCTCAATGGGAACTCACCAGGAGGTTTATTGACGGTGAGGCCTCGTCTCGGACGATGCAGTCGATTTCTTTCTGGAAGGCCAAAGCTTGCGAGATCTTGAGGCGGTTTGCTGGTTCTGTATCTCTACGCGTTGCAGCGGGCTTGCCAGTCTCCAGGTGATAAAGCAGGGACCTTCTCCTGTTTGTCTGTGGTTCCAGGAATCTGCATTTGTCAGGTCTGGGCTACATTATGCCGCCCAGTCCCGACAGCCGTGGGCGCGGATCGCCTGCATTCCGGTCGAGCGGGAGGGCCGGTGACCTCGCCCGCCTGCCCGCGCGCCCGCTCGTGAGGGGGCGGCAGGGATGCCAGATTGGCGGCGATGGCGGCGGTAGGGATGCAGCTTGGCAGCGCGGATGAAGGCAGCCTGCCAGGGAGCTGGTCGGGGTCGCCTCGTCACCTGCATTCCGGTCGAGCGGGGATCGCCGCTGGCCTCGCCCGCCTGCCCGCATGCCCGCTCGTGAGGGGGGCGGCAGGGATGCAGCTTTGGCGGCGGCAGATGGCAGGAATCCGATAGATGAAAACGTGATCGCCCATTTTGTACCATCTCCAGAAATTCCTATTGCTTCGGTTCTGTTCGTCCAGCTACTACAGTCGACCATACATTTTATGCGCCTGCTCGATAGTGCCAAGCCATAGGATTCTTACTATCTTTTCTTTCTTGAAGATTCGATAAAATACGGTATAAGATCTCGCTATATGCATGCGATAGGCATCGTAATCAGAGAAATGGAGCAACTCCTTGTCGCCGTGCTTTCCCGGAAAAGGATCCTCTTCGAGAGACTTAAGTCTATCCTTTACAATTCGGTTGCTTTTCGAAGGCAGATCGTCAAGAAACGTTTGGGCGTCTTCGTCTATCAGTACGTGGAAATTTACCATTTCATCTCCACGAACTTCCCTCTTGCCTCGATCCTCTTCAAGTCGTTAACTAGCCTCTGCTTCTTTTCCCTATCTATCATATCCGCGAGCAGGGTATCATAGGTTTCTCCTGCCTTTTTAAGGCTGGATAGCTCACCCCATACAGCCGGAGATACGGGAATGCGCTTAGTTGCAAGCATATGCTTGGCCTTGGGAGCCTTAGGCTTGCGCTCCCCTGCGAGCGTGTGCTCAGGACGGAGCGCACGCTTGTTCTTAGGCATGCGACTGGTGGTAGATACCTCATTATTTTCGGACACGCGCTTAGCTGCCGTCACTCGATTGATTTCAGTCGTGTGCTTATTTCCGAACATAACAATATTGTAAGAATTGTAACTAAATATACCTTGCTCTCCAAATGTCATAGAAAGCGTCCATGAATCCCTGATTCGCACCCGAAACTATGAAAACGATTGTAGGAGATTGCAGTTTTGATATGAGAAACGAGAGACATAGCTTGCACCATTTGCATCGCAGTGCATCTGCGATGGGCAGAACCGCTCGCTCGTCGCCTGCATTCCGGTCGAGCGGGGATCGCCTGTGGCCTCGCCCGCCTGCCCGCATGCCCGCTCGTGAGGGGGCGGCAGGGATGCGGTTTGGCGGTGATGGCGGCGGTAGGGATGCAGCTTGGCAGTGCGGTTGAAGGGCCGCCCGCCAGAGGGCCGGGGCTCGCTCGGCGCCTGCATTTCGGTCGAGCGGGATTGCCAGTAGCTTTTGCTGCATGCACAGGTCCTATAGATCCATCCGATATGAGCTACGGCAATAGCGTTGCTGTTGAGGTTAGCCTCCAGGCACGATTTCTGCATCTAATTGGTAAATCTCTTTATAAAATTGAGTCAGAATAATAAGAGTAAATAATATTGCTATAAAATCGATTCCAATTAGCGCCCACTCCAGAGATGTATTCATAAATTTAAAATAGCCTAATAAGACAGCCATTAATTGCGTAATCAAGAATGTGCCACCATAAGATACTAGAAGTGAGCGCCAGACATACGAAACAATAAACTGAAAAAAATTTTTCTTCTTAACTGTTGCTCTTTTTCTTTTACGATAAGTTTCCCAGTTCAAGCCTGAAATTAATTTCTCTATATGATTACTTATATATTTGCTTATATCTCGCATTCGATATTCATTTTGTGCCCATGATAGAACTAATAGAGTACCAATAGGGGGATAAATCAATGCAACGGATGGAGACGTCTGCAATCCAAAACCGAGGAACGCACCAGCTATGCCTAGAGTTATTTGAATATGCTGTTGCCGCAATTCTATTCTCTTTAAAATCTCATCTCTTAATGTCTTATATTCCATCTCATTGCTATACATATTTAGACGCCTTTTTATTACGAATACTAGTGATAAACAATTGTGGGATCAAATATAACCTTAACTCCCGATTCATAATTGGATAAATATAAATAGCCTGTGGCCCTGGGCCGTCTCCCGGCCGCCGAAGACGCATGTTCCGGGGAGCTCGCCCACCGGAAGCGAGAGACGGCGGGCCTGGCAGGCTCCGCTCGACAGGGCTGCAGGGATGCGGATTGGCGGCGCCGATGCTCGCCGGAATCCGATCGAGCAGAGATTGCAGGGACGCCTGCACGCCAGGGGTCCGGAGTCGCTCGTCACCTGCATTCCGGTCGAGCGGGAGGGCCGCTGGCCCTGCCCGCCTGCCCGCTGGCCCGCTCGTGAGGGGGGCAGCAGGGATGCGGATTGGCGGCGATGGCGGCGGTAGGGATTCAGATTGGCAGTGCGGTTGAAGGCAGCCCACCAGGGAGCTGGCCGGGGTCGCATGTCGCCTGCAATCCGGTCGAGCGGGATCGCCGCTGGCCCCGCCTGCCCGCTCGTGAGGGAGCGGCAGGGATGTGGATTGGCGGCGAGGGCGGCGGTAGGGATTCAGATTGGCAGCGTGGATGAAGGCAGTCCGCCAGAGGGCCGGGGTCGCCTCATCGCCTGCGTTCCGGTCGAGCGTGGATCACCGCTGGCCCCGCCCGCGGGCACGCGGGCCCGCTCGTGTGGGGGCGGCAGGGATGCGGCTTGGCAGCGTGGATGAGGGCTCGCCCGCCAGGGAGCTGGCCGTGGGCGCGGATCGCCTGCCTTCCGGTCGAGCGTGATCGCCGGTGGCCCCGCGCCCGCCTGCACGCTGGCTCGCTCGTGTGGGGGCGGCAGGGATGCGGCTTTGGCGGCGACCGGCGGCGGTAGGGATATGAATTGGCAGTGCGGCCGGGGCAGCGCCATGCGACCCTCTCAATCATCTCCCGCTTCCAGACTACTTTCACGCCATGCCAGCTGCAGGTTCTTATCCTCCAGAGTGCCGTTAGTCAATATGAACTTTGAGCTATCCAGCATCACTTTCAGATCACGGTCCTTCAATGACCTGATAATGAATCCGATGGCCTTTAAAATTTGGGCACCATCTTCGATCTAGGCAAGATCATGGTTTGCAGACTCTCGTGTGGGAAGATCGTGAGACTAGGCAGCTAGTGGTTTAGAAGCCCATAGATATTTATGGAATAAATGGGCTAAATGGGTAACGGGTTCAAAATGCCGCTCGCCAAAGTAGATGATCGAGGAAGGGTACAGTTGCCCAGCAGTCTCCGGCATAGGATGAAGCTGAAAGAGGGCGATGAGTTCGTAGCGGAGGATCTTGGGGAGGATACTATCGTCCTTAAGAAGATCAACTTGCGTGCGCTCCTGGAAGATGCGATAGAAAAAGCCAAGTTGATCGATCTTGATAAGCTCGAAAGGGAAATCGAGGAGGAGAGCAACCAGCTTGCCCGTCAGAAGTTCAAGGTATCTTCTCGATAACACCGTCTTCATCGCAGCAGTCAAGCGCAGATGGACTAAGAGCACGGAACTCGTCTATCATCTTCTGGATAGCCAAGCAGAGCTTTTTGCCAACGAACTCCTTATTTTTGAGTATGAGAAATATGCCAAGACGTTAGGCACATACGAGCTTTTGAATTATCTGAAGAAAGCGGTGATACAAGTGAATCCATCTCAGGAGGAAATAGATATCTGTGCAGCATTCTTCCCAGAGAGCGAGCTGTCGGATGTCGTTCACGCTGCGACCTGTCTTTATGCTGATGCGATTCTAATTACTAACGATAACCATTTCAACAAAATCAAAAAGGCCGAGATCATCGAAGTCTGGAGCAATACCAAAGCGATCAAGAGATTCCTCGATGGAATAGGGGACTATGAGGAATCTAAATGATATACCGCCGGGTTTTATGAGCTAAATGGTCCGGCCGAGGGCTCGCAGGGAGGCTCGCAAGTTGCAGGAAGAGGCAGAGCGGCCCTGGCGGAGTTCGAGGCTTTGAGTGATAAGAGCTGTTTGGCAACGTTCGGATGTTAATCATCACCCCAAGGCCGCTGGCCCCGCTCGCCTGCCCGCTCGCCCGCTCGTGGGGGGCGGCAGGGATGCAGCTTTGGCGGCGGCAGGGATGCAGGCTTTGGCGGCGATGGCGGCGGTAGGGATGCAGATTGGCAGAGCGGATGAAGGCAGCTCGCTAGAGGGCCGTGGGCGCGGATCGCCTGCATTCCGGTCGAGCGGGATCGCCTGCGTCCGCGCCCGCCTGCCCGCTGGCCCGCTCGTGGAGGGGCGGCAGGGATGTGGCTTGGCAGTGCGAATGGAGGCAGCTCGCCAGGGAGCTGGCCGGGGTCGCTCGTCGCTTGCTTTCCGGTCGAGCGGGAGGGCCGGTGACCTCGCCCGCCTGCCCGCGCGCCCGCTCGTGAGGGGGCGGCAGGGATGCCAGATTGGCGGCGATGGCGGCGGTAGGG